>SDBT01000005.1_pt1 | contig 311201 bp, 313 predicted proteins | sample 2277101 | NCBI WGS metagenome assembly SDBT01 (sample SAMN10404973, study PRJNA504765) | marine sediment metagenome | isolation source: marine sediment core GS10_PC15, 103 cmbsf | place: Arctic Ocean: Southern Knipovich Ridge | collected 2010
ATCATGAAGAGCATCTAAAATATAAGGGTCATTCATTTGCTTCGCTACCCCCACAGCAAAAGGTACTCCTCTCTCTTTAGCAATATTTAATAAACGATCTAATTTACCTTCTTTTTTAAGAGTTTTAATTTGTTGTTTTTCTTTTTCAATTTCTTCTTCAAGTTTTCCTGGTTCTATTTCCATCTTTTCCAATTCTTCTTCCATTTTTTCTTCAATAAGTCTTTTTTCAAACCCTTCTCTAAAAAAATCTTTACGCTCCTGTTGTTTCTCAACACTTTTTTCTTGATAATCCTCCTTGCTTTCTTTTAAAGCCTCTTTATTTAAAAATTGTTTACTTGATTCTTTTTCTTCGTTCATATTTTTATAATAAAAAATCTAATTAATAAAATTATTTACCAAACCTTCTTTGACGATTAGAATAATCTAATAAAACATTATCCAAATCGTTTTCATTAAAATCAGGCCAATATTTGTCTAAAAAACAAAACTCTGAGTAAAAAGATTGCCAGGTCAAGAATCCTGAAAGACGTTTTTCCTTACCCGTTCTAATAATCAAGTCAACATTTTCGGCCACATAAAGATTGTCGGAAACAGTTTTTTCAGTAACCTGATCTTTTGGAATTTTTTTATCAATAATATTTTTAATGCTATGAATAATTTCCTCCCGCCCCCCATAACTAAAAGCGAAATTTACAACCATCTCTTTATTTTCTTTTGTATCATTTTCCACTGTTTCAATAATTTCAAGAATGTCTTTTGGAATCATTTTTCTTTCGCCCACTATTCTAATTTTCACATTCTTTATTTCAGTAATTTTTTGACTATCTTTAAAAACTTTCCTAAAGAGCCTCATCAAATAAGAAACCTCTTTTTTTGATCTATTCCAATTTTCTATTGAAAAAACATAAACTGTTAAAACCTTGATTCCTCTTTTTTTAGTCCACCCTATTAAAGATTTTAATATACTTAATCCTTTCTTATGGCCTTCAAAAGTGGGTAAGCCTCTTTCTTTGGCCCATCTTCTGTTACCGTCAACGATAATACCTAAGTGATAAAGGGTGTTTTTTTTCATATTTTTTAAATCAAAAAATCGTTTTCTACTTTAATTTTTCCTGGTATTAAAAAAGAAAAATGAAAACCTACAAAATAAACTATTTTTGTTGCGATCATTGAAAGAAAAATCCTAGGTAGAAAAAATCTTTTTAAAGCCATCTTATATTTTACAAGATTAGGAAAATTTTTCAACAAAAAATCTGCAGCTATTAATCCCCAAATAACCCCTCCCCCACTCCATGGTTTAGTCAGCCCTGCTGCGTCTCCGCAAAGAGTAATTTTATCATTAAAAGAAACTTTAAGTCCTTGAGGAATAAAAGCTGAGATAATTTCCTTTAATTGAATTTTGTTTTTTTCTAAAAATTGATCAAATAAAATCTTTGCTTTTTGAGTATTCTCAATTATTCCATACTCTATTCTTTTGCCTCTAGGAATTTTCCAAATAAAGCCTTCTTTTGTTGGCCAAACCTCAACAAAATCTGAAAAATCTTCTTTATCAATAAAACCTTGAATTCCTATACGATAACTACAATCTCTGATTCTTAGAAGTTTTCTTGTTTGAGAATGAGCCCCATCACAGCCTATGATTCTATCAAAACCTTCTGGAAAAGAGTCAATTCTTTTATTTAAAACGATTTTTACTTTTTCTTTATTAATCAAGCTAGCAACTAATTCATCTAGTTTATGATGATCCATCACTAAAAAATCTTCAGAAAAATCTAGCCTGATTGTTTTTTTAGGAAAATGCAAAAGAGCATACTTAATTTTATTTTGAATTATTCTTTTGCTTTCGGGAATAAAGCTTAATATCTTTTGAGAAAAAAGACCTGAACAAGCATGTTTTCCAATCTTCTTTTTTTTCTCAAAAATAGTTATCTCAAATCCTTTTTCTGACAATTTTTGAGACAGATAAAGTCCGCATATCCCTGCTCCAATAATAGCTACTTTTTGACTCTTCATATTTTATTTTTATTGGCTCTTTATTCTTTTGTTCAGCTACAATATAACCAACAGCAAAAGAAAGTAAAGAAATTAAAAAAACACCAACCAATAAAACAATATTGTTTTGGTGTTTATTAAAAAAATCAATCATTAAAAATTATTTTTTTATGCAAGATTTAATAAATTCCTTAAATAAAGGATGAGGTTTGAGTGGTCTAGATTTAAATTCTGGATGGAATTGAACAGCTATAAAAAATGGATGATCTTTAATTTCAATAATTTCCACCAAGTTTCTTTTAGTGTTAATCCCAGAAAAAATAATCCCTTTTTCTTTTAAAACATCTCTATATTTATTATTAAACTCATAACGATGACGATGTCTTTCTGTAATATTTTCTTTGCCATATGCATTAAATGCTCTGGTGCCTTTTTGAAGTTTGCAATCATAAGAGCCTAGTCTCATTGTTCCACCATAACTTTTCTTTTCCAATAATTTTTTCTGATCAAACATGACATCAATAATCGGGTCTTTACACTCTGGTTTAAGCTCAGTAGAATGAGCGTCCTCCAAACCACAAACATGTCTAGCAAACTCTATTACCGCTAACTGCATACCAAAACACAAACCAAAATAAGGAATTTTATTTTTTCTACAAAATTCTATCACTTTGATTTTTCCTTCCGTTCCTCTAGAACCAAAGCCACCAGGCACAATAATACCATCAAAATCTTTAATTTCCTCTATTGCTTCTGAGTTTTCTTCGTATTTTTCAGAAGACAACCATGTAATTTCTGGTTTCTTGCCCAAAGACCAAGCGGCATGCTTAATCGCCTCAATAACAGAAATATAAGAATCAGATAAAACAAATTTACCTGTTTTAAAATACTTTCCAGCTATTCCAATTTTAATTTTTTCTTTTGCAGTTTGAATCGACTCTATTAGTTTTTCCCATTCTTCTAAATGACCTTTTCTTTCTTTTAATCCAAACTTCTTTAAAATCTTATTGCCCAAATTTTCTTTTTCATAATTCAATAAAACCTTATAAATAGAATCTACATCAGGAGCTGAAATTACGTTTTCTTCTTCAACATTACAAGAAATTGAAAGTTTCCGTTTTCTAGGAGCGTCTAATGGAAATTCTGAACGACCTAAAATAAAATCTGCCTGAATTCCCGCTTCATTTAATAGTTTTGAAGCCATTTGAGTGGGCTTAGTTTTCATCTCTCCAATATGATGAGGAACCGGTAGATAAGAAACCAAAACAAATCTCACATCTTCAGGGCTTTCTAATTTCATTATTCTTGCTGCCTCTAAAAAAATAAGTCCTTGGTACTCTCCAAGAGTTCCTCCGATTTCAACAATAGTAAAATCTGCTTTACTAATCTCGGCAGCTTTTTTAATAGTTGAAATAACTTCATTAGGAACATCGGGAATAACTTCAACACATTTGCCATTATATTCTAGATTTCTTTCCCTATTAATAACTGATTGGTACACTTTACCAGTCGTAGTATAATTGTCTGCCGTAAGATTTTCTTCTAAAAATCTTTCGTAATTTCCAATGTCTTGATCGCACTCTGTTCCATCGTCCATAACAAAAACCTCTCCATGCTCTATAGGATTCATTGTTCCAGCATCTACGTTAACATAGGGGTCAATTTTGACAGCAGTCACCTTGTAGCCCCTTAATTTAAGGATTCTTCCGATAGAAGCCGCACTTATTCCCTTTCCAACACCAGACATCACTCCACCAACAACAAAAATAAATTTTGGCTTCATAGAAAAATTATTCTAGCTTTGTAATAATAACAATAACTTTTACTTTTAAACTAGCTCCTAAATTAATATCAATAGGAAATTCTCCTATAGACTTAATAGGTTCACTTAAATCAATTTGATTTTCTTTAACATTAAAACCTTTTTCTTGAATGGCTTGGGCAATTTTTGGAGCAGTAACTGATTCAAAAAGTTGACCCTCGTCTCCAGTTTTAAATTTCAAAATAAATTCTTTTCCTTCCATTTTTTCAGCCATTATTTTTTTATTCTCTAAATCTTTCACATTTTCTTTCTCTTCAGTTGTTTTTATTAACTCCAACTCTTCTAAATCTTTAATTGTAGCTTTTTTAGCTAATTTATTAGGAATTAAAAAATTCCTGGCATAGCCATCTTTTACTTCCTTAACCTCATTTTTTCGTGCTACATTAGCAATGTCTTGTAGAAAAATAACCTTCATAATGTTTTTAGTTTACTATAATTTTTTTATCTCCTCAATAGCTCTTTGAAGCTGTGGATCTTTATCATCTAAATAATCTTCTTCTGTGAAATCTACCATAATATCGGGCTCTAAACCAATATCTGTTATCAGATCACCGTTAGGAGTTAGCCATTCTGCAATGGTAATTTTTAAACTTGAACCTCCGGTTAAGCTCTCTAATTGCTGGACAGATCCCTTGCCAAAAGATTTCTCTCCTATTAATAATGCTCCACGATTATCTCTCAATGCTCCTGCTAAAATTTCTGAAGCAGAAGCAGAGCCCTGATTAATTAAAACTACAATCCTATAATCCTTGAATAAGCCTGTACCCCGAGATTTATGGATTTGTTCTTGTTTATCTCTAAATTCTTCTATAACAACAACTTCGTCCCTATCTAAAAACCAGCCTGCCAATTCTATTGAAATATCTAAATAACCACCTGGATTGTTTCGTAAGTCCAAAATAATTCTATCTGCTTCACTATTAATAATTTCGTAAGCAGCTTTTCTAAAATCACCGCTAGCCAATCTACTGAATTGATAAAGTTGAATATAGGCAATATTACCTTCTTTTAATTCCCAACTTAAAGAAGGAATTTCTATAACTCCCCTAGTAACAGTGATATCTCTTAATTCTTCCCAGCTTAATCTATAAATAGTCAAAACTACATCAGTTCCTTTTGGACCTCTAATTAAGCCAACGGCCTGGTCAATAGTTAAATCAATTGTTGAAACTCCATCAATAGAAATAATTTTATCACCTGCCATAAAGCCTGCTTTTTTTGCTGGAGTCCCCTCTAAAGGAGCAATAACTTGCAGTTGTTCTTTTCTAATTCCTATCTCCATTCCCACTCCTTCAAAATGACCATCAACACTTTCTAAAAAAGTTCGAGCCTCTTCAGGAGATAAAAATATAGTATAAGGATCATCTAAAGAAGCTGTCATGCCTCGAATAGCCCCATAAACTATATTTTGATCATTAAGTAATTCCTCATTAACAAATATATCCTGTAATTCTTTATAGGCTTCCCAAAAAAGAGAAAAATCCATATCTTCTGGAGGACAAACCTTGCATTGAAGCCGTCCACTTGAAGTTCCAAGCTGAAAAGCAACCAAGGCAACAATGATAAGAATTAACGGATTTAGTTTTTTATTTAAAAAGTTCATAATTTAAGTAAGTGCCCTCACCAGGACTCGAACCTGGAACCAATTGCTTAAAAGGCAACTGCTCTACCATTGAGCTATAAGGGCTCTAGAAAATTAAAGACCTTCCTCCTTTAATTTCTCCAATAATTCTTTTTGTTTTCTGTTTAATTTTTGAGGAGTTTTTATTGAAAATTCAATAAAAAGACTACCTTTTCCATGACTTCCAAAATGAGGAATTCCTTTTTGGGAGACTCTCAATATTTTTCCTGACTCTGTCCCTTTTGGAATCTCCAATAAAATCTTATCTCCTCCTAATATTTTAATTTCAATTTCATCACCTAAAACAGCTTGAGAAAAAGAAATTTCTTTAGAAAAATACAAGTCATCTCCTTTCCTTTCAAACATAGAATGTTTTTTAACAAAGAAAATAACATACAAGTTTCCATTTTCTCCTCCTTTTATTCCGGCATCACCCTTCCCTTTAATTTTAATGGCTTGATTTGTGTCTACTCCTGCTGGTATAACAATCTTTATCTTTTCTTTTCCTCTTATCCTACCCTTTCCCTTACAAACATTGCAAGATTTTTCGGGCTTGTACCCTTCGCCGTCGCATTCAGGACAAATTACTGTTTCGGTAAAAGTGCCAAGAATTGTTCTTCTAACGCGCTGTACTTTTCCCGTCCCCCTACAAGAAAAACATTCTTTTACTTTTGTTCCAGGTTCTCCTCCTACACCATTGCATCTAGGGCAAGTAATCATTTTTTCTAAAACAATTTCCTTTTCTATTTCTTTTAAAACATCTTCTAATGAAAGATTTATTCTAAGCTCCAAATCTTTTCCCCTTCTAAAATCTTTTTTTTGATTAAAAGAATTACTACCCATTCCTCCAAATATTTCTCCTAAAATATCTCCTAAATCAAATCCTTGAGTATTTGCATCAAAACCTCCTCCCCAATTCCATTGAGTGTTAAATCCTCCCTGATTCATTCCATCAAAAGTTCTTCCAAAATTATCATACTGATTTCTTTTTTTCTTATTAGAAAGAATTTGATAAGCTTCATTAATTTCTTTGAACTTCTTCTCATCACCACCCTTATCAGGATGATGTTTTTGAGCTAAACCGTAATAAGCTTTTTTAATAGCTGAAGGAGAAGCTTTTTTAGAAATCCCTAAAATCTTGTAATAATCTTTCATTAAGTAAATTATTTATTATCTTCTTGAGGATCTTTTTTCTCTTCTTTTTTCTCTTCTTTTTTCTCTTCTTTATACTTTCCTTCTTCAATATTATCTTTCTTTTTTTCTCCACCTGTTGCCTTTTTTTCCTTTTCCGCATTTTTATACATTTCAGCTCCAATTTTCTGAATAACTTGAGAAAGTTCCGATGTTTTATTTTTAATATCTTCTATGCTATCACCGTCTTTTATCTTTTTCAACTCTTCCATTTTTTCTTTAACATCTTTTTGAATATCCGAAGAAATTTTGTCTTTTGATTCTCTTAAAGTCTTTTCCGTAAGATAAATTAAATTATCGGCATCATTTTTAGCCTTAATCAATTCTCTTTTCTTTTTATCTTCCTCAGCATACATTTCAGCTTCTTTTTTCATTTTATCTACCTCATCATCAGACAAACCTATTGATCCTTCAATTTTAATTGATTGGGATTTACCACTAGCATTATCTTTTGCTGTTACAGATAAAATTCCATTAGAATCAATATCAAAAATAACTTCTATTTGAGGAACTCCCCTTGGTGAAGGAGGAAGATTAGTTAACACAAACTTACCCAACGATCTATTATCGTTAGCCATTGGTCTTTCTCCCTGTAAAATATTAATTTCTACCGTTGTTTGATTATCAATTGCAGTGGAAAAAATTTGAGTCTTAGAAGTTGGAATAGTCGTATTTTTATCAATCATAATGGTGTGAACTTTTCCTAAAGTTTCCATACCTAAAGATAAGGGCAAAACATCTAATAATAAGACGCTTTTAATATCCTCTTCTGATCCTCCTCCTTCTTTAACTCTTAAAATTTCTCCTTGTATAGCAGCTCCCATAGCTACAACCTTTTCAGGATTAATAGATTTGTCTGGCTCTTTACCAAATAAATTTTTAACAGCGTCTCTCACGGCTGGAATTAACGTTGTTCCTCCAACCAAAATAATTCCGTCAACTTCATTAGGATCTAATTTTTCATCGTCTCCTCCTTTTTTATTCAATTTCTCAAGATGTTCTTCTTTAAGGCGGACGTCTTCTAGTGTTTGTTGTACTTTTTCAATTGATTTTTCTACTAAACTTCTTGTTAGATTATTAAACTCAGATCTCGTTAATTTATAACTTAAATGTTGAGGACCTGACTCATTAGAAGAAATAAATGGAAGATTTATTTCTGTTTCCATTGCTGAAGATAATTCTATTTTAGCGTTCTCTGAAGCTTCCTTTATTCTTTGTAAAGCAAGAGGGTCTTTTAATAAGTCTATTCCTTGGTCTTTTTTAAATTTGTCAGCTATCCAATTCATAACAATTTGATCAAAATCGTTTCCACCTAAATGAGGCTCTCCTTCTGTCGCTAAAACCTCAACAACATCTGGCGAAATATTTAAAATGGAAACATCAAAAGTTCCTCCTCCAAAATCATAAACAACAATTGTTTCTTCTTTCTTTTTCCCTATTCCATAAGCTAAAGCTGCAGCAGTAGGTTCGTTAATAACCCTTAAAACTTTAAGGCCAACTATACTTCCTGCTGTTTTTACTGCCTTTCTTTGAGAATCATCAAAATTCGCTGGACAAGTAATAACCGCCTCAGTAATTTTTTCTCCTAATTTTTCTTCTGCATCCATTTTTAGTTTTTGTAAAATCATCGAAGATATTTCAATTGGACTTTTCCATTCATCTCCTAGTTTAACCTCTATCCCTCCGTCTTTTCTTTCACGAACATCGTAAGAGACTCTTTTAATTTCTTTTTGAACTTCTTTATCAGAAAATCTTCTACCAATAAACCTTTTCACAGAGTGTATTGTGTTTTTAGGATTCGTAATTGATTGTCTTTTAGCTAAAATCCCGATAAGTCTTTCCTTATTTTTTGTTAAAGCGACAATAGAGGGAGTTAAAGTAGAACCCTCTCTATTTCTTATGCATTTTGGACCACCGTCAGAAATTGTGGCCATTTTTGATATTGCTGTACCTAAATCTATACCTAAAACTTTACTCATAATATATTCAATAGATTAGTAATATGACTTTTTTTAATTTATTTTTTATTCTGTAACAAAACCTATTTTTTCTTTTGATCCTTCGACTCCTTTTGAATCTTCTATACTACCAAATTGTTTCTCGTATTTTTCAATACTCGTTTGGAATGTTTTAATCATTCTTTTTAAATGATCTGGGGAAACTATAACTCTAGAACTTAAAACTCCTTCAGGAGGAATAATCATTAAAAAATCTAAAATAAATTCTTCTTTTCTATTAGAAACCATCATAAGGTTAGAATAAACACCTTTTAAATCTTCGCTTTTAGTTTTTATTTGAATTTTGTTTTTTTCCATATTTTTTATTTTACGACCTTAACTTTCGCCGGACGCAAAAGTTGATCTTTTATTTTATAACCTCTTTGAATTTCCTTTATTATAGTGCCTGACTCTATACCTTTTTTCTCAACTACTCCTACAACTTCATGAAAATTAGGGTCAAATTTTTTATTAATAGATTCTATTATTGTAATCCCCTCACTTTCAAGAAAACCTTCCATTTGTTTCTTAATCTGTAAAAAACCGTTTATATTGCTATCTTTTTTTAATTTTTTAGACAAGCCTTTCTCTGCCAAACAAAAACTATCAAGAATTGGAAGAAATCTTAAAATTATACTAGTACTAATATACTGAGTAAGGGCTGCAATTCTTTGAGACCCTTCTTTTTTATAATTTAAAAAAGCTGCCCTTTCTCTTTTCCAATTGTCTAAATACTCGTCTTTTAATTTTTTGTATTTTTCTAGTTCTTGCTTAATATTTTTTTCTTGTCGTTTTTTAATCATAATGATCTTGTTCTAAAACATTTAAGATAGAATTAATTAAATTAATATTGTTTCTATATTGCATTCGTTTAGGGCCAAATAAAGAAATAATTCCTTGTTTCTTTTTAGGAAAAAAACATTTGCTCACAATAATACTAAACCCATCAGCACTTGTAAAAGGATTTTCGCCACCTATATAAACTTTGATCCTGGTATTTATTTCAAATCTTTTAAAATCTTTTTCGAAAACATCCAAAAGATCAATAAATTCATTGGTAAAATCTTTTTCCTGAGATTCTGGCTCTCTTAACACCCCTCCCCAACCTTCTTTCCAAAAAAAATCTTCTTCTAAAAGATGAATGGTAACAAGACTTAAAGATTTTTCTGCTAGAAATTTTGATAAGCGATTAGTGAAACTTAAAACATCTTTCTTTTCCTCTTTTAAAATCTTTTTTATTTCTAAAGATGCTTGCTGTGTCGCCTTTTCTTTTTCTAATAAATAATTTACAAAAAATCTATAAGCTTTATCCGTTGGTATTCTGCCTGCAGAAATATGAGGCTGGTACAAAAATCCCATCTCAGTTAATTTTTGCATTTCATTCCTAATTGTCGCAGAACAAAAGTCAAAACCACGCTTTTTTTCAATTGACTGAGAACTAACAGGACTAGCCGAGTCTATATACTCCATAAGAACCTTTTTTAATATATACTCTTGTCTTTCTGTCATAATGAATCAATTATAACAAATTAAAATTAGCGGTCAAGAATTCAGAGTGCTAATTTTTATTATAGTAATACTTCTAAAAATATAATACAATAATAGTTAAAATGTCTATAAAAAACAAAACGACGAAAATTGTTTTACTTTTTATACTAATACTCTCTGTATTCTTCAGATTTTGGCAACTTAAAGATTCTCCCCCCGGACTTTATCCTGATGAAGCAATAAATGGAAACGATGCCTTGGAAAGCCTACAAAATAATGATTTCAAGCTATTTTATCCTTATAATAATGGGAGAGAGGGCTTGTTTATATGGCTTATCTCTGCTTCTTTTTACTTATTCGGGGTAAGTTTATGGTCGCTTAAGTTACCGTCAGCTATCATCGGAACCCTTACTGTTTTAGGCACATATTTATTTACTAAAGAAATATTTATACAAAAGAAAAACTCAGCAACGATTGCTTTATTATCAAGTTTTTTTCTCGCTGTTTCTTTTTGGCATGTTAATTTTTCTAGAATTTCTTTTAGAGCAATTATTGTTCCTTTTTCTTTAGTTTTTTCCTTTTATTTTTTATTAAAAAGCTTTCGTGCAAAACAAATAAAAAATTCTATAATTTCTGGAATCTTTTTTGGTTTAGGGTTTTATAGTTATCCAGGTTTCCGCTTAGCAGTTATACTATTATTTCTCACCCTTATCCTTTTTTGGATAAAACATAAAAAAGAAAATTCTGAAAAAAGTTTTTTCAAACTATCAATTATCAATTTGCTAAGTATATTTCTTACCGCTCTTCCTATAGGTATTTATTTTTTAAAAAATCCTCAAGATTTTCTAAGTAGGAATTCTCAAGTTTCAATTTTTAATCAGACAAATGTTTTAAAAGAATTTTTTCAAAGTTTATTTCTTCATCTTGGTATGTTTAATTTTTGGGGGGATGGTAATTGGAGACATAATCTGCCACGATCTCCGCAATTATTTTGGATAGTAGGAATCTTTTTTCTAATAGGATTATTTTTAACTACTAAAAAAATATTTAAAAATATTCGTCAAAAGAAAATATTAATGCCTGAATATATTTCAATGATATGGTTTATGGTTATGCTTCTTCCTGGAGTTTTAACAAGCGAGGGATGCCCTCATGCTCTCAGGGTAATTGGAACAATCCCTATAACTTATACTTTCGCAGGACTAGGAGCATTTTTTATCTATCAATATGTTTCTAATAAAATTAATAACAAAAATATTTTAAGGATCTGTTTATTAATAATTCTGTTATTTATCACTATTTCTCAATATGACAAATATTTCGTAAAATGGGCCTTAAATCCAAAAACAGAAGCTGGCTTTTCAAGTTATTATGTAGATATAGGAAATTATTTAAATTCTCTTCCCGATTCAATAGAAAAAATTGTTGTTGTTAATTTTTCTAATACCCCAAAACCTTGGCCAAAAGATTTACCCGTATCAGCGCAAACAATAATGTTTATTGAAAGTACAGCAAACAAACAATCACTTTATCTTTTACCCAAAAATATAAACGATATTACAATAAAAAAAGAGGCTGTTATTATTCCTCTTAAGAAAAATGATGAAGAATTGTTTCAAAATCTTAAAAATATGTTTCCTAATGGAAAAATTATTAACCAAAATAATGTTTTAATATTCAAAATATAAATATGTCAGAAAAAATAACCAATATTTTAGCTGTAGTTTTACTTTCTATAATGTTTTTTATAGGCATTTCAAGTTATCAGCAAGATTCCTTAACGATGGACGAGCAATCTCATATTGGCGCAGGATATTCTTATCTTTCTCAGCAAGATTTTAGAATAAATCCAGAGCATCCTCCTTTAATCAAAGATCTTTCTGCTATTCCTCTTTTATTCCTTAATTTAAACTTCCCTTTAAACGATGCCGCTTGGACGGAGGGCGTTAACAATCAATGGATTTTTGGTAACAAGTTTATTTTTAATTCAGGAAATGACGCCGATCAAATTATTTTTTGGTCCCGTCTTCCAATGCTTTTTGTCCTTATCTTCCTTGGATGGTTTATGTTTTGGTGGATCAAAAAAGAATTTAACAAAGAAGCTGCTTTAATGGCCTTATTTCTCTTTTCTTTTTCTCCGAATTTAATCGCCCATGGAAGATTAGTAACGACTGACATCGGTGCTGTTTTAGGTTTTGTTTTATCTGCTTATTTTTGGTTAAAATTTTTAAAAAACCCATCAAATAAAAATGTTTTTTGTGCTGGGCTAATTTTTGGTTTTTCTATGTTGTTAAAGTTTTCTTTAGCCTTACTTATTCCCTTTTTCGGAATTATTACCCTAGTATACGCTCTAATTAAAAAAGAAAATTTAATACAATATATTGGAAAATCAATATTAATAGGGTTAATAGGGCTAATCTTTGTTATCTGGCCAGTGTATCAACTCCACACCATAAATTATCCAGCAGAAAGACAAGTAATAGATACCGCTAGCATGTTACAGCCAACGCTAATGAGCCCATTAAGAGATTTTCTCATTTCTATAGCTGATATTCCAATTATAAGATCTATTGGCTTATACTTTACTGGGCTGCTAATGGCCACCCAAAGAACAGCTTTTGGAAATACTACTTATTTTTTGGGCGAAATGGCAAATTCAAGCTATCGAAACTACTTCCCTATTGTTTATTTACTCAAAATTCCTATAGCTTTCCATATTTTAACTTTAGCCGTTTTACTGTTATTGATTTTCAAAAAATCAGAAAAAGCTCAATTAACAATTAAAGAAAAGATAGAATCTCATTTTACTGAATTTTCCATGCTAGTATTTTTATCAATATATTGGCTCACTTCTATCTTAGGGAATCTTAATTTAGGCATCAGACATCTTCTTCCTGTTTTTCCTTTTACCTATATATTGATTAGCTTATACCTAGTAAGATTCATTGGATCAATAAAAAAACCTGCTTTTAAGCAAGCTTGTGTATTTTTTATTAGCCTTTGCTTTGGATGGTATGCTGTTTCTTCTTTAGTAAATTACCCTTATTATATTTCTTATTTTAATGAAATTGTAGGAACAGATAACGGTTATAAGTATGTTGTAGACTCAAATTATGATTGGGGACAAGATTTTAAAAGATTAGTAAAATGGATCGAAGATAATAATATAGAAAAAATCAAAATTGATTACTTTGGAGGGACAGATGTAAATTATTATCTTAAAGATAAAGCAGAATGGTTTGACTCCTCTAGTGGAGTTCAAAAGGGATATCTTGCTGTTTCGACAACCTATCTTCAATCAGGAATAGGAGAGCCTGTTCCAGGCTTTAATTATAATGCTGGTTTTTACCGTTGGCTAGAAGATTATGAGCCCATTGCAAGAGCTGGCAAGTCAATATTAATTTATTATATAGAATAATTTAATTTTTCTTTTTAAAAGGAGCTGTATTCCCAAACCTCAACTCAATATATTCTAGCTCCTTTCTTTCTTCTAAAGAAATTCCTTCGCTTAAAACTGCACTTAATTTGGTTAATTGCCATTCTGTGTTTTCTTTTGGATTAAAATAAATTTCCCAGCCATCTTTAGTCATTATATTAATTCTATTGTCAGCAATAATCAAAAATTCTCTTAACTGAACGTTTATATTTTTCATACCTAGGTGAAAATCTAAAATTGTAGATAATAATTTTTCTTCCATAATCTGAGTACCTAAAATTAAACTCTTTTGAAGATTAGTACTTCTTATTTTAGGTAATAGCTGATCTTCCTCTAAAAATTCCTCGAAAAGAAATCCCTGATTATCCGTAATAAAACATTTTTCTGAAACCTCTTCATTAAACGAGTCACAAAAAACAGCTACACCAATTCTTTCATCAATTAAAATACTAATAGTACTGGGAAATTTTTTAATTATTTCTACATGAGAAACTAAATGAAAAGAAGATAAAATGTTATTTTTTATTGCATCTGAATCAAGTAATAAAAGGTTATTATCTATTATTTGAAATTTTTTAATCAGCACTTCTTTTTGGATTTCTACTAAAAGATCTTCTTGAGCAGTCTTAATATTACCAGAAATAATAATTTTCTTCAGAACAAAAAAATCCGAGATAAATAAAAAATAAACAAATAAACAAAAAGAAGAAAACAGGGACAATAAAAACAATACCTTTTTAAGTTTCGATTTTTTTCTTTTTATTCTATGAGATCTTCTATAGTTCATCCTTACAAACCTCTTTTAATCTTTCTTATTTTCTCAAAAACAAAAGATAACCAATACATTGGAGAAATAACAAAATCTTGAACTTCCACATATTTTTTACTATATCCTCCAAAACCAATTTTAAATAAAGTTAATCCTGCCCAGGGATGTTTTTTGTTATATTTTCCTGTCTCTGAAATAGGAGCAGTTCCCCAAAAATTAAATTTTGTACAACCTCTCTCTTTTGCTTCTTCAATAGCTCGCCACATAAGAAGATAAGAGGCTGAAATCTTAGGATATTTTAAAGAAGAAGCTCCGTGATGATAAAAACCTATATCGTTCCAAAAGACAAATATTCCAGAAGCGATTATTTCGTTTTTATATTTAGCTAACAAGATAAGTATTTGATCATCTTTTACGAAAGAATTAAATTGGTTTTTTAAATAATCCAATGTAAAGGGAGTAAACTCATGACGATTTTTTGTTATTTGATAAATATCATTAAACTTACCTACACTTTTTACATCTTTACTTTTTATGACTTGAAGCTCTTTATCTTTTTCCGCTCTCCTTATAAGGTAGCGGGTTGTTTTCCTCATATTTGATAACAAATCTTCTTTACGAGGACTCAAATCCAATTCCCAAGTTATGTCTGGATGAATATGAATTGGAGCTTCTCTAAAGCCTAACTCCTTAAAAATAAAAACATTTTCTTTTACCCTATCCCAAAGAGGAGCTATTTTAATAGATACACAATTCTCTTTTTTTGCTATTATTTTTAATTTATTCAATAAGAACCTTATAATTTCTTTCCTAAAAGAATAATTTACCTTTTTCACATTAGGTCCGTGGGGTAAAAAAATAAAAGAACCTCTCCTTGCCTTCACTTTTAAAACAAAAGCTGTAGCAATTAATTCCTCGCCTTGATAAACGCCATACCTTAAAATATCATCCCCCATTTTTTTATTAAAATCTCCCCAATTCCAAGATTGTAAAAATGTTTTCTCTTCAACAGAGAAAAGGAAATCTTCCCAAACACTTTTATTTTTAATTTCTTTTAATTTAAACTCCATTTTTCAAAAGTTCTATTAATTTAATAGGCAATCTACCCTCTAAAAGAACTACGCTCCCCTCTTGAGCAAAGCCATTTATCTTTTCATAGATTTTATCTGGCGACTCAATAAATAAAAAATTATCTTTCTTCATGCCTTTTCCAAAAGCTCCTTTTTTAATTTCTTTAATTTTATCTTTAGTAGTAATAATTGCAAAATCACAAACTTCTCCAATTTTCTCCCCTATCATAATATGATTTTTGGAAGAAGACTGGGCCAATTCAATTAAGCAAGGCATAACAATAATTCTTTTTCCTTTCCATTTCTTTAAATAATTCAAATGGGCAATCACTCCATTAGGATTAGCAGAATAAGTAGACTCAACTAAATCTATCCCATTAATACCTTTTGATAACTTCATTGTTCCTAGAACTTCATTAATATTTTTACAAATATGAGAAATCTCTTCTAACTGCATCCCCAATTCTTGAGAGCAAGCAATAGCCAATAAAATATTCTCTACATTCTGCCTTCCTGATAATTGCAAATTAAAAAATTGGGATTCTCCATTAGATAAAACATTGAACGATACATTATTTTTGCTCTCCTGGATAGATTCTGCAAAAACATTCGCTTCTTGATTACTCACTGAGCAAAAAATCGTCTTCTTTAGTTTTTTATTTTTAATACGATCCTTAAAATTCCAAATAATCTCATTGCTCCCGTTCAAAACAGCAACTCCTTCATCTGGCAAACTTTCTATTAATTCATATTTTGTTTTAATAATGTTTTCAATTGATCCAAAAGTAGCTAAGTGTTGCTCGTTAATTCCCGTTAAAATGCCTATTTTCGGCTTCACTATATCACAAAGCATTTTTATCCCTCCCTTATTATAAGCACCCATCTCAACAATAAATATCTCGTGTTCTTTTTTCAACTTATTTAAAACACAATTCGCTATACCAACTTCCGAATTCTGATATTTTTCTGTTTTTAAAACATTAAACTTTTTGGAAAGTATTTCAAATAAAAACTCTTTTGTTGAGGTTTTGCCATAGCTTCCCGTAATACCAATTACTAATAAATCTTTGAATTTCTCTCTTTTCTTTTTAGCTTTTTCAATAATTCTATTCCTTAAAAACATTATTAAGGGTTGTAATAATAAAACAACAATGGAAATAATCAACGGAGTTAAAATATTAAAAATTAAAAGCCAACTTACAAGGAATTTATCTAAAAACACTTTTAAAAAATAAAATGCTGTTAAGGAGACTAAAAGAAAAAACAAAAACAAAGTCTTAATAGTAAGCACGGGTTTTTTTATCTTTCTCAAAAAAAGATTGTGAAAAAACTTCACTGATTCAAGAAAATATAAAATTGCAGTTGCTAAAGAAACAAATAAAAAATAATCAAACAAAAAGGAAATTGTAAAAAGGAAGACAAATAAAAGGTTTTTAATGTTAAATATAATTTTCTTCCCTTTATCAGTTCTAAAATGATCAATTGCTCTACCAATATGATATTCTTTTAATTGCCAAAAATATAACCAAAATAAAATTGCTTTTATTTCTCTAATAAACCAAAGAAAAATTAATAATAAATAAAACATTTAATCTCTTAAAAAATCTAAAATAATATCTGAAAATTTTTTCGGAACCTTCAAATGAGGGCTATGCCCTACATTTGGGATAATTTCTAATTGAGAATCTTGAATCTCTTTTTTAAAAACATAAGCATGCTCTACTGGAACCAGCTTATCTTTTTTGCCCCAAACAATTAAGGTTTTGGATTTTATCCCATCAAGATAAATAAATAAATTTTCTTCTAAAACTCTTTTCATTACTTCCTTCATTATTTTGCTGGCTTTTGCGTAATCTGTGTTAGAAATCGCAAAAAGAAGAAGGTCTTTCATCTCTTCTTTAATTTTTGAAAAAAAAGTAATACCAAATATTAATTTAAAAAAACCTACAAACGTTAAAACTATTCTTCTTCCAAAACTTGGTTTAATTTTTAATCCAGCAGAGTCACAAAGAATAAGAGATTTAACTTTTTTAGGATAATAATTGGCAAACTTAATAGATATCCTACCGCCAAAAGAATGCCCTATAAGAATAAAATCGTTTAAATTCTGACTTTTAGCAAATTCTAAAACCCAATCTACATAATCAGAAACTCCCCAAGCTTCTTTAGGAGAATCTGTTTTCCCAAATCCCGGCAAGTCGGGACAAAAAACCTTATAGTTATTATTGGCCAATATTTCTTGAACCCTTTCCCAAGAAGAAGATGATGCTCCCCAACCATGTAAAATTAAAATTGGCTGGCCATCACCAGCAACTTTAAAATTAGACTTTTTTTCTTTTATTAAAATTGTTTTTTCTTCCATGGGAATTAGTCAATTTTCTTAAAATTAACATATTTTTTCAAAATCTCAGGAACAAGAATACTTCCATCTTTCTGTTGATAGTTTTCTATAATAGCAATTAAAGTTCTGCCAATAGCAAAAACTGTAGCATCGTTCATATGAACAAAATCTGAACTTTTTTCTCTTTTTACTTTAGTCTTCAATCTTCTTGCCTGATAATCAGTCATTAAGTCAGCTGAGTGTGTTTCTCTATATTTGTTTTGACCAGGAAACCAAGCTTCTATGTCTATCTGTTGAGCATCAGGTTTTCCCATGTCTCCAGTACAAACCATCATTACTCTATAAGGAATTTTTAATGATTGCATTAAATATTCTTGAATAGCAACAAGAAAATTATGCTCTTTTAAAGAATTTTCTGGAAGATTAAAAACCTCCATTTCAATTTTATCAAATTGATGGACACGAAAAATACCTCTGGTATCTTTCCCGTAAGAACCTGCTTCTCTTCTAAAACTTGTTGAAAAACCAACATAACGAATAGGAAATTGAGTTTCAGAAATTGTCTCGTCCATATGCATAGCTCCTAAAGTATGTTCGGCGCTTCCTATTAAATATAAATCGTCTTGAGGTAAGTAATATTTATCTTCTTTGTCTTTGGGGCTTAATCTTGCCATTCGGGTAAAAACATCCGGACGAATCATAACTGGAGGAATGATAGGAGTAAAAACCTTGTCAGAATAATTCTTTTCAATGGAACTAGAAAGTTTTTTAATTATTTTTTGAGAAGTCAAAACTTCAAAAGCATATTGGATTAAAGCCATTTCTAAAAAAGCCAACTTTCCTTTCAAGTAACCAAATCTTGTTCCTGCAACCTTAGAAGCTCTTTTTATATCAATAATATCCAAATTTTCTCCAAGAGAAACGTGGTCTTTAACTTCAAATTTAAATTTTGGAATTTTCCCCCATTCTCTGATTTTTCGATTTTCGGTATCGTTTTTACCGATAGGAACATCGCTTGTAGGAATATTTGGTACCTGAAGCATTAATTCCTCTAACAAATTTTCCGTTTCTTTAAGTTTTGGCTCTATTTCTTTAAGATTCATTTTAATTTTTCTAGCCTTATCAATATTATCTTTTCCAAGCTTATTTTTCTGACAACGCAAGTCTTCTACTTTGTCTAAAAGCACTTTTTTTTGTTTATCTAATTTTAAAATATTTCCTATATCTAAAAGAATATTTTTGTTCTTACAAGCTTCTTGTACCTTCTTTTGATTTTGACGAATAAATTTAATATCTAACATTTTATTTTTTTGGTTTCATTGTTGGAAATAATATAACCTCTCTTAAAGAATGAGAGTTTGTTAATAAGGCTGCTAATCTATCTAATCCCATACCAAAACCTGCTGCTGGTGGCATTCCATATTCAAGAGCCTGTAAGAAATCTTCATCCATTCTTTGTGCTTCACCTAAACCTTTACTAAATAATTTTTCTTGATTCTCAAGTCTTTTTCTTTGTTCAATTGGGTCATTAAGCTCAGAAAAAGCATTACACATTTCTATTCCCCCAACCAATAACGCAAAATTAGCTAACTTCTCCTTATTTTGAGAAGTTTTAGCTAATGGCTGAAATCCTAAAGGATAATGAATCAGAAAAGTTGGCTGTATTATCTCACCTCTAAATGTTTTAAAAATCTCATCTATAATTTCTGCTTTTGAAGCATTTTTCTCAATCGTAATTTTCATCTTCTTTGCTTCTTTTAATAAAGCGTCCCTGTTAATTTCGTCTAAATCAAGACCAGTCTTTCTTTTAAAAAGAGAGAAAAATTCAACTCTTGGCCAAGGAGTTTTAAAATTAAGAACTTTTCCATTATAAGGAATTTCTAATTTACCAAAAACTTTCTTAAGGACATGTTCAAACATTCTTTCTGTAAACTTCATTAATTTTTTGTAATCTGAATATGCCCAATAAAATTCAAGCATTGTAAAATCAGGATTATGATGTTTATCGATACCCTCGTTTCTAAAACATCTCCCAATTTCATAAATTTTTTCAAAGCCTCCTACTAAAAGTTTTTTCAAAGGAATTTCTAAAGAAACTCTTAGAAAAAGATCTAGATTTAAACTATTTAAATGAGTCCTAAATGGTTTTGCTCTTGCTCCTCCATACATATCTTGCAACATAGGAGTTTCAACACCTAAAAATCCTTCTTTTTCTAAAAAATTCCTTATTTCTCTTATAATATTAGATCTAATCTTAAACTTTTCTTTAACGTCAGGATTAAAAATTAAATCTAAATATCTTTTTCTATATCTTTCTTCAACCTCTTTAAGTCCTTGCCATTTTTCAGGTAAAGGCCTTAAGCTTTTTGTCAAAAATTTAAAATCACTTGCCTGAATCGTTCTTTCTCCCCTTTTAGTCTTTAATAAAATACCTCTAATTTCAATAAAATCACCTATATCAAAGCTATCTATAAAAAACTTATACTTTTCTATTCCTAGCTGATCTTTACTAAGAAAAGATTGAATACTTCCGGTACCATCTTCAATATTTAAAAAAGTGACTCCACCATGGACTCTTAACAGCCTGATTCTTCCAACCAAAACTATTTCTTTTTCCTTCTTAGATAAAGAATTAAAATCTTTTAAAGCATCAACGATCGTGTGAGTTCGTTTTGTTGTTATAGGATAAGCTGAAAAACCCGCTAGTTTAGCAGTTTTTAATTTCTTAATCCGCACTTTCTTAATTTTTTCTTCTGTATTCATCTTATTTATTTTATATTTTTTAACTATTTAGTAAAGTACCAATTTAAAATTTCTTTAGCTACAGGAACAGAAGCTGCTTGCAACCCTGAGACACTTTCAAACATAATCGTTAATACAATTTCTGGATCTTCATAAGGAGCAAAAACCGTTACCCAGTTATGATAAACTTCTTCTTCAGAAGTCTCAGCCGTTCCGGTTTTAGCCGCAGAAGTTACAGGTAAGGTATTTAACATGGTAACTGAAGCAAGAGGACTGTTTTTACCCGTCACAGCTTGCCTCATTCCCTCTCTTACAACTTGAAGATTGTCGGGATCAATAAAACTTTCTCTTATTACTTCTGGTTGAAACTCTTTAATAACATCAAAAGATACTGAAGAATGATCTATTATCTTTTGAACCACTTGGGGTTTTAATAAAATTCCTCCGTTAGCGATAGCTACATAAGCACTCGTAACTTGAATTGGAAGAATTGAAAAAGGTCCTTGTCCAATAGAAAAATGATAAGTATTACCCAATCTCCAATTATAATCTATGACAGGTAAAATACTGTTCCCTTCATTAGGCAAATCAATGCTTGTTTTTTCTCCCCATCCGAATAATTCAAGATATCTTTTAATAGCTGAACCTCCCAAACCATCAATTCCAAAATTCTCATTCCCCCCTCCTATGCTATAAAAATAAATGTTACAAGATTCGGCAATTGCTTTTCTCATATCAGTAAAACCATGAATCTCCCAATCATGATATTGATAAATAATATCTGGATTATATTCATGCTCAACCTCTATAAGCCCCTGACAATTAATAAATCTATCAGGAGAAATGATACTTTCTTGAAGAGCTGCTGCAGCAATCAAAGGTTTAATTGCAGAACCAGTAGGATAACCTATACCCGAAATAACTCTATTAAAAAGAGGGTCATCTTCGTTTTTAAAAATTTCTTCTATTTGCTCCGAGTCTGATGTAGCAAAAATATTATTATCAAAAGAAGGAAGAGACACTAAAGATAAAATTCCGCCTGTTTTAGGATCTAAAGCTATAGCAACAGCCTTACTTCCTCCCATTAATTCTAATTGTTTCTCTAAAGATTCTTTAACCTTTTTTTGTAAATCAGAATCTAGATATAAAACTAAACTATTACCTGACTCTGGAAGAGAAATAATTTCTTCTGAAAAAATATTTCCTAGAACGTCTGCTTCTACTCTTAATTTTCCAGGAATTTTCCTTAAATATTCTTCATAGTATTTTTCAAGACCAGTTTTTCCTACATTATCTGACAAAGAATAAAAGCCTGGATTTTCATTTAATTGTTTTTGTCCTATTTTACCGGTATATCCTATTAAATGAGCATATGTCGCACCATCTGTATAATCTCTAAAAAGATTCTGTTCTACCCTAAAACCAGTTAATTCTTTTATTTTTACCTCTAACATAATCAATTCTTTGTGTTGTAAGTTTTCAAAAATCACAAAACTGAGCTTATCGCTTTTTTTAATACGATCACTAAGAATTTCTTTTTCTTCTCCTAAAATGTTTGATATTTTTTTTAGAAGAACGTCCATCTCCTCTTCAGAAACAGGAAGTTTTTCTTTGTCGCAAATTAAATTAAAACTAGGAATATTAAAAATCAATTGTTTTAAATTTTTATCGTAGACAATCCCTCTTTCAGCTTGAATTTTATATGAAATATATCTATTGGAATTTGATTGTTCCAAAAACTCATTTCCTTGAATAATTTGAAGTTGAAAAGTTCTAACAAGCAAACTAAAAAATATCAAAAAAGAAAAAAAGGAAAATCCTTGAAAAACTTTTTCCAAAAGAGGGGTTTCGATTCTTTTTTTAGGAGAGCCCCATTTTTCTTCATTTTTCTTAGACAGTGCATCTAAAAGAATTTCATGAGGTTCAACATCTTTAAAATAAGACTTATTTTTTTTCTTAACAAAATATTTTTTCACGACCTTAAATTAAATTGAATATAATTTTTAAAAATTATCTTAATGAAAAAAGATATTAAAAGAAGTGTTAAAATGTAAAAACCAAAAAAACTTTCAGAAAAAATATCTAAAAACAATCCTCCTATTAAGCTTAAATAAATACCAAAACTATCATTTCTTTCTTCAATAAAACTAACAAGACAGGTCGTTATCAGTACAATGTTTGGCATATAAAGAAAAAAATGAAGCAAAAAACTTTCTTGCAATAAAATCAAAAAATAAAATAAAAATATAAAAAATAAAAGCTTTTTCATTAATTAAAAATCAGAACTTAAAACAATAAAAACGTAATTTAAGTCTTGAACATTAAAAGAAGGCTTCACAACTGCTTCTTTAAAAGAAACTGTTTCTGAATCCTTTATATTACCAACTGTTCCGACTAAAAGCCCCTTTGGAAAATCTCCACCAAAACTACTAGTAATAATCAAATCGCCCGAAATAATCTCTGACTCCTTAGGAATAAGATCAAGAAAATAACCAGAACTATTTCCTCCCTTCAATAAACCATAAATATTTTTATTAAAAATCTCTATATTAAGTAAGCTTTCTTGAGAACTTAACAATTGAACCTTTGAAATATTTTCATAAACCTCAACTATTTTGCCAATTAAAACTTTTTCTTCGGTAATCAATGGAAAATTAAACCTTAAATCATCCTCAGCCCCCTTATTAATAATAATATTCCTATTAGAAAGATCTCTTCCAATCACTTGAGCCATTTCTAAATCAAAACTTTCTTCTAGGCTTAGACCTAAAGCTGTTCTCAGTATCTTATTTTCTTCTTTTAATTTTTCCAATTCTACGTTTTGGCTAATTAATTCTTTATTTTGGCTTAAAAGTAAATTATTCTCTTCCTTGATTTGTAGTCCTTGAGTAGTTCCTTCAAAAAAATCAGAAAAGATTAAACCTTTTGCCCAAAGCCATTTTTGAATTGGCTCTGAAATAAAATAAAAAGTATTTTTAATTTGTTTAGGAAAAAAAGTTAAATTCAAAAATAACAGTAAAACAATAATAGAAAAAATAAATGCTAAACATTTCTTTTGAGAATAAGAATGATTTTTTATAAAAAAACTCCTATAGCTATTAAGTAATCTTTTTTTCTTATTAAACATTAATTGATTATAGCTTAAAATTAGCAAGCAATAAAATATTAAAAACCAAATAAAAAAACACCTCTAAGCTTATAAGCATTATAAGAGAGCTACCTACTTTCGCGGGCAACCCACTATCATCGGCCTTAAGAGATTTCACTTCCGAATTCGAGATGGGATCGGGTGGAGCACTCTTAGTATAGCCCCCTTATAATACCTACAAACAAAAAGGTGTCTTTTTTTTAACACATGTTTCACAAAATTTTGGAGAATAAATCATGATTTATTAGTACTGCTCAGCTTAATAGATTACTCTACTTACACTTACAGCCTATCAACCTCATAATCTCTGAGGAATCTATGAGTTCTAATCTTAGGGCCGGCTTCGTGCTTAGATGCTTTCAGCGCTTATCCGTTCCCAACGTAGCTACCCAGCGATGCTTCTGGCGAAGCAACTGGTACACTAGAGGTTAGTTCACTCTGGTCCTCTCGTACTGAGAGCAACCCCCTTCAAAACTCAAACGCCTACAGCAGATAGAGACCGAACTGTCTTACGACGTTCTGAACCCAGCTCACGAACCGCTTTAATGGACGAACAGTCCAACCCTTGGAAGCTTCTTCGCCTCCAGGATGCGATGAGCCGACATCGAGGTGCCGAACCGGGCCGTTGATATGGACTCGCGGGCCCGACTAGCCTGTTATCCCCGGGGTAACTTTTAGCTGATAATCTCTGGCGATCCTACGATCCACCATCGGTTCACTAAGTTCTACTTTCGTAACTGCTCACGGTATTACGTTCGCAGTAAAGCCGGCATTTAGCTTTATCCTATACGTACGATTTCCATCCGTACTTAGCCGACCTTTAAACGCCTCCGATACTTTTTTGGAGGCAAGCGCCCCACTTAAACTGCCCACCAAGCACTGTCTCTGCATAAAGCAGATTAGAGCCAAGATTTTAAAAGAGAGGTGTTTCATTGGCGACTCCACTTGAACCGAAATTCAAGCTTCAAAGTCTCCCTCCTACGCTACGCAATTAAAACCAAAACTCAATACCAGGCTACAGTAAAGCTCCCGGGGTCTTTTCGTCTAGCTGCAGGTAACCGGCATCTTCACCGGTATTGTATTTTCATCGGGCACCTCGTTGAGACAGTCCTCCAGTCGTTACACCATTCAAGCGGGTCGGAACTTACCCGACAAGGGACTACGCTACTTTAACACGGTTATAGTTACCGCGGACGTTCACCGGAAGCTTAGCTCGCTTAGCCATTCCACCGAAATGAAATGACCGGCAAGATTAACGTTCCGGCACTGGTCAGGTGTCAGCCCCTATACATCCTCTTACGAGTTAGCAGGGACTTGTGTTTTAGATAAACAGTCGCCAGAGGAACATTTGTTGCAACCTAAATAAATAGGCAGGTCATCTCCCGAAGTTACGACCTCTTTTTTGCCGAGTTCCTTAACGAGGTTTCACCCGTTCACTTTAATACTCTTACACTTGCCCACCTGTGTTGGTTTGTAGTACGGTTTCCCTATAAGATAACTTCTAAAAAACTTTTCTGGGAAGCCTGCTCACTTAAGTTTATCTTGCCGAAACAAAATATTCTCCCTACCCTTGAAAAATCTTAGGTAGAAAACGAAAATCCGATAATTCGCTTAAGTTACTAAACTTCGTCATTCTTTAGACTAATATAGGAAAGGGTCGGAATATTAACCGACTGTCCATCGGATACGCCGTTCGGCTTTTCCTTAGGACCGCCTAACCCTTGGTTGATTGTCATTGCCAAGGAAACCTTGGGCTTTCAGTGTCAGCGGATTTCACGCTGATTGCGATTACTCATACCAACATTCTCACTTCTCAAGACTCCATAAAACCTCACGGTTCTACTTCACTGTCTAGAGAACGCTCCCCTACCCCTTGAATCTAAAAAAGATTCAAAGTCTTATCTTCGGCATTAAGCTTCAGTCCCGTTGAATTTTCGGCGCAAAACTCCTTAATTAGTAAGCTGTTACGCACTTTTTAAAGGGTAGCTGCTTCTAAGCTCACCTCCTAACTATCACAGGAATTTCACTTCCTTTCTCACTTAGCTTAAATTTAGGGGCCTTAGATGAAGATCTGGGCTGTTTCCCTTTTGACTGATGGAAATTATCTCCCATAGTCTGACTCCAAGGATAACAAAAGTAGCATTCGGAGTTTGGTAGTGATACCTAGCTTGCGCCGCAGTACCTCTTCCAGTGCTCTACCTCTACTTTCTAATTCCTTAGGCTAGCCCTAAAGCTATTTCGGGGAGAACCAGCTATTACCAAGCTCGATTGGCGTTTCACCTCTTACCACAGCTCATCCCAAAGCTTTACAACGCTTACGGGTTCGGGCCTCCTCTCACCTTTCGGTGAGATTCACCCTGGCCATGGCAAGCTCGCCTGGTTTCGGGTCTCGAACGCTCTCTCCTCCCAATAAATTGGGAACGCGCTATTAACACTCGATTTCTCTATGCCTCCATCCTAAAAGGATTTAAACAAAGAGAGCGAACGAACTCGTTGGTGCCTGCTCCAAAAGGTACGCCGTCACCCATAAATGGGCTCCGACTTCTTGTTAGCAAATGGTTTCAGGTTCTATTTCACTGGGATCACCTCCCTACTTTTCACCTTTCCCTCACGGTACTTGTGCACTATCGGTGAGATTGAGTATTTAGCCTTGGCTAGTAGTATAGCCTGCTTCCCGCAGAGAATTCGTTCTCTAGCGGTACTCAAGTATTAATACTCAGAGTGTAAATAATTTTCGCCTACTGGGCTATTACCATCTTTGGCGCCCCTTTCCAAGGTGCTTCGACTAACTATTTACGTTATTGAGCTCTGCTTAAAATTTACATTTTAAGACGTACTAAACTTACAACTGCTATCATAAACAATAAATTGAATATAATAACTCTGGGCTCTTCCCCTTTCGCTCGCCGCTACTAAGGGAATAAATAATATTTTTCTATTCCTCCGCCTACTGAGATGTTTCACTTCGGCGGGTAAGCTCTCTTAATAAATTAAGAGTAGTTTGCTTTAAGGGCAAACTGGGTTTCCCCATTCGGAAATCTCCGGATCAAAGGTAGGTAAGCACCTCCCCGAAGCTTATCGCAGCCACCCCACGTCCTTCATCGCCTCAATCTCCCAAGGCATCCACCATTTGCCGTAATCTTTTATTCTCCAAAATTTTACAAAACATGTAGATTATGTTGGTTTGTTTGTTGTTAAAAAGACCTATATATTAACTCCTTATTCATCTGGTAATGTTCAATCATTTCTCTCTTACTAAAAAAACTGCCTTTAAGAAGCAGTTTTATTAGGCATATATAGAAAGCCTAATATTGTTTGCTTCTCATTTTTATCATCAAAATGTATTCTCTTACTTTCATCTAAACCATTTTTATAAAATAAAAAGGTTTTGTCAAGCGAATAAAAAAATCCCTGCCATTCCACATAAAATTTTAATAAGAATTAAAGATTTATGCGAAACAACAGGGAATAATTTTTTAGGATAATTTCTTTCTTAATTCTTTAATTAAGTCAGAAGCAGCTTCTTTTCCACCTAGTCCAAAAGCTAATCCAAAAGATAGAGAAATCATTCCTACAAAACCCGTAACCAAAGTTTGAATGATTGTAGGGGTAATTCCTAATTGCAATAACATAGCCAATATAGCGAAGATGTAAATTGAGAATTTAACTGTAGTACCTAAGAACCCAGCATATCCTATATCCATCTTTTTAACACTGGCCCTGATAAGCTTTTCTATGATGTCAGTTAAAATAATAGCAACAATAAAAATAACTATTGCCACAATTAAATTTGGTAACCAAGTAACAACATCAGAAATAAAGCTTGCAAACTGAACAAAACCTAATATTTCGACTGAAGCAAGTAAAAAGACAATAACTAATATCCATTTACAGATTCCACCTACAAATTCTGAAGGACGAACCCTTACTTCAGCTTTCTCAAGAGCTTCTTTCCAGCCGGTTCTTTCAAAGATCTTATTAAATTTTAATTTTCTAAGAACTTCTGCAATTAGTTTTCCAAAACCAACTGAAAGGAACCAACCAATTAAGAAAACAATCAATGATCCAACCATTTTAGGCAAGAACAACAGAAAGCTTTCCCATGTGCTTAACAAAGCTCTAAGTGTAATTGTTGACCAATTTTCAACCACCATAATAATAACTAAATATTATAATAATTGTTTATCGACCTTTAATTACTTAATACTCCATTATAACACAAGCTAAAAAAACAAAGAAATGGCTGTGGAAAACTTAGTACCTATTAAGAGTGATGAGAAATCTATTAGTGGACCGATGGGGATTTGAACCCCAGACCTCCACATTGCAAATGTGATGCTCTGCCAAGCTGAGCTACCGGCCCCCTTTTCCCTACTTAAATAATCTAAATTTTTATAAATTAACCATATCTTATCACTATAATTTTTTCAAGAAAAACAATCTATTATTTTAATAATATTTTCTTAAAAATAAAAAAACGGTTTTATTTTTAAGGCACCGTTAAACCTGTCATTTGATTATCGAACACCTAAGGTTATGCCGAGATATTCAATATTTTTAGGCTTGATAATAACTTTTTTTGTGTCACATCTCTCAATATGTCCGGCACAAAAAGCATTAAAACCTAAACTTTTAGCTATTTTTTCAATTTTCTTTACATCTGATTTCGGTACATATAAAGCAAAACCTGCTCCCATATTAAAGTTCCCATATGCTTCCCTATTATCTACGGGACCATGCTTCTGTAAGAAATCGAAAATTGGAAGCTGTTTCGGTAAAAGCTCTATAATATAAGCAAAAGGCTGTGTCGCCCTCATCAATTTACGCCAACCATGACCTGTAATATTCACCATGTAATGAATATCTACATTACAATTAAGACAATCCTCGACAAGAGAAACATATATATGTGTTGGATCAAGAAGTGTTTCACCATACGTTCTTCCATCATCAAGTTTTGTCAGATACCCATGAGGTAACTTGTCGGCAATCTTTCTCGCCATCGTCAATCCGTTCGCGTGGATTCCTGAGCTCTCGATGAAAACAATAGCATCCCCATCTTTAATGTTTATTTTTACAAGTCTCTCTTTTGGCTGAATAATACCAATCGCTGAACCAGAAAGCACAGCTGTTTCTGGCATAATAATGCCTTTGAGTGTTGGTGTTTCGCCGCCCCCCCATGCACAACGTGCAAGAGAGCATGCTTTTTTCCAACCCTCAATAAGATCATTAGAACGTTTCTTGTTGTTAAACCAATTAGAGTTCCCGACAGCGAGATGCATTGCCACCGAAAGTGGAAGCGCTCCCAAGGTAATCATGTCGTTCACAATCATCGCCACAGTATCCTGTGCAACTTGGTCATAATAAGACTTGCCTGTTAGATAACACACTTCATCTGCAACAAGATTTTTCGTTCCCAGCCCTTCTTCAACCTGTGCAAGATAATAATCCTGCCCATCAATTAAATAAACGCTCTCGCCACGACTCATTTCAACTTCCGAGAAACCGAGTCGTTTAATGCTGTCAGTTATGCTACGCGCAGCAAGTTGTGCCTTTCGCTTAAATGGATCCATGGCATCATAATCGACACCAGAATCTTTATACGTTAATGATTTTTTCATTTTTTCACCATATATTCAATTTTAAAGGTGCAAATCAATTAAGCATTAAAGCTTAATCTACCTCTGACATAAACTTTATAATGGATCAAAGAAAAAAACAAGATAAAAAACAAAAACAGCCTATACTTAATATAGGCACAACTCAACAATCCAAAAACTTATAAAATAATTGTGCGCAGGGGAGGAATCGAACCTCCGACCTCTGCTTTATCAGAGCAGCGTTCTAGCCGCTGAACTACCCGCGCTTACTTTCTTGGCTTCGCAAAACTGCCTTTAATTAAATCTAATACTACTTTTTCAAAATTACTTCTTTTTATCCTATCAAAAACAAAAAACCTGTAAAGACAGGCTTATTGCTTTGAAAAGTATTCAGTTCATTAGAGTTGTCTCGAATCAATCTTATGATAGGTGTATTGATTAGAACCTTTGAAGTTAAGAACCAAATTTAAGCTCTCAACTTCAGTCAACCATTCAAAATAAATGTTATGATCCACGGACAGCTTCCGCTACCCGTGCCTTGTTACGACTTAGCCCTTCTTACTGAACCCAGCTTAGGCCACATAAATGCAGACTTTGGCTGTTCCCAGCTCGCTTGGCTTGACGGGCGGTGAGTACAAGGTCCAGGGACATATTCATCGCCACGTGATGATCGGCGATTACTAGCGATTCCAGCTTCATGAGGTCGAGTTGCAGACCTCAATCCGAACTAAGATTAGGTTTGATGGGATTAGCTCCGAATTACTTCTTGGCAACCCATTGTCCTAACCATTGTATCATGTGTGCAGCCCAAGACATCAAAGGGTCATGCTGATTTGGCGTCATCCTCACCTTCCTCCGTATTATCTACGGCAGTCTTCTATGACACTTGAAACATAGAATAAGGGTTGCGCAGGTTTCCCCATTTAAGGGAGCATCTCACGACACCTGCTGACGACAACCATGCAACACCTGGACTAGTGTTCTTGTGGAAAGGTTTTCTTTTCAGAAAACTGTCACTAGTCTGTCAAGTCTTGGTAAGGTTTCCCGTTTATCATCGAATTAAGCCACATGATCCACCGCTTGTGTGGACCCCCGTCTATTCCTTTGAGTTTTAGTCTTGCGACCGTACTTCCCAGGCGGAATACTTAACGCGTTAGCTTCGCCACTCGTAGGGTCGACACTACAAATAGCTAGTATTCATCGTTTACAGCATGGACTACAAGGGTATCTAATCCTTTTTGCTACCCATGCTTTCGTCTATCAGCGTCAGGGACACCCCAGTTGACTGCCTTCGCTTTTGGTGTTCCACTCGATATCAACGGATTCCACCCCTACACCGAGTGTTCCGTCAACCTCTAGCGCCCTCTAGATTAATAGTCTCTGATGCTTCTCTTAGGTTGAGCCCAAAAGCTTTAACATCAGACTTACTAATCCGCCTACAGACCCTTTACGCCCAATAAATCCGGATAACGCTTGGGGATTTCGTTTTACCGCGGCTGCTGGCACGAAATTTGCATCCCCTTATTCATAGGGTACCGTCACCCGAAGGTTCTTCCCCTATAAAAGCAGTTTACGACCCGAAGGCCTTTTTCCTGCACGCGGCGTCGCTGGTTCAGGGTTTCCCCCATTGACCAATATTCTCGACTGCTGCCTCCCGTAGGAGTATGGCCCGTGTTTCAGTGCCATTGTTGGCGAACAAGCTCTCACTCCGCCTACTCGTCATAGCCTTGGTAAGCCATTACCTTACCAACTAGCTGATAAGACGCGGGTCACTCGTTAAGCAGCTTCTTGCGAAACCTTTACTCTATTACTTTAAATAAAAGAGACTATCAGGGATTAGCTCAAATTTCTCTGAGTTTTCCCTGTCTTAACGGTATGTTACCCACGCGTTACTAACCCGTCTGCCACTTATCCCCGAAGGGATTCGTTCGACTTGCATGCCTTATCCACGCCGCCAGCGTTCATCCTGGACCAGGATCAAATCCTCAGAATAAAGAAATACGAGACAACTCTAAGGAACTGAATTGGAATAGAATATACAATCTTAATGTACTTTTCACTTGCTATTCTATACTTTTAAAAAAATCTTGTCAAACAATAAAAAAACAGCCAAAAATGTCTGTTTAATCACTATGAGCCGGGAGAGGGGTTTGAACCCACGGCCTATGGTTTACAAAACCATTGCTCTACCACTGAGCTATCCCGGCTGGAATAATAGGCTCTTAATATTTATCTGTATTTTTTTTGATTCTATCCCAATAGTTCCCGTCTTCTCTAATTTTCTTTTTTTGACTATTCTCTTTTAATTTTTGAGTCCAGCCAAAAATCTTATTGTCAGTTTTTAAAAATAAAATTCTGACTTTCTTTAGAGCTCCTCTTAGTAAATCTTCATACTGTATTCCCTTTAAAGGATTTTTTTCTTTAATTTCTTTTTGAAGCCTTATAAAAAGTTCCTCATCTTTTTTTATTTCTGTAGTTTCAGGCAAGCCAGATAAAATAGACATTTTACGAAAAATCATTTGACCTAATCCTATAGAGCTACAAAATAAAATAACTTGGGCGATTAAATTATAATTCATATCGAGCAAATCTTTTAATAGAAATATTTTCTCCAAATTTACCAATATTTTCGCTTATTAAATCTTGAATAGTTTTACTTTCATCTTTAATCCATTTCCTCTTAAGAATAGGAGTGTCATCAGAAAGACCAACAGCAATTTGAAGACATAATTCATGAGCTAATTTTTGAAAACCTTCAGAACGAGCAACAAAGTCTGATTCACAATTTAATTCAATAAGAACGCCAATCTTCTTTCCTATATGGATATAAGCGTCTATAATTCCATCTTTTGTTTCTTTATCCATTCTTTTTTGAATTATTTTCTTGCCTACCTCTTTTAAAAATTCTTCCGCCTTTTTAATATCTCCCTCTGATTTCTCTAAAGCTTTTTTACACTCACCAATAGAAACACCTGTAATATTACGAAGTTCTTTTATATCTTTAATAGATATCATAATTATTTTGATTTATTCTCTGCGATAATCTTTGGAGCTTTTTTCTTTGCCTCTAATATAACCTTTTTAATCTTTTCTAAAACATATTTTATCGAATCAACAGAGTCATCGTTAGCTGGAATAAAATAATCGGCTAACGCTGGATTAAAATCAGCATCTGACACTCCTATAACAGTTACTCCTTTATCTCTTGATTCTTTTACTGTTATAAAATCTTTTTTCATACTAAAAATAAAAACTGCATCAGGAATTTTTATCAAATCCTTTATTCCTCCAAATCTTCTTTCAAATGTTTTTAAATCGGCATTAATGTCGCCCAATTCTTTTTTTGTATGATCATCAAAAAGACCTTTTTCTTTGTCCTCTTTCATTTTTTTAAAATGATCTATTCTTTTCTTTATTACGCTAAAATTGGTAAAAGTTCCACCGATCCATCTTTCATCCACATAAGGTAATTCACATTCTTGTGCAAATTCTTTAACCATTTCCTTGGCCTGTACTTTAGTGCCAACCACTAATATTTTTTTGTTTTCAGAAATTAGATTATCGATAAAATCTAGAACTTCTTCAAATTTTTCTTTGGTTTTCTCTAAATTGATAAGATAAATAGAGTTTCTTAATCCGTATAAATAAGGACTCATATTAGGATGAACATTTGCCTTTTTATGGCCAAAATGTAAACCAACTTTAGCCATCTCTTCTATGTTCAGATTGTATTTGTTTTCTTTCTTAGTCATATTTATGAGTTTAAATATAACAAAACACCGTATTTTTGCAAGACTCGTTTTAAAAATATTGATTTTTCATAAATATTTGTTAATATATAAAATATGAAGCAAGATATACATCCAAAATATTATCCAAAAGCCACAATTAAATGTGCTTGCGGAAATTCTTTCAGTATAGGAGCTACAAAAGAATTAATTGAAACTGAAACCTGTTCTCAGTGCCATCCTTTTTATACTGGAAAAGAAAAAAATCTTGATGCAATAGGAAGAATTCAAAAGTTCAAAGAAAGATTAACTAAAAAGAAAGTTTCGAACAAAAAAATAAGGGTTAAAAAAAATGACTCAAAATAAACAAGGAGTCATTTTTGAAATAAGAGCAGGAGCAGGTGGAAATGAAGCCGGTCTTTTTGCTACTGATTTATTTAGAATGTATTCAAGGTACGCTCAAGATCAGAAATGGGACGTCAAAATATTAGATTCTCACTCTACTAGTATTGGAGGATTAAAGCAGATTACTTTTGAAATAAAAGGAGAAAATATTTATTCTCGAATGAAAAATGAAGGAGGGGTTCATCGTGTACAAAGAATTCCTACAACAGAAAAATCTGGAAGAATTCATACATCAACGGCATCAGTAGCAATTTTACTTAGACCAGAAAAAAATGAAGAAAAAGAAATTAAGTCCAGTGATTTAAAGATAGATACTTATAGAGCGTCTGGAGCAGGAGGACAGTATGTTAATAAAACAGAAACAGCCATTAGAATTACCCATATGCCAACAGGTATTGTGGTTACCTCTCAAACAGAAAGAAATCAACTCCAAAATAAATTGAATGCTATGTCTATATTAAAAGCAAAAATATTTCAAAAAGAACAAGAAGAAAAATTAGAAAAAGTAAAAAAGACAAGAGTTTCTCAAATTGGTCATGCAGAAAGAGTAGAAAAAATTAGAACTTACAATTTTCCCCAAGACAGAGTAACAGATCATCGTATTAAAAAAAGCTGGCACAAAATAGAAAAAATAATGGAAGGAAAAATAGAAAAAATGATAAAAGACCTTCACAAAAAACTTAACTAACAAAAAAACAGGAGAATACTCCTGTTTTTTATTTTAGAAAATAAGAGATTGACAACTATAAGACATTTCTCCTTCACTAATAAAGCTTTGAATGCATGAAGCACGAGTCATTACCTGGTTTGCATAACTGTTAGAGCCACCATAATATCTTGAAGCTGCATTATGCTCATTCCAATAACTCTGAATATAAGCTCCATTATCAGATAATAGTAAAGCAGAAGCTGTAAAGGCGTCCCGTATATCCCAAGGGTTGGCAGTAGATTTTCCAGTATAGGATGTTACTTTCTTCTCATATAATTGCCAAGTACTTGGTATAAATTGGGCTGGTCCCATAGCCCCACCAAATCCAAAAGGAACATATCCAGACTTACTACAAATAATACCTCCTTGAGAATCAACGCTAGCGCCAGAAAAATAGAGCCTTCCATTCCAACTGACTGCACACTGAGGTATCCAACATGATACTGGAGTTGTAGAAAAATTATCACCTGTAAGCTTTAAAAAAATTGGTAAATCTCGAGTTTTATTCATAATACGAGAAAGAGGATGTCCGTTTTTATAGATTCCTCCACCAGTAACTGCATTTGTTACGTAACACTGTCCAACATTCCTCCCCATTGCAGACTCCTGACTAATAATTGCTAATAAAAAAGCTGGACGAATATTAATTTGACTAGCAACCAAATCAGCAACCTGAATAGCTTCTCCAAAAGTAGGAGCATCTGATATTCCCGCTAAACTAAAGATTCTAGCTTTTATTTGAGCTTCTTTTTCTTCAATTTCATTTTTTTCCAGAAGATATTGTTGATATTCAGATTCTGTTAAGGCTAATAAATACTGTTGATCTTCTCTTAATCTATTACTTTGCTGTTCTTGATAAAGCTGCATCTTAATCACTTTTTCTAAATCCATTTTTTCGCCATCCAAAGACTCTTTTTGGTTTTCTAAATAGTTTCTTAAGTTTTTAATTTTTCCTAAAAGATCTTTGTTTTTAGACCCCAATAATTCCAAGGAAATTAAATTATTAAAAAAATCAGAGATCTTATTTTCGGATAAAAAAATTTCCAATAAAGATTTCTGATCTTCTTCGTAAATAACTCTTAAAACTTGAATTAAATTTTTTTCAACACCCTTAATCTCAGATATGGTTTGATCTATAGAAGACGTCGTACCCTCTACTTGAAGGTTCAAATCTTCCACCCTTAAATTACCTTGATAAATTTCATTTTGAAGACGATTAATCTCGCCACTTAAAAGAGAAATCTGTTTATTGTAACTTTCTTCTTCTTGCTTGGTAATTGCAATATCGTCTTCTATTTGAGAACTTTTTTCTTCATAATAAGTCCTACATTTCTCCAAAAGAGCCTGATATTCTGTTCTGGAAAGATTTTCATACTGACTATCAATATGATCAATCTCGCAAACTTTTTCTAAATTTTCTGCATAAATAAAAGATACGCCAAAAATAATAAACAAAAGAAAAACAATAAAGAAAAACTTTTCAATAGTTTTAAGTTTGATCATTTTTTGTTATAGGGCTTTCTTCTTTTTTCTCTTCTTTTTTAATTTCTCCTGTTTCTTTTACTTCTTCAGTGTCTTTTTCCTCATCACTTTCTTCTTTAATTTCTTCTGGACGACTAATAGAAACAATAACATCTTTAGGATTTTTCATAATTTCAAAGTCACCCAAATCTTTTAGATCACTAATTAAAATTCTATCATCAAAAGTTTCCAATGAATCGATATTAACATTAATCTGTTTTGGAAGAGATTGAGGAAGAGCTTTAACGGGAAGCTCTAAAAGACTCTTTACTAAAGTTCCTCCAAGATTTTTAACAGCTAAAGATTCCCCATTAAGAACTACAGCAACCATAACCTCAACTTTTTCTTTAAGAGGAGGTATATAAAAATCTACATGAATAGGATTACCGCTTATAGGAGCAAATTGCGTACCACGAATTAAAACTAAAAAATCCTTATTCTCGAGACTTAAAGTCACCAATAAAGAATCCCCTGCTTCTTTATATGTTTTTTCAAATTCCACTAAATCAATTTGAACTTTTATACTTTCAAGTTTAGGACCATACAAAATAGCTGGAAGCATTTTCTTTCCTCTTAAAATTTTTAAATTTTTTTCTGTTCTTTTCTCTGCTTTTAAAATAATCATATTATTAACTAAAAATTTATAATTCTTATTAAATATTCTTAAACCTCAATAAAACACTCTTTACTAATAATAAGTGTTTCTTTAATATACTTAAATAATTTTTTATGGTCAAGACGCCTTAATAATTTTCTTTTTTATCCAATCTTTAGCTTCTTCACTTTTACCTTTTGCCAGCTTTCTCCTGCTTTTAATATTCCTTCTTTTGCGCCCATTTTTTCTAAATTAGCCGCTGAATTGGCTGTAGCAAATTGAATAGCAGAAATTATATCTAACGTTTTCATGTAATTAACAACGAAACCTGCTCCAAAAGAGTCTCCCGTTCCTGTTTCATCCACAATTTTCTTTTTTAAAACGGGAGCTGTATACAAAAACTTCCCATCCGAAACAATTGATCCTTTTCTACCCTTAGTCATAATAAAAATTCCTTTAACCCATTGATTGATTTTTTGAAAAATTAATTTTTCTTTTTTCAAAGGAACTCCTGTTAAAAAAGAGGCTTCTTCTTGATTCAACATTAATATATCTGCTTGTTTAATAGCTTTTTTAATAACAGATGATTTTAATTGATACTTACTTGGGTTTAAAAAAACTTTAATATTATTTTTTTTGGCAAACCTAATGATTCTAAAAAAGCTTTTCCTCAATTTTCCTGACAAAGGAGCTAAATAAAACCATTTTGCTTCCAATTCCTCTAAAGGAATATCTTGAACGTCCAAACATCTTGCCGCTCCCCTATAAGGCAAAATAACCTTTCCTTTTTCTCCAGTAAAAATAACAGAACAACTAGTAGTTTTTTCTTCTGTTTTGAAAATAAAACGCTGACTAATTTTATTCTTTTTCATATCATCCAAAACAAATTCACCAGCATAATCATTTCCCACCATTCCGCAATAAGCAACCTTAAACTTTTGACTAGCAAAAGTAGCCGCTGTATTTATTCCTCCTCCGCCAGAATAAAAAGATATCTTAACCCCTTCAAGTTTCTCTCCTAATGGTAAAAAAGGGCTTATTCTTTTCTTTTTCGCAAAAAGACTCAACCTTTCATCGTAAGGAACAAAAACATCTAATGTTGCCGAACCAAACGTTATTACATCAAACATGTTTTTTATTAAGAGCAATTATTGTTTTTAATACTGTTCCTGGATTCAAAGATATTGCTGTTATCTTTTCATCCAATAAGAATTTCGCAAATTTAGGATAATAACTCGGAGCTTCTCCACAAATACCAATATATTTTTTCTGTTTTCTGCATTCTCTAATAACAATCGATATCAACCTTTTAACTGCTTCGTTTCTTTCATCACTAATATGAGCTATTTCTGCATTATCTCTGTCCATTCCTAACGTCAACTGTGTAAGATCGTTCGAGCCAATACTCATTCCATCAAAAATCTTCAGAAACTCTTTTACTAAAATTACATTGGAAGGAATTTCGCACATTACTATTATTTTTAATTTATCTTTTCCTTTCTTCAAACCATTTTGAGCCATCAATTTTAAAACCTTTTTACCTTCTTCTATTGTTCGACAAAAAGGAACCATTATCCAGATATTTTTTAAACCAAATTCTTCTCTAGCTTTTTTAATAGCTTGGCATTCCATTTTAAAAGCAGGTTTAAATTTTGGGTCATAATATCTAGAAGCCCCCCTCCAACCCAACATTGGATTTGACTCTTCTGGTTCAAAAGACTTTCCGCCAATTAAAGAAGCATACTCATTTGTTTTAAAATCAGACAACCTAATAATAACGTCTTTTGGATAAAAAGCAGAAGCTATTACAGAAATTCCTTCTGCTAGTTCATCGATAAAGTATTGTTTCTTGTCCTTGTAACCAACAGTAAGTTCGTCTATTTTCTTCTTAACTTTTTTATCTTTAATTTTATCATAATGATAAAGAGCAAGAGGATGAACTCTGATTCTTTCTGCTATTATAAATTCTTGTCTAGCTAAACCAACACCATCAACAGGCAAAAAAGAAGATTGAAAAGCAATCTCAGGAGCTCCAAGATTTAAAACAATCTTTGACGGCAATTTAACATTCCCTTTCATCTTATATTTTTTCACCGTAAAAGGAATTTTACCCTCAAACACTCTTCCTTGAGTACAATCTACGGTAATTTGTTGTCCGTTCTTTAAAACCTTCGTTGCTTTTCTTGATCCGACAATACAAGGAACACCTAGCTCCCTACTAACAATAGCTGCATGAGCGGTCTTTCCTCCTTCATCGGTAATAATAGCTGCCGCCAATCTCATAATTGGAACCCAGTCTGGATCAGTCATTCTCGTCACCAAAATCTCTCCCTTTTTAAACTTGTTCATATCAGAAATATTTGAAATAATTCTCACTTGACCATAACTAATTTCATGACCAACAGAAATTCCTTTTAAAATTGGTTTCTTTTTAGTCGTAATTTTATACTCTTCATAAACCGTCCTTTTCTTACTAGAAAAAACAGTTTCTGGACGAGATTGCACAATAAATAGTTTGTTCGATTTTCCGTCTTTAGCCCATTCAATATCTTGAGGAAAATTATAATGATCCTCTATTTTACAAGCCCATTTTGCAAGAGTAATAACCTCTTTATCATTTAAAGAAAATTTTAATTGATCTTTTTTGGAAACAGGAATAGTCTTTAATCCTCCTTTCTTTTTATAAATATATTTAAGTGTTTTTCTTCCCAAATTTCTACTAATAATAGAATTATATCCTTTCTTAAGGGTAGATTTAAAAACACAAAATTCATCAGGGGTAATTCTTCCTTTTACAATCAACTCCCCTATTCCAAAAATAGAATTAATTAAAATAGCACCATCAAAGCCTGTTTCGGTATCTATAGAAAACATAATGCCCGACGAAGCTAAATCAGATCGAACCATTTTTTGCACTCCTACCGATAAAGCAATGTTTAAATGACCAAAACCCTTTTCTTCTCTATAAGCAATTGATCGATTTGTGAAAAAAGAACTCATACATTTTTTAATAGACTCAAATAGTTCTTTCTCTCCCTTAACATTTAAATAAGTTTCCATTTGCCCAGCAAAAGAAGCTGTCTTTGAATCCTCTGCAGTTGCCGAAGATCTTACAGCAACATCAGTTTTTCCTTCTCTATACTTTTTAGATAAATCTTTATAGTTTTTTCTTATAATCTCTTTAAGATCTTCCGGAATTTTTCCTTTTAAAACAGCTCTACGTGCTTTACTTCCTGTTTTTTCTAAACTATTAATGCTTTTTGGGTTAAATTTCTTAAAAATATCTTTCAATTCTTTATCTATTCCATTTTCTTTAAGAAAATACCAATAAGCGGCAGAAGTTAAAGCAAAACCGTCAGGAATATTAATTCCTTTTTTAGTTAACTTAGAAAACATTTCTCCCAAAGAAGCGTTTTTTCCTCCAACCAAAGCAACATCTTTAGATGATATTTCTTTAAAGGTTAGTGCCAATTTTTTAGATTTTTGCATTGTTTTATTTTTTTTATCGAATAAGAGCCTTCATGGCTAAAACTGCTTCTTTAGGGTCAAAATAATTAGGAATTTTGTTTCTTTCAAGAATATCAATTCCTTTTGCGACATTTTTTCCACCCATAAACAAAGTAATAATAGATTTATCTGGCCACTTCTTTTTTATCCTCACTATTATTTTTGCATTTTTTTCAACTGTAGTCATTGATTGTAATGTTTGAACAACCATCACTCCGTGGACATTTTTTTGAGCAAGTAAATTATTAAGAGTAATTTCATACCTATTAGATAAAGCATCACCAAAAATATCTATTGGATTTCCTGGGATAATATTTCGATCCATTGCTTTATCTTTGTTAATTTTTTCAAATAATTTTTTATCTAATTTTGCTAACTTGACTCCAAACTCTTCACAATAATCCGCCAACAAAACATCACAACCACCACTATTACTAACAATAGCAATTTCATTTTTACATTTAGGCTGCCAAGAAAGAGCTTTCGAACTATTAAACAATTCTCTTATGGTTTCTACCTCCAAAACACCTGCCTGTTTAAAGGCTGCAGAATAAGTTTTATAAGAACTAGACAAGGCAGCAGTATGGCTTATAGCAGTTTTCTGACCAATTTTAGTTTTTCCTGCTTTCAAAACTAGGATTGTTTTCTTCTTTCCAACATCTTTTGCAACTCTTATAAATCTCCTCCCCTCTTTAATTGCCTCCAGATAAACACCTATTACTTTTGTCTTCTTGTCTTCTTTAAGCCATTCCAAAAAATCACAAAGATCTAGCCCTGCTCCATTACCATAAGACACAATTGTAGAAAAACCGTAATGTTTTAAAAAAGCCCTATCTATAATAGATCCTACTAAGGCTCCCGATTGAGAAATAAAAGCTATACCTCCTTTTGCAGGAGTAGCAGCAGCAAAAGAAGTGTTCAAGTTAATACTCGGCACTACAACTCCAAAACAATTAGGCCCAAGTAAAGGAATCTGAGCTTCTTTTAGAATCTTTACAATTTTTTCCTGTAAAATTTCTCCATCTTTGTTTAGCTCAGCAAAACCTGAAGAAATAATAATAACTCCTCCAACCTTCTTTTTTACAGCTTCCTTAACAACACCTAAAACAACTTTGGAAGGAATAGCTATTATAACTAAATCAACCACACCTTTGATTGATTTGACCGAAGGATAAGTTTTTTTATTTAAAACTTTTTTATTAAAAGGATTAACAAAAAAGATTTTTCTTTTTTTGCTTCCAGTTAGTAAATTTTTACAAAGACTCAAACCAACAGATCCCGCCCTATCGGTAGCTCCAATCAAAGCAATTGTTCTAGGATTTAAAATATTATTCATTTTTTTTATATGAAAAATAAACATCAACCACTAAAGCTTCTTTATCATTAACAATAATAGGATTAAAATCTATTTCTTTAATGTTTTGATTTTCTAAAGAAAGCCTGGAAAGATTAACTAGAATGTCTACAAGTTTTTCTAAATTAACAACATGACCTCCCCTAAAACCTTTTAAAAGATTATAGCCTTTAATCTCTTTTATCATTCTCATTGCTATTGACCTGGAAAGCGGAGCAATACCAAAAGAAACATCTCTTAAAATCTCTACTAGAATCCCACCTAGTCCAAATATTAAAACTGGACCAAATTCTCTACTCCTCTTCATTCCCACCACAACTTCTACTCCATCTACCTCTTCTTGAACCAAAAAACCTTCGATTAAAGCTTTGGGATTGTTTTTCTTAACCGAAAATAAAATATCATCCCAAGCCTTTTCTAACTCTTTTTTATTTTTAATACCTTGCTTTAAACCACCAATATCAGTGATATGATGAAGATGTGGAGAAAAAACTTTCAAGACAACAGGAAAGCCTGTCTTGTTAGCAAAAAGAAAAGCTTCTTCTTTAGAATTGACTAGTTTTTCTTTGCAAGAAAAAATGCCGTATTTAGAAAGAATTTCTTTTGATTTAGCATAGTTTAAACTTGCCATATTGGTTTAAAAACCATTAAGTAAAATGATAATAAAATTTTTATTAAAAACACTAAAGCTTCTTGCTAATATATTCAGCGAAATCAGACAATCTATTAGAATACCCTGCTTCATTATCATACCAAGAAACAACTTTGACTAAATTACCAATTACTTTTGTTGAAAGAGAATCTAAAACAGAAGAAAAAGAATTACCAATATAATCCGAAGAAACCAAAGGACCTTTTTCAACCTTGAATATTCCTTTCCATATTTTATCTTGGGCTTTTTCCTCAAATATTTTATTAACTTCTTCAGTGGTAGTTTCTCTTTTTACCGAACAAACTAAATCAACAATAGAAACAACTGGAGTTGGCACTCTAATAGCCATACCGTCTATTTTGCCTTTCAGTTCAGGAACAACATCTCCTATCGCCTTAGCCGCACCTGTAGTGGTGGGAATAATATTAACAGCTGCAGCTCTTGCTCTTCTTAAATCTTTATGAGGAGCGTCTAAAAGCTTTTGATCGTTCGTATAAGAGTGAATTGTTGTCATCAACCCTCTTTCTATTCCAAATTCGTCATTAAGAATTTTTACAAGAGGAGCTAAGCAGTTAGTGGTACAAGAAGCCATATCAAAAATATCTACGTCTTCAATTTTAAAATCAAGATGATTTACTCCCATCACAATAGATGGAACTTTATCAGGATCTTTAGAGGTAGCAGAAATAATTACCTTTTTAGCTCCAGCAATTAAGTGTTTTTTAGCATCATCATAATCCCTAAATCTTCCCGTGCATTCTAAAACAATATCTACCCCTAATTCGTTCCAAGGTAATTTTTCAGGATCTTTTTCACTTAAGATTTGAATTTTTTCTCCATCAATCAAAATAGAGTCTTTGTCAAAACCAACATCTCTTTTATAGATACCGTAAACAGAATCATATTTCAAAAGATAACTCAAGGTTTGAGGGTCAGTTAAATCATTAATTGCAACAACTTTTAAATTATCTTTTTCTAAAAGAGAACGAAAAACACCTCGACCGATTCGACCAAAACCATTAATAGCAACTTTTATCATTTTAAAAAATTTATTCCTTAATTTTTAAGAGTTCTACTATCCTTTTTTTATCAAAACCAACAACAATTTCACCATCAATATCTAAAACAGGAACCCCCATTTGTCCTGACTTCTCAATCATTTCTTTTGCAGCTTCCTTGTCCTCAGCAACATTAATATTTTCAAATTCAATATTGTAATCTGTTAAAAATTTTTTAAGAGTCACGCAAAAAGGGCAAGCTGGTGTACTAAAAACTTTAATCATATGTTTTTAAATTTATATTATTGACAAGACGCAACAGAAGATATTTCAGTCTCTTCTAATCCAAAACCTGGCTCAAAACTATTATCCGAAAGAGTTTGAGAGCATTCTTCTGGTTGATTAATAAAAGCATCACAGACCAATAACTTTAAGCCTTCTGGAGTTCTTTTAAAATCCTTAACAACACTACCATTAATAACTAGTGTTGGAGAACCCCCTATCCCATATTGTTCATTTAAGTCTGAATCAATATCAAATCTAGGATATATTCCACTCAACCAAGTGCTTTGATCTTCGTATTGACTATAGATATTATAAGCTTGATCCGTTTCTACAACACAAGTATTCATTTTATCTTGATTAATATTTGCTCTTTCTAAACAAATTTCAAAATTTTCTTCGTCATAACTTCCCTCCTCAACAAAACAACCTAGATAATCATCATATTTTTCTTTTTCCTCTTTTTGAATACAATATTGCCTTAAATTTTCATCTATTTCTCCTTTTTCATGCATAATATAATCAACAAAACGAATATTCATGTCTGCTTTATCGCCTAATAATTCATAGACAGGTAAAAATACCTTTTGTGCTTGAAGACCGTAAGGACAATAACTCATTACAAAAAGCTGGATTTTAGGTCTCTCGCTTTTAACATCTTCTCGTTGTATTTCTTCTCTTACTATAGATATATCTTTGTTTAAATCTATCCCTTCAACAAAAAATAAGTTTCCGTTTTTTGTTACATAAGAAGTATATTCCATATCAGCAATACTAAGGCTTACTTCAACAACACCTTCTTTTTCTGATACGCTTACCAAAGAAGCTGAAAATTCTCCAGATAATAAATTATTATTAATATAATCTACTGCTTTTTGAGCAACTTCTTGAGTAGACAACTTATTTTGATCGCGAAAATTAAAATACCAAAGACCACCTAATAAAAATAAACCGAGAAACACAGATAAAAGTATTGTTGTATTTTTTTTATTCATAATCTTAATTTATCACAATTTTTATTATTTGAGAAGTTCGCTTAATTCTTCAATTAACTTTTTTATATTAATCCCATATTTTTTACAAATATCGCCAATCTTCAGCTCCCCCATCTCCATTTGAGCAAAAGAGCAACTTAAACAAGGAACGTTATATTTTCTTAACACATTCTCAGAACCAGGATATTTAAGAATCTTTTCTAATGTTGTATTTTTATCAATTTTATTTTTCATAATAATTATTGTGCTAAATACCCTCCATCAACAACTAAAACAGAACCCGTAATATAAGAAGCTTTATCAGATGCTAAAAATAATACTGCATCTGAAATTTCTTGAGGCCGACCCATTCTACTCATTGGAATCCTTGCTAAAAAACCCTTCAAAGATTTTGGATCGTTTTTGATATCTCCAACCATAGGTGTATCTATCACCCCTGGAGCAATAGTGTTCACCCTTATATTATAAGGAGCTAACTCTACTGCAAGAGCTTCAGCCATTGCAGTAATACCTCCCTTTGAAGCACAATAATGAGAGAGAGTAGGAAAGCCCGCCCCTGTTTGACCCATGGCAATAGAGGAAATATTAATTATGGTACCTGATTTTTGTTTCACCATTTCTTTCGCACAGGCTTGAGAGCAAAGAAAATAACCCTTTAAATTAATATCTATAGTTTTATCCCAATCTTTTTCAGTTAATTTAAGAAACGGGGCAAACTGAGCAATACCAGCATTATTGACTAAAATATCTATTTTCTTAAATTTCTTAATAGTTTTTTTAACCATTACTTCCACATCTTTTTTCTTAGAAATGTCACATTTGATAGCTATTGCTTCTCCTCCCTCCTTCTCAATTTCTTTAACAACCTTTAAGCAATCTTTAAGAAAAAGATCAGAGACAACTACTTTAGCTCCTGCTTTAGCTAAAGTAAGAGCATGGGTTCTACCCATTCCCCTTCTTGCTCCAGTGATAATTGCTACTTTATTTTTTAACTTCATGTTTTTTATTTATTTAACTAATAATAATTAAGCAAAGGATAACATTTCCGGTTTAAAAATTAATAAAATACCCAAAATAAATATAAACAAACCTCCAATCAATGTAGCCCAATGATTATATTCTTTGGTAAAACCAAATTGTTTTAATGTAAAAAAGGCTATCAAAAAAATAAGAAGGTCATCAAACATAAAAACAAAAGTATAAAGTAAAATATAGAACTGGTACTGAAAATCAGAAGTTGTATTTAAAGAAAGAATTTGAGTAAAAATAGCTGGAACACCTGCAGAACAAAAAAATTCAACTGTATTAACCCCGAGAGCTAAAAGAAAAACACCCGCCAACATCCCTATACTAACAGAAGCGTCTGTTATTTCTTTTGCTTTATTTTCAATTTTACTTCTTATTTTTTCTTGTATGCCATTTTCTCCGCCAGTAATCTTACAAACTCCTGGCTTATAATCAATAAAACTCTTAATTTGCCAAACACCGACACCCAAAGCTAAGCCACCTATTAACATTCTCACTGTATTAATATAAGGAACAGCTAAAAACAACTTCAACCAAGCATTTAATATTAGATAATAAATTAATCCTGAAGAGAAAAGAAAGGTTCCACCAATCAATAACATTCTCTTTCTAGAATTAGTATTAATTAATAGAGCAATCAAGAACAACATAACCCACATCGCACAAGGATTAAAACCGTCTAATAAACCCAGAATAATTGTTAAAGCAGTTAAAGATGTTTCTGAGGTATTAATAGTCCCTAGGAAAGGAATATCAATCTCATAAATATTTCCATTTTCTTCAGAACGACCTTCTACACGTTCAATAATTTTAGCTTTTATTTTTTCATCATAACCAATAAAATACTCTTCACCAATAAATAAAGCTGGAACAAGCCCCCAATTTCTTTCAGGAACTTCATATTTTTCATAAAAAGAAATCAGAACAGTTGAAGCTTCTTTACTACCAGTAATACTATATCTATTAATAACAAGATTGGGATATTGATCTTCAAGAATATTTAAAAAATCTTTCGTTTTTGCGCAAACAGAACAAAAATCACTATAAAAAAAATTAATCTCTGCACTATCTTCCTGTGCTACGACAGGGTTAGTAAAAAAACTAAACCCTAATAGGATAGCTAAAAAGAAAAATATTTTTTTATTCATTTTTGATAAATTTAAAATTAAATGTTTCCATCCCTTGAATAGATTTCTTTACTAATTTTTTAATATCTAATTTTTGCTCTGTGTTTTCCACATTTTTCAATCTAGCTTTTGTTGCTGGATGACGAGGAACAAATCTAGTACAACAATCTTGATGAGGAAGAATAGAAGTATCAAAGGTGCCTATGTCTTTTGCTTTTTCTATTATTTCTCTTTTATCCTGACATATTAATGGTCTCAAAATTAATTTATCTGATACAGATTGAATTACTTTAATATTTTCTAAAGTTTGAGAGGCAACCTGTCCCACGCTTTCACCAGTAATTAATGTTTCTATTTTTTCGTTTTCACCAACTTTTTCAGCAATCCTCAACATCATTCTCTTATAAAAAATAATCCTCAGTTTTGCAGGAATATTTAGAAGAATTTCTTTTTGAACATCAGCAAAAGGACATAAATATAATTTTAGCCTAAATTGAAATTTATTCAAAATCTGAATAATCTTTTTTACTTTTTCAATTGACTCTTTGTCCGTATAAGGAAAAGAGTGAAAATGAATTAAAGAAATTTTAATACCTCTTTTCATGGCCAAAAAAGCAGCAACTGGAGAATCTATGCCTCCAGAAATTAAAACTAGCCCTTTACCACTAACCCCAACAGGCAACCCTCCTCTTCCTTTAACCTTATCCAAATACAAAAAAGAATAATCTTGAACAATCTCAATAAAAAGATTTAAATCATAGTTTTTTAAATTAACTTTCTTGTTTAATTTTTGAACAATAAAGGCTCCTATTTCCTCGTTAATTTGTTGCGAATTTAATTTAAACTTTTTATTTGATCTTTTTGTTGAAACTCTAAAAGTCTTAAACTTTTCTTTTTTTAAAAAATCAATGCTTTTCTTTTTAATAATTTTTAAATCTTGCTTACAATTATCAGCAAAAGAGAAATGAACAATTCCACAAATATTTTTTAAAATGTTTTCAATTTTTTCTTTTTTTCCGTTACCTTCTTGATTTAACTTAACAATAATTCTACCAGAAATATTTTTAACAAAATCAAAGGTTTCTTTAGGCAAAAAGCTTTTTATGTTCTCAACTAATTTTTTCTCAAAAAAACCACGATTATTGCCCTTAAGAGCTATTTCATGATAATGACAAATGATATATTCCATAAAATCAATTCTAACAAATAATTCCTCTATCTAAAACCTTTTTATTTTTCTTCTTTGTTTTTTTCCTTAATTATCTCCAATTCCTTTAAAGCTTTCTTGTGCTTTAGTTGAAGTTTTTCAGGAATATTTTTTCCTTTTTTAAACAAATAATCATAAATAGCTTCCGACAAAGCATCGACAGCTAAAATAGAACAATGAATTTTAATTGATGGTAGCCCCCCCAAAGAATTGATAACATCATCTTTTTTAATATTAAGAGCTTTCTCTAAAGTTTTTCCTTTAGCCAAATCTGTAAGAGCGCTACTAGTTGCTAAGGCAGCAACACAACCAAAGGTTTCAAACTTAATGTTTTGAATAACATCTTCTTTTTTATCGTTCTTTTTGACTTTAATATAAATCCACATCACGTCTCCACAAATCATATTGCCAACCTTTCCAATACCATCAGGATTTTCTATTTTTCCTACATTGTGAGGATTTCTAAAATGTTCCAGAACTTCTTTGCTATAATTCATCTTCTAATTGGTGATATTTTTCTCAGCTTTTCGACTATTCCAGGTAAAACTTTTAAAATATAATCTATATCTTCGTCTTGTGTCCATCTTCCCAAACTAAATCTTAAAGAACCTTGAATTTGATGAGGTTTTAAACCAATAGCTGCAAGAACATGGCTTGGTGTTAACTTTTTAGAAGAACAAGCTGAACCAGTTGAAACGGCAACGCCCAAAAAATCAAACTGAATCAATAAGGACTCCCCTTCAACAAAAGAAAAAGCAACGTTTACATTATTAGACAATCTTTCTGTTGGATGACCATTCAAAAAAGAATCATCTATTTTATCCAATATTCCTGCAATTAATCTATTTCTTAACTTTTTCAATCTTTTATTCTCTTTTTCCATTGATTCTTTACAAATTTCGCAAGCTTTAGCAAAACCAACAATTCCTGCAACATTACAGGTAGAACTTCTTAATCCAGACTCATGGCCTCCTCCATGTAAAAGAGGCTCTATTCTTGTCCCCTCCTTAACAAATAAAAGACCTACACCCTTAGGACCATATAATTTATGAGCGCTAGCCGTTAAAAGATCTATATTCATTTTATTTACGTCTATTAATTCCTTACCTAAACTTTGAGCCGCATCGGTATGAAAATAAACTCCTTTCTCCTTACAAATTTTTCCAATTTCTTTAATAGGTTGGATGGTTCCTATTTCGTTATTCGCGTGCATAATAGAAACCAAAATAGTTTCTTTTTTAATGCTTTTTTCCAACTCTTCAAGATTTACAAAACCATATTGGTCAACGTTAAGCCTGCTAATTTCAAACCCTTGTTTCTCAAGCCAAGCTGCACTCTCCATAATACAGGGATGTTCAATAGTAGAAATAATAATATGATTACCTCTGCTCTTATTCGCAAAAGCAATACCCTTCAAAACAAGATTATTACTTTCTGTAGCCGAACTTGTAAAAATTATTTCTGAAGTTTTAGCCCCAATAAAATCAGCTATTAATTTTCTACTCTCATCTAAGCTCTTTTTTGCTTCTTGCCCAGAACCATGTAACGACATAGTATTAGCAAAGTTTTTACTAAAATAAGGAATCATAGCCCTAACAACTCTTGGATCAACAGGAGTTGTAGCAGCATAATCTAAATAAATTTTATTTTTCATTTTTTTTAATTAAAGAAAATAATGTAATAGAATTCAATGTACCATCTAAAGCTTTTTGAACCTTGCCCCACACACTAAAAGCTTTACATGTTTTAATTTTTGAACACTTCTCTCCCCTACAAAGACAATCAATTATGGTAAAACTTTCTAAAGAACGTACTATATCCCCAATGGTTATTTTTTTAGGAAAATAATTTAAGCGATAGCCTCCTGTAGAACCTTTTTTTGAACGAATCAATTTCTTTTTTTCTAATATCAAAAGTATTTTTTCTAAATAACTAAAAGAAATATCTTCCTTTTCAGAAATTTCTTTTAAGGAACAAAATCTTTTCTTGTCTTTATAGGCTCTAGTCAAGTAAACCATAGCCCGTAAACCATATTGTGTTTTCTTAGAAAATTTCATATAAATTAAAACCGACTCTAATTGTCGGTTTTAATATAACAATAATAAAAGTTTAATGCAAGAAACTATTGTTCCTTTTCTATGGCACCGTAAGGACAAACATTCTCACCCCCACACTTCTCTAACTGCTTATCATTAATAATCTTTGGTTTGTCTTCCTCTCCCCACTCCACACCCTCAGGACAAGTAGAAGCACACGCTCCACAACGAATACATTTCTCTTCACTAATTTTAAATTTTGACATAATAATTTTTAACTAATTTTATTACAATAATCTTTACTTTTTTATAATTAAACTTTTTTCTATCATTTCTTTTGGTCTCCTAATCCCCATTATGTCTAGAATGGTCGGAGCAATATTAGACAACTTTCCCTTCCTCAAATTATAACATTTATCAGAAACAATAATAAATGGTACAGGATTTTTAGTATGCTCTTTAAGTTTTTCTCTCTTACCATTAAGCATTGTCTCTGCATTTCCATGATCTGCTGTAATTAGGGTAATACCTTTTTTTTCTTTAATTTTTTCAACAATTTTACCAATACATATATCCACAATTTCAACAGCCTTAATAGCAGCATTTAAATCTCCTGTGTGACTAACCATATCAGCATTTACAAGATTTAAAACAATAAAACTATATTTATCTTTATTAATTTCACTAATAAGTTTTTTAGTAACTTTAAAAGCAGACATTTCAGGCTTCATGTCATACGTCGCTACCTTTGGACTAGGAACTAAAAATCTATCTTCTTTCGGAAAAGGCTTTTCTTGAAGTCCATTAAAAAAATAAGTTACGTGAGAATTTTTTTCTGTCTCCGAAATTCTTAGTTGATTAATATTATGATCACTTAAAACTTTTCCTAAAACATTTTTAAGTTTTATCTTTTCAAGTGCAACCAAAGCAGGAACATTATCATAATATCTTGTCATGCAAACATAAATTAAATTGATTTTTTTTCTTCTAAATTTCCCGAAGCTTTTTTCTACAAAAGCTTTTGTTATTTGTCTCATCCTATCAGCTCGATAATTAAACATTATTACTGAATCACCATTCTTCACCCCATTAAAACCATTAGCAATAATTGGATTTATAAATTCATCAGTCTCACCTTTTTTATAAGCCTTTTTAATGCCAGCTAAAACATTTTGCGGTTTTACTCCTTTTCCCTCTGTTAGAGCTAAATAAGCTTTTTCTGTTCTTTTCCACCGATTATCTCTATCCATCGCATAATAACGGCCTATAATCGTAGCGATTTTCCCCACCTTATATTGTTTTATTTTTTTATTTAATCTTTTGATATGTTTTTCCAAAGCCTGAGGAGCAGTATCTCTACCATCAGCAAAAACATGAATCATCACTTTTTCTGTCTTTTGTTCTTTGGCTAATTTCAATAAGGCATACAAATGAGACTCATAAGAATGAACTCCTGCATCAGACAACAATCCTATTAAATGAAGCGTTGATTTTTTCTTTTTAATATTAGCAAATGCCTTTAGAATACTTTTATTTTTAAAAAAAGAATTATTTTTGATTGCATCGTTTATTCTCATCACATTTTGTTCAACAATTCTGCCAGCACCAATATTAAGATGGCCAACCTCTGAACCACCCATCATATTTTTCGCTAAACCAACATGGATACCATGAGTCATTAATTCTGTATAAGAATAATTCTTTTTAAAATTATCAAAATTAGGAGTATGAGCTAACGCAATAGCATTTCCTCTTTTTTCTTTTCTCACCCCCCAACCATCCATAACAATTAAAATCAGAGGTTTCATATTATTTCTTTCTCAATTTCTAAAAGCCTATCATATTTCACCATTCTTTCTTTCTGGCTAGGAGCACCAGATTTAATAAAATCTGCACCAATACCAACAGAAAAATCAGCAATAAAATCATCTAAAGTTTCTCCTGATCTATGAGAAACCATTATCTTCCATCCAAAATCACAAGCTAGCTTGGCATATCTTAAAGCCTCTGAAACAGTCCCTATCTGGTTGATTTTCAAAAGAGCTGTGTTAACAGCTTTTTGTTGCTGAGCTTTTTTAATTCTCTCAGGGTTAGTTACTAGAAGATCATCACCAATAATAGATATTTTATCCCCCAAAGAACTTGTTATAAGATTAAACCCTTGCCAGTCATCTTCAGAAAAAGGATCCTCGATTCCTATAATTGGATATTTAGAAACTAAACTTTCATAATAACTAACCATCTCTTTTTTATTTAAATTTTTACCATCTATCTTGTATTGTTCATCTTTAAAAAATTGGGAAGCTGCTACGTCTAAAATAAGACCTACTTTTTCTCCTTTTGTTGCTTCTAAAATTAATTTTATAGCTTCTTCTGTATTAGAAAGCGCCGGAGCAAAACCTCCCTCGTCACCTAAATTTAAATTATTTTCTCCAAATTTTTGAATAAGAATATTTTTCAGTTCATTATAAATAATTTGAATTTTTTTCATCTTTTCAGAAAATAATTCTGCAACAGGAACTACCATAAATTCTTGAATATCTAAATTATTTTTAGCGTGACATCCCCCATTAATAATATTAAAAGAAGGAGAAGGAATATTATAACCATCTATTAATAGGTTGTGTTCTTTATCAGCAATATTTCTCACGTAACGAAACAAATCTACACCACTTATTCCAGCTCCCGCCCTACAAACAACCAAAGAAACAGCGCAAATAGCATTACCCCCTAAACGAGCTTTATTTTTTGTTCCATCTAAATTGACCATTAAATCATCTATATCTTTTTGCAAACAAACATCTTTTCCTACAAGTTTTGGGCTAATAATTTTATTAATATTTTCTATTGCACCCAAAACACCTCCATTTTGATCCCTTAATTCTGTCGCTTCATATATTCCAGTAGAAGCACCTGAGGGCACAGAGGCTTTAAAAGTCTTGGAATCCGTAACTAAAATAGCCTCAATAGTGGGATTACCTCTCGAATCTAAAATTGTTCTTGCGCTTAATTTTTCAATTTTTCCAAGCATCAATTATTTTTTAATTTTCAAATAATTAAAAGCTGACAATGCTGCTTTTGCTCCTTCTCCACAAGCAATGACTATTTGCTTAAACCTTCCCATCCCTACATCGCCAGCAACAAAAAGGCCTGGAGTTTTTGTTTGGTTAGTTTCCGGATCAAATATAATTTCATTTTTAGCATTCACGTTAAGCAACTCTCCCATAAATGGATACTTGGTTTTAATTCCAACCTGAACAAAGACACCTTCTACTTTTAAAGATATGTCTTTTTTTGTTTTCCTATCTTTATAAATTATTGAATTAACAAAACGATCCCCTTTTATTTCTTTTATTTCCGCATTAATTATAATTTCTACTTTCTTATCTCTTCCTGTAATTTCTTGATTTTCTTTATCCGCCATAACTTTTGAACTGTATTCTAAAATATAAATCTTTCTAGCTATCTTACTTAAAAATTGAGCTGCTTCAAAACCAGCATCACCACCACCAATAATAGCGATATCTTTATCAGAAAAAATAGAACCATCACAAACAACACAATAACCCAAACCTTTTCCTAAAAACTCTTTTTCACCCTTAATATTAAGATGTTTTGGCTCAGCTCCTGAAGCAATAATTACGCTTCTCCCTTTAAATGTTTGATTTTTAGTAGAAACAAAAAAAGACAAATGCTTTTTTTCTATTTTTACCACCTCATCTTCTTCAATATCAATTTTTTGATTTCTTAAATGATCTTCAAACTTTTTAGATAAATCCAATCCTGAAATTTTATCAAAACCAGGATAATTACTAATAAAAACAGCTTTTTTGGTCATCTGACCACCAAAAAGCGGAGTTATTAAAAGTGTTTTTAGTTTTTGTCTAGCTCCATATATCCCAGCAGTAACACCAGCTGGACCACCTCCCACTATAATTAAATCGTAGGTCATCATTAATGCAAAACTTTAGGGATAGCATTTATAACATCTATAGGTGTTAAGCTCTCTTTTAATTCTTTAGCCGCCAAAGCTCCTGCTTGACCACTAATATAAGTTGCTGCTTGAGCAATAAGAAACGGATCGAATTCTTTAAATCTTGTTAGTAGAGCTCCACAAATTCCAGCCAAAACATCTCCCGTTCCACCTACAGACATATAAGGACTACCGCTTTCGTTTAAAGCGACTTTTTTACCGTCCGAAATAATATCTGGTTTATCTTTCAATAAAATGATTGTATTGAGACGTTTAGCCTCTTCTTTTACAATTTTTATTTTTTCTTTCTGAGAAAGACCATAAATTTCTCTACCAGTTAAAAGAAAAAACTCAAAAGAATGAGGTGTTATTATGCATTGTTTTCCTTTAATGACTGATGGATCCTTAGCTAAAGCATGAATAGGTTCAGCATCAATCACCATAGGAACAGAAACCTTGGACATAATCTCTAATATTGCTTCTTGGGTTTGTCTGCTTCTTCCCATCCCACCACCAATGACAACGGACGCATTTCCTCTTGAAACAGCTTTAGCTGACTCAATTATGGTTAACAATGTTGCTATGTGTTTTTTTTCAAACCACTTTCCATCCAAAGAGAAAGTTGTAAGCTCAGGAGAAAAAGAAGCAATAATATCAGCTGCTCTTTTTGGCGCAACAATCTTTACTCTATCAACCCCAGACTTCAAAGCAGCCATAGCAGATAAAGCTGGAGCTCCTGAATAAAATTCTGAACCACCAATAATTACAGAAAAACCAAAATCATATTTTCTGAAATATTCTCCTTTCTTCCTTGGTTTATAAATTTTTTTTAAAATTGCTTTACTTGTTTTAATCATTTTTATTATTAAATTATTTTTTTCTTAAAAAAGTAGGAACTTTATATAAATTTTCTTTAGAAATAATCTTTTCTTCTTCTTTTTTAATATCTTCTTTCACTTGAAGAGCGTTCTTTCTAATTTTTTTAATTTCTTTTTTTTCTTCCTTTATTTCAACCTTAATTTTTTTACTTCTTTTTACTTTCTTCGTTTTTTTAATTTTTTTAATTTTTTTCTTTTCTGATTGAATTTTATTTACGTTTTTCTTTTTTAATGTCCTTTTCTTTGGTTTTTTCTTTTCACCCTTTTTGAAAAATTTAGCTTGGTCACACCCAACAACCAATAAATTTACTTTGGTTACTGTCTTGTTTTTGGAGTCAGAAATTCCGAAAATAATCTTGGCATTCTTGTAAACCTTTTCGGAAATGGCTTCGGCAATCTTGTTCACTTGAGACAAGGGTAAGTTTTTCTGACCAGAAATATTAAACAAAACAGCTTCTCCTCCATCAATACTGTAAGGATAAAGAGGAGAATCGATAAGTTTTTTAGCTAATTCTTTTCTATCATCATTTTTATTAATTTTAATAGAATTTAAATAAGCTAATTTTCCCCTACCCAAGAATATTGTTTCAAGATCAGCAAAATCAATATTAATCAAACCAGTTTCATAAATAACCTCTATCAAGCCTTGAATAGATTGGGATAAATGATTATTAATAACAGCCAAGGCTTTTTTAAGAGGAGCTGTTTTTTCTATGATTTGAAAAATTCTTTCATTAGGAATCACAGAAAAAGCATTAACGTGATTTCTAATTTCTTTTAAAGATTTTTTAGCAATCTTTGCCTTTCTTTTACCTTCAAACTTAAAAGGAAGTGTAAAAATACCATAAGTTAGACTACCTGCTTTTTTCGAAAGATCGGCAAGAACAGAAGCTGCTCCAGAAGCTAATCCCCCACCCAAGCAGCCAACTAAAATGATAATATCTTGGTCCTTGAAAATATTTTTTATCTTTTCTTTTTCGTTTTTTATAGACTCCTTGCCAAGTTCAAAATCCATACCTGTTCCTAGTCCATGAGTAACATCTTGACCAAAATGAATCTTTTTTACTTTTCTCGAAAGAGCCTTTAAAGATCTCACGTCCGTGTCAACAGCAAAAAAAGAAGCTCTTTTAACTTTATAAGAAACGCTGGAAACAACTGATCCGCCACCACCGCCAATTCCAACTAATCGAACTTTAATATTTCTCATTTGAGATCCAGTCTTTTTTGTATTTTTTGTTTTTCTCTTCTTTGTCATTTTCATTAAGTATAAAGCTTTAGAAAAACGAGGTCAACATAATTAAAAACCCTCAATGAAGAGGGTTTTTAAAAAATTCTTTGCACAGAAAATTATTAGAAAGTTTTCTTTTTAGGCCTGGCTATATTTACAACAAGATTTCTTTCATCTAATTCTTTTCCATCAAAAGCCTCAATTGCTTTTTGAGCTTCTTCCTCGGAAGACATCTCAACAAAACCAAAACCTTTTGACCTTCCTGAAATTTTATCTGTAATAATAGTTGCAGATTCTACAGAACCAGCTTCTGCAAAAAACTTTTTAAGGTCTTCTTCCGTTAATGAATAAGAAAGATTACCTACATAAAGTTTATTCTCCATTGTTTTTTTCAACAATTTATTATAAAACGACCTACTCTTATCTATTATCACAAGATAATGAAGTACGACTTTTCTTGTTTTTTAAAATTTATTATTGACAACAAGAAATGTTCTTCTAAAGATATAATTTATTTTTTATATTGTCAAACAAAAAAAGAAAGAATTATTTATTAATTTCAAGACTAGCGCTTTGGCCTGCCACGTAACCAGTACTCCAACACATTTGCAAATTATAACCACCAGTAGTTCCGTCTAAATCGATAACTTCTCCAGCAAAAAACAAATTCTTGATTAATTTAGATTTCATAGTTTTGGAATCTATTTCTTTCAGAGAAATTCCCCCACTAGTCATCATGGCCTTATTTAAGTCTAAAAGACTCGTTATTCTTAATTTTATACCCTTCATTGTCATTACCAGCCCATGCCTTTCTTCCTTGGTTATACCGCTGACATATTTAGAGCTATCAATTCCAGAGAACCTTACAACTAAAGGAATTAACCTATTGGGCATTAAATTAGACAAAGAATTTTTAAACATTTTTTTACTGCCTTTTTTAAAATCTCTTTGTATTCTTTTATCAAGCTCTGTAAAACTAAGAGCTGGCTTCAAATCAATTTTTAATTCCACTGTGCCTTTTTCTAAAAATTCTCCTATTTTTTTACTCATCTTCAAAATAATAGGACCACTCATTCCAAAATGAGTGAATAAAGCTTCTCCAAACATTTTTTCTTTTCTTTGGTTATCTTGGAAAATAGATATTTCAACATTTTTAAGGCCTAGTCCCTGGACTTCTTTTACCCACTTTTCTTTAGTTCTTAATGGAACTAAAGCTGGTCTTAAACTAATAACAGAATGACTTAATTTTTTTGCCCATTTAAAAGCATCTCCCGTAGAACCAGTTACTGAGTATGATTTTCCTCCGGTACAAATAATATATTTTTTAGCTTTTATTCTTCTTTTTTTATTTAAAAAAAGATAATCAATTTCACCCTCAATAACTTTTATAGAAACAACTTTTGTATTAGGCAAAATTGTAACCTTCCCTTTTCTTAAATATTTAATAAGCACTCCTAAAACTGAGTGGGCCTTATTAGTAGAAGGAAAAACCCTTTTACCCCTTTCTATTTTAGTTTTTAATCCCTGTTGTTCAAAAAAATTAATAGTATCCTCAACATTAAAAACAGACAATGTTGATAAAAGAAAATTTCCATTCTTTCCAAAACCCTTAATGAATTTTCTAGATTGAAACTCTGCATGACTTAAATTACACCTTCCTTTTCCCGTCATTAAAAGCTTTCTACCTAGCTTCTCTTTTTTTTCAAGTAAAACAACATTAGCGCCTAATTCGGCCGCCCTACCAGCAGCTATCATTCCAGAGGGGCCCCCACCAATAACTGCTATATCGAAAATTATTTTTTCTTTATTTTTGCGCATATTGCATATTTAAAAAAATCATATTTTTTACAATTTCATCCTGAGCTTACTTTTATTAAAATTCTGAAAATTAAAATCCATAATAAAATTATGGCATAAACTAATAGTTTCTCAAATAAAAAACAGAGAGAAATCTCTGTTTAAATAAATTTACTTTTAAGGAACTTCCTGTATTCTCATAATACAAGTCTTTCCTGGTGCTCCCCAATCCTCACCATAAACAATAATAATTCTGTCTCCTTTTTTAATATAGCCATATTTTTTCACACAATTTAAAATAATCTTAATATCAGAGACGCCTTTTTGTTTATACAAATTAGCTTTACGTTTTAAAATTAAAGGAATAACACCATAAGAAAGACAAAGTTGGTCTTTAATTTTATCATCATTAGTTAAGGCTATAATAGGTAGATTAGGCCTAAGACGAGAAAGCATTCGAGCAGTCATGCCAGTTTCTGTCATAACAACAAAAGCTTTAACGTTTTCTTTTCTACAGAAAGGACTCATCCAAAGATTATAGGCAGAATAACAAACTGCCGCAGTCTGATGATTAAGCTTAAAGTTAAAACCTGTAATAAGAGGCCTTTTGTTTTCCCAAAAATGAGAAATTTTTGCCATAGCCTTCACGGTTTCTTTAGGATAAGAACCAATAGAGGTCTCCTGTGAAAGCATTACAGCATCAGTATAATCAAGAATTGCATTTGCTACGTCTGAAACTTCTGCTCTAGAAGGAATAATATTATGAGTCATTGAGTCTAACATTTGAGTAGCTGTAATAACCGGCTTACCAACCTCAACACACCTTTTAATAATTTTCTTTTGATAATAAGGAACTTCTTCTAGGGGAATTTCTATGCCTAAGTCTCCCCTAGCTACCATAATACCGTCTGAAGCTTCAAGAATTTCTTCAAAATTATTTAAAGCGTCACGATTCTCTATTTTAGCTAAAATTTTAGCAGTTAAAGAAAATTTCTTTATATATTTTTTTAATAAATCAATGTCCTTTTTGTTTCTCACAAAAGAAAGGGCTAAAAAATCAACTTCGTACTTAGAGGCAAGAGATAAATCTTTTATGTCTTTTGATAATAAAGATGGTAAATTAATTTCTGCTCCAGGAATATTAATACTCTTATTACTTTTTACCACACCTCCTCTTAAAACTTTAGCAGATACAGAATTTTTCTTTTTACTTAAAACTTTAAATTTAATTTCACCATCATTTATAAATATCCTCTGATTTTTTTTAATGTGTGTTGAGAAAAAACTTTCAGAAACCAAAATATCATTAGGAAATTTTTTATTTTTTACAAAATTAATAGTCTTTCCTTTTTCAACAGTAATCTTTCCTCCCTCAAGACAACCAACTCTTATATCAAGCCCTTGTAAATCTAAAAGAACAGCTACTGGCTGACCCATTAACTGAGCAGCTTTCTTAACATTCTCAATACATTTGCTATGCCAAGCATGATCGTTATGTTTTAAATTAAAACGAAAAACATTTACTCCTGCCCTAATGAGAGAGGTTAAGTCTTCCACTCTTTCACTGGAGGGACCAACGGTAGCAACAATTTTTGTTAGCGACATATTATTAATTATTTATCTTTAGGGATTTCTATATTTTTAATCTTATAACTCTTATTCATGCTGATTATCGTCATAATCTTATTGGTTATATAACCAGCAATAGCTAAAACAATCAAATAAACAAAACCAAAAGGATTAAGTTTTAGAGTTTCTTGGTTCCACAACCTAATCAATGAAGCAAAAACACCTATAGAAGTAATGACCGAAAGATTCTTAATAGAAGATGTTGTTGCTTCTGATTGAATTTTTTCCAAAACATTCTGGGTAGATTTAGCATAATCTTTAGTCGTTCTCCAAATTTCTTTTATGTATTGCAAAGTACTAAACAATGCTGAATATTTAAATTCTAAAACTTTTATCAGCCTATTAAAATCTTCATCAGAATTAGCAAGAGTCTCTCTAATCTTAACAGATATATTCATTTGATGAATTCTAGCTTCTATTAAATCCACTCTTCTAGAATAACCCTCTATTTGATCCTTAAATTCTTCTACATCACGTCCTTTAATCTTCCCCCCTTTCTTTAAATTGTTAATTTTTTCCCAAACAATTCGGTGCAAATTAAGATATCTATGCATCTGACTAATAAATTCTCTGATAAAAATTTGTTCTTGTACAAACTTTTCAATACTTAATTTTTTCTCCGAAATATTATTTATAATATATAACTTGTCACCTCTATAAATCTCAAATTCTTTCCTTTTAATTTGAAAATATTTTTCCTCATTAAACTTTTTTAGAAAATTTAAAGCAACTCTTTCTTTAACATTATTAACAACAATAAAATAAGGACAAACAATTTTTGCCCCGATTAATTCTTTGGGAAGTGGCATTCCTAAACTAAAAAGGTAATTAAGAGCTGGAGATAAAATCTTTTCATAATAAGCAGTCAGTTCTTTGAGATCTTTTTCAACTAACTTTTCTACGTCTTTACTCAATATTACCAAACCATCTTCAAATATTTTAACGTCAACATTAAAATCAGTAGAAAACTCTACATAAGCAAGTTCGTTAACTTCCATGCTCACATTTTTAATCCTTAGTCTTTTACGAAAATTGCTCAATTTTCGAGAATTTAAAACACTAAGAGGAGAGCTGGCATTTTTTAAAAAATTAAAAGTTTCTCTTAGATGAAGAACCGTTCTTTGAAACCATCCTCCAACATAAATTTTTTTGTGGTCCGTCTTATCCATAAAATAATATTATCATAAAACTTAAAACGAATCTATTTTATTAACAACAAGAAAAAGAGCGCTATACAGCGCTCCTTTTATTTAATTATCTCCTCCGTCATCCTCTCCTTCATCTCCTCCGTCGTCGTCACCTTCATCTTCTTCGTCATCCTCATCCTCATCTTCATCTTCTTCGTCATCCTCATCTTTATCTTCATCATCACTATCTTCGTCTTCACTTTCACTTTCATTTTCATTTTCATTTTTATCTTCATTATCGTTCTCAGAACCCTCACTTAGATTTTCGTTTGAACTTTCTTCTTTAGTTTCTTCGTCTTCTCCAGCAGATTCATCTGCTTGATTCAAAAAATAATTTAATTTATTTTCCGTAACCATTCATTTTGAATTATATTTTTTAACATCGACTTTTTCTACTAAACAGTAGGTTTTAGAAAATTATATATAATGAAAAAAAAATGTCAACTGCTGAAAATCATATTAATTTCATATTTCTTTCCTGAAAATATTCTTCTTCTTTTTGGTCTATCTCTTTACTGGATATTATTTTCATTTTTTTTAATTGAAAAAAACATTTAGCGCAAATTGAAATATCAACAGAAGCATCATGAGCATCCTGAAAATCTTCTTTGAATAATTTTAAATAAAGTTCTGACAAAGTTGGCCACTTAAAACCATAAGGACCTTTTATCTGACAAAAATTTGTAGATCTCTTCATTGTACATATCTTAGAACTCTCGGAAATATTATTAAGAATATTGGTCCTTAAAAATTCTGCTTCCACTACCTTAACATCAAAATCCATATTATGTGCAACTAAAAATTTCACATTTTTTATATCTCGTACAAACTTTTCAAGTACCATCTTCAAATCAACCCCTTCTCGTAATGCTTTTTCTGTTGAAATTCTATGGACCATTGAAGAATATGGCGGGATAACAAATCCTTGAGGTTTAATAATATAGTTGTTGTCTGATATTTTATTGCCTGAACTATCATAATGAGACCAAGCTATTTGAACTAAACGAGGCCAATTATCTAAATCAGAAACTGGAGCTTTCCAGTTTTTAGGTAAACCTGTTGTTTCTGTATCAAAAAATAAATACATTTTTACTAATTAAAATTTTGCATTTAATGGTAACAAATATAAATTAAAAAAGAAAACCTAATAGAATATTAAAAAAACCAAATATGAAGCAGAATGTCCCAAAATTAATTTTTTCAGCAATTTTTAATAAATAACCAATGGTAATTCTTCCAACAATAAAAGAAACAAAAGCTGCAATCAGATACTCCGACCTAAGAAAAAAACCTTCTTTTAACCCAGTGAATAACTGTGCAGTAAAAATAGGAATAATGCCAGCAAGAAAGCTCAATCTTAAAGCATTTTGAATATTAAAACCCCTTAAACTCAAAACTAATGTTGTGATTCCACTTCGACTAATACCAGGTAAGATAGAAAAACCTTGAGCTAAGCCAGTTAATACTCCATCTTTATTTCTAATATTATTCATTTCCCTCTCATTTTTATTTCCTCTTTTTAATTGAAGAAAACCTGTAATTAATAAAGCTGCACCAATTAATATTTGACCTGTTCTATCATTAAAATTTAACTTTTGAAGCATTAAATAAAAAGGAAAACCAATCAAAGAGGTTATAACACCAGAAGACACGACAAAAAATAATAATTTTTTATTTTTAAAATTAATTAAAGAAATTATTTCTTTATAAAAAAAAGAAAGAGTTGCTATTAAGGTTCCTAAATGAAGAAATAAAGAAATATCCATTCCGTCCTGGAATGAATAGCCTAGAAAATTCAATACAAGAGTAATTGTCCCTTCGCTACTAATTGGTAACCACTCTAAAACGCCCTGCAAAAAACCAGCTAAAATTAAATCAAACATTTTTATATTTTAATAAGCATCAAAATCTTCCTTCTCTTTTTCTCTTTTTTGCATTTCTAATATTTCTCTTTTTTCTTTTAAAGCTTTCGCTTTAAAAAACAAATAAATCCAATGACTTTTATTAGTACTCTTTAAAATCATAAGAAGATTTAAGGCTGGCAAAATATGAAACGACAAAAAGACCAAAATATCTATTGGCTGAGAAATTGATATTGTTTTTCCTACAATAATTGCATAGATAGAAAAAATGATAATCAATACATTTAATAAAATTGTTATTATTTTAAACATATTTTTTAATAACAATTAACAGTCCCTTATAGAACTTTAAAAAGCGCCAGAACCATTAAAATACCAACAACTATAATATAACATATTTAATTACTTTTTAAGAATTTATTTAGACAATCTGTCCATTAAATTCTGCTTCTATTATAAAAAATAATTTTTACTCAATCAACCCCATACACCTCCAATTAATACTTGCTGTTCTATTCTTAATATCTACCACACAAGCTGGGCTACACCCTTCTTTTTCTAAATTTAAATCAATCCAATAAGTCCCAGTAATTTCATTACAAATAAAAGTTTCTTTTAAATTGTTTCCACACTCGCTGTTAATAGCTATTTCTTTTGCGTCAGATAAAGTTAAAACATTCTCCGCGTCCTCTTTTACACAATGATCTTCCGTGAAAGATTTTTGAAGAACTTGGCATTGTCTAGGGTAACCCTCCACAACTATATAGCCCGCATTAGCGCAATCATCAAAATTATTAATTTCTCCAAACACCCCCTTACATTGACCTTCAACACACTTACAAGAAGTAGGCGCTAAACAAGAACCTTTCTCTTCAACTTTTGATGGAAGATAATTCTTATTATAGCAACCACAATTATAATCCCCTGTTTCTCCAAAAACAACACAATGACTATCAATAAAACAATAGCCTAAGCCTTCAGGAATAATTTTTTCTTGAATGTTTGGCATAAGAGTATAAGCCCAATAAACTACACCTATAAAAATAATAAAAGCTATTATGTTAATTAAAGTTTCAGGCATGTTTTTATAGTTTCAATTGTTGATTATAACACAAAATCCGAGCAAAACACTCAGAAAAATAGCCTCCCCTACAGAACACGCTTAGAACCATTAATCGAAGAAAAATCAAAGAAAGCCTTAAAGATATAGGGTCTCTTTTAATGAGAGTTTAAATAAAAAAGGGGTTAAAAAAACCCTTATAATTTTATCCTCCTAATTGGCTTACCTCCCACCAGTCCTTTTTATCTATAGCTTCTTCAATCAGTTTTTGTCTTTTCTCTTCTTCTATTAAGGACTCGGCTTTTTTTACAATTAAACGCAAACTTTCAACATTTAATTGCCTAAGAAGTTCATTAACTTTTTTAATTTTTCCCACTTGGGTCATTTCTTTTTCCTCCTATTAATTATTTTAAATATCTAAGAAAAAAATACAACTAATATTTAAAACTGTCAATAGTTCGGAGGCAGGGACTCGAACCCCAATTACCAGGGCCAGAACCTAGCGTCCTACCATTAGACGACCTCCGATTAAGCTCTTAAATATCTCCTAACAGCTATATTACTGGCAATCATTCCTAGCCCTGCTCCAACAATAAACTGAATCAATAATAAAGTCCAGAATCTTGCCATAAACAATTCGAAAAGATTAAAGTCAATAAATAAATTCATAATTCGAGCGCTAAAAAACCAACAAACTAAACCAAGGCTCAAAAAAGAAATTAAAGAAGCAGTAATGCCACACAACAATCCTTGTACTAGAAAAGGACCTTTAACAAACCAGTCAGAAGCTCCAACAAGTCTTTGAATTTCAATCTCTTTTTTTGAATTATAAATAGACAACCTAACTGTATTAAGAGTAACTATAATGGCAATCAAAAATAAAATAGCTATAACATAAAGGCTTGTCTGACTTAAAGTTGAACTTAAAGCAGAAATCCTCTGAATGACAGATTCTCTTTGAAAGTAATCTATCTTTTCAATTATATTATCATCTTCCAGTGTTATTAAAAAAGAATAAACGCTTGCATATTGACTAGGCTTCCAAGCTTGAACATTTAAAGAAGCTAAGAAAGGATTAACTCCTAATTCTTCTATAGAACCCATTAAACTAAAATCATTCCTATGCTCTTCCACAAAATTATTCAAGGCTTTGTCTTGAGAAACATATTCTACTTTTTTAATTTCAGGAAATTCAATAATTTGTTTTTTCATTGTCAAAATATCATCTTCGCTTGCCGTATCTTTAAAATAAATTGAAATATCAATTCTTTCCTGAATGCTTGCAACTAAGAATTCACCCATGTCTCTAAGAAGAAAAATAGAGCCCATAAGACTAATGACTAGAAATAAAACAAAAATCGTAGAAACCATAATGCTTCTTTCCCTCACAAATGCTTTCCATCCTAAATTAGATATTCTCTTTATAGAATCAAACATAATTAATTAAAGAATAAACCTTCCTTTTTCTTCATCTCTGACAAGTTTACCTTTTTCTAAAGTAATAACTCTTTTGCCTAGATTATTGATAACATCTTTATTATGGGTAGACAAAACAACGGTTGTGCCCATCTCATTAATTCTACGCAATAATTGAATTATTTCAAATGTATGATAAGGATCTAGGTTACCTGTTGGCTCATCAGCCAATATAACTACTGGTCTATGAATCAAGGCTCTAGCAATAGCCACCCGTTGTTTTTCACCTCCCGAAAGCTGAGCAGGAAAATTACTTAATTTATCATTCAAGCCAACTATATCTAACACCCTAGGAACATCTCTTTTAATTTCTTCATCAGACGCCCCAATGACTTCCATAATATAGGAAACATTTTCATAAACTGTCTTGGAAAAAATCAATTTATAGTCTTGAAAAACAGAACCTATTTTTCTTCTTAATTCGGGTAAATTTTTTGGTTTTATTTCATTAATGTTTTGTCCTTCAAAAAAAACATTACCACTAGTAGGCTTTTCTTGAGCCAATAAAAGCTTTAATAAGGTTGTTTTTCCAGCTCCTGACTTACCAACAATCGCAACAAACTCCTTCTTATTAACATCAAAAGAAACGTCATCTAAAGCCACTGATGTTGTTTCTATATTATTGTTTGTTGAAAAATATTTCTTAGTGATGTTTTGGAAACTAATCATTTTTTAATTTTATTTCTGCTTCTATAAATTCCTCTATTTCTCCGTCTAAAACTTTATTAATATTAGAAGTTTCTATCCCTGTCCTAAGGTCTTTTACTAATTGATAAGGATGAAAAACGTAGTTTCTTACTTGATTACCCCAACCAACTGAAACTTTTTCTCCTTTTATCTCTGATATTTTTTTCTTCTCTTTATCCTTATAAAAATTATAAATCCTAGAACAAAGAACTTCCATCGCCCTCTTTTTATTTTGATCCTGAGATCTTTCCGATTGACAAGTAGCTATGATATTCGTAGGTAAATGTTTTATTCTAACTGCTGACTCTATTTTATTTACATATTGTCCTCCAGGTCCCGAAGCTCTATAAGTATCAATGGTTATGTCTTCTGGCTTAATCTGGATTTTTTCTTCAGACAAATCTTTAATTTTAGGGATAACATCAACTAAAGCAAAAGATGTCTGACGAATATTCTTAGAAGAAAAAGGGGAGATTCTTACTAATCGATGTACTCCTTTTTCTTTTTTTAAAAAACCGTAAGCAAATTTCCCTCTCACTTCTAACGTAACAGATTTAATCCCTGTTCTTCCGGTAAAACCTGCATCATCTCCAAAAGACTGACTTAATATTTTTACTGCAAACTTTTTTCTTTCACAATACCTCTGGTACATTCTTAAAAGCATCGCCGTCCAATCTTGAGCATCTTGCCCTCCCACTCCAGCATAAAGAGACAATATAGCCTCTCCGTCGTCATATTTTTCAGAAAAAAATATTTCTATTTCTTTTTCTTCTAATTTTTTTTCTATTTTACCAATATCACTCTTTTCATCTAAACATTCTATTTCTAATTTTAACTCTTCAAAATCATTTAATTCTTGCTCTAACTGATTAAATTTTTGAAAAACCTTTATGGCCTTTTTTTTGTTGTCCCACAGGTTAGAATCTTGAACTTCTTTTTTTAATTTTTTAAATTCCTCTCTTTTCTTATCAAGATCAAAGACAGTCCTCAAGAGAGAGGAGTTTATCTTTAAATAATTGCATTTTACCCTTAATATCATTCATCTTGTTTTAATTATAGGACAAAACATAAAAAAACTGAAGCCTAGAAAGCTTCTTAAAACAAAAAGAGTAATATTAAATACTACTCAATTTATTATGTTTATTTTTTAAACTCTCACTTTAAAGCTCTTGATTTCTAGCCTTAATAAATTCTTCGGCTTTTTTTCTGTCTTCATCAGTAGCGCTATCAATAGTTTCTTTCATGTCTTCCATCATTTTTTTAATCATAGGGTTTGACTCATTATCACCAAAACTTTTTTTCATATTTTTATAAGTTTCTATCGCAGAAGCAATTTTAGTAATTTTCTCTGGATATTCTTTGGTGAGTTTATCCCTTATTTCACCAATATCGCCAGATGTTTTTTCAAATTTTTCAGGCATATTATTTTATATTTAACAATATATTTTTAAAAATTTTTCTAATTTATTTTTCTTGAGATTCTTGAAGTTCTTTTTGAAACTTCTCAAGTTTTTCTTGAAGTCTTTGCTTATCAGCTAAAGTTTTATTTTTCAAATCTTCAATTCCTTCTGGATCTTCATCTCCAAACTCCTTTATAGTTTCAAGCGTTCCTTCCAAATAATTTATCTCTTCTTTTAAAATATCGATTTTCTCTTTTAAGTCAGAAGTTTCGTAATTACCTTCTAGTTGTTTTTCTAATTCTGATTTGTTTTTTAATGGATTATTTTCAAATGACATGTTTATTTAATATTTATAATTAATATTTGTATTACAATACACAAAACACTACTTTAATTCTTTTTTTAGTTTTGCTATTTGAGATTTTAATTCTTCCATTCTTTCGTTTTTTAATTCTTGCTCTAATATTTTCATTTCGTTTTCTATGTCCTGGTTCAGCTCGCTATTAGCATCACTTACATCGCTAGACAAAGCCTTTATGGCTTCTTCTATCTTTGTTATTGATGCATCGTCAGAAGAAATGTTTTCTTTTTCAAATTTTAATTCTTTCATTTCTTCTTCCAAATCTAATTGTTTATCCATTAGACTCATTACTTCGTCAGCTTCCTTATCCGAAAGATTATTTCCGAACTCTTCTATTTTTTTGTCTATTTCTTTGCAAGCGTTCTCTATTTCTTTTATCCTGTTAATTTTATCTTGGTCGCTCTCTATTTCTGAATTAAATATTGAGCCTTTTGATTCTATGCTACTCATAGTTATTTTATCTTATTTTTTAAAGCTTGATAATCAATAGCTGCTTCCAACCTTTTAACCTTATGCTTTCTCCTGAGAAGAGAAAGCTCATCTTTCTTGATTGCTATTAATATCTTGTTAATTTTTACGTTTTTTTCATCTGGTTTAATCGTTTTTCTGTTCTTCATCTCAAATCTTATTTTTTCTATTCTTAGCTTATGATCATCTAATCCCTTTTCACGTTTTAATATATCCTCTTTTGCCCAACTAATAACTTTTTCTTGACGTTGCTCTTCTTGATTACCTTTTAATTCTGACGTTTTAATTTTGCCAGTTATTTCTTTTTGATGTTCACCATAAACATCTCCTATTTTTGCTTTTGAGGCTTGGCCTCTTTCTATTGATTCCATTTTTATTAATTATATTAACATTAATACTTATATTATAACACATAAAACAAAAATGAGCCAGTGATTGGGATCGAACCAACGGCCTGAGCTTTACGAAAGCTCTGCTCTGCCAACTGAGCTACACTGGCATCCTTGAGCGAGTGAAGGGAGTCGAACCCTCGTCTCGACCTTGGGAAGGTCACGTAATACCGTTATACAACACTCGCACTACTACCAATCAAATAATTTTTTAACTTCTTCTAATAATGATTCAAAAAAACCTATATCTTCATTTTTTTGAAAATCTTGTTCTTCTGACAAAAGAATAACAACAGATTCCTCTCCTTCTTTTATATAACCCTGGTCTCTTATCACTTCTTCCCAATAATCATCTGTTTTTGTATAGGATAGGCCAGCCTCTAGCATAGCCTCTTCATCTTTTAAATTCTTTATGACTTCTTCTAAAGATTCTATTTCGTTAATTAAAGATAATCTTTTTTTAGCAATATTTATATTCGAAAATAGAAAAAATACAAACACAGACAATATTACAATAAAAAACAAAATATTAAAAAATCTTTCTTTATTAAATTTTCTATTTTTTGCTTTTTCTGTTACCATAATAATGAAAATCAAATGACTATGAAAAAAGTTAAAAAACAAAAAATCATGAAAACCATTTGGACAACCTTAGTTTCTATCGTTGTTCTTAGTATGCTTTTACTTTTAATCGCTCCTCTTTTTCAATAATTAACTTTTAAACATTTCTAAAAAAACCTTTGGGGGAATCTTAACTTTCCCTTTTGCTTTTAATACCTTTCTACCTTTTTTCTGTCTCTCTAGCAACTTTTTCTTACGAGTATAGTCGCCACCATAAAGAGGCGCTAAAACATCTTTTCTGTTTCCCTTTTTAGTAGCCCTAGCAATTATCTTGCCTGACATTGCTGCTTGAATCGGCACAGCAAACATTTGAGTAGGAATAATTTCTTTTAGTTTATTAACAATCCTTTTACCTTCCTCATAAGAATCTTCCTCTTCTACAATTTTTGAGAAAACATCTTCTTTTCTCCCCGCAATTAAGATATCAATTTTAACTAAATTACCAACCCTATAACTTAATATCTCGTAATTCATAGAAGCAAAGCCCTGGCTAATGCTTTTTAGTTTATCAAAGAAACCAACAACTATTTTCCTTAAAGGAATTTCATAAATCAAAGATACTCTTTCTGGATTCAAATACTTTGTATCTATATATTGAGCTTTTAAATTCTGTAATAATTTTGATATATCTCCTAAATAATTGATCGGCGTCATAATTTCTAGTCGAACCCATATTTCTTTTACTTTATCAATCAAAGTTCTGTCCGGCCAATCAGAAGCTGAATAAACAAATCTCTCCTTCCCTTTTTTGTTAACAATTTGATAAATTGCAGAAGGGGAAGAAATTATTAAATCTAATTCAAATTCTCTCTTCAGTCTTTCACAAACTATTTCTGCATGCAGGGACCCTAAAAAACCACAACGAAAACCTCTACCTAAAAACTCTTTAGACTCTCCTTCAAAAACCAAAGAAGCATCATTTAGCTTTAGTTTATTTAAAGATTCTCTTAAATTTTCAAGGTCATCTGGATTTTCAGGATAAATAGAAGCAAAAACCATAGGTTTAGGTTCTTGATAGCCAGGCAAAGGCTTTGCTTCCTTATTATTATTTCCAACAATAGTGTCACCCACTTTGACTTTTGTCGATTCTTTTAGTCCAATAGAAATGTAACCAATTTCTCCAGCTTTCAATTCTTTACAAACTTTTAATTCAGGAGAAAAATAACCAACCTCTTTTACTTGGGCCTTAATCTCGGCTTGTATTAAATAAACATCGTCACCTGCTTTAATTTTTCCATCAAAAACCCGAATATGAGTAATTACACCTTTATAAGAATCGTATTCTGAATCAAAGATTAAGGCTTTAAGAGGATTGTTTTCTTTTATACCTGGAGACGGTATTTTTCTAATCACCTCCTTTAATAAATCTTGAACATTTGTACCATCTTTAGCGGATACAGCAAAAATTTCGTCTTCTGGGATATTTAGCAATTCCTTAATTTCTTTTTTTGTTTCTTCAATTTTGGCATCAGGCAAATCTATCTTATTCACCGCCGGGATAATTACCAATCCTTGTTTTTGAGCAAGATATAAATTAGCTAAAGTTTGAGCCTGTATTCCTTTAACGGCATCAACTAATAAAATACCTCCTTCTACGGCAGCCAAGCTTCTTGAAACCTCATAATTAAAATCTACATGACCTGGAGTGTCTATTAAATTCAACATAAACTCCTCATTACCATCTTTCCAGTTCATTCTTACAGGCCTCATTTTAATAGTAATCCCCTTTTCTCTTTCTAGGTCCATCATGTCTAAAAATCTAGAACGCATCCTTTTTTTACTAATAGTATTAGTTAATTCCAAAAACCTATCAGCTAGAGTTGATTTGCCATGATCTATATGACTAAAAATAACAAAATTCTTAATTTTTTTCATTCTTAAATAATGTGCCCAATAATAAATCTGTTGTTGGTACTTTTAAAATAAAGGTGATTAAAAGATAGGCCAAAGAACCAATCAATACAACAATGAAAATTTGTAAAATATCTGTAGTGAATGATTGATCAAACATTAGCTGAATAAAAGGAATAAGCAAAGAACCAATTAATATAATGGCAAAAGAAGCTATTAAAGTTTTCAAAAAATTATTATAAATTATTTTTAAACTTAATCCTTGAAGTCGAGCTTTAAGAAAAAACAACATTAAAAAAAATTGAATAATCGCACTAAAAGAAAAAGCCAAAGGCAAACCTAAAACAAAAATATTATTTGTTTTTTCAAAAGAAAAAACATCTCTAAAAAAAACTTGCAAAAAGCTTTCTTGATAAGTAAAAAGAAAACTTAAACTAACATTAACCAACATTGAAAAAACAGCAATCAAAGTAGGTGTTTTAGTATCCTTCAAAGAAAAAAAGGCTCTGAATAATAAGGGTATTAAAGAAGAAGCAAGAATACCAATACAAAACAACGCCAAACTAGCAGAGGTAAGTTGTGCCGATAAAACAGAAAATAAACCACCCTGTAAAAGAATTCTAATAATTTGTTTTCTTAAAATAAAAATAAAAGCTGTAACAGGTAAGGTGAAATAAACAATTTTGTTAAAAATAATAGAAAAATTGTTGATAAAATCTTCTTTTCTGTTTTCTACCCAATCTTTTGATAAGACCGGAAAAGCAGCCATAGCAAAAGGAATACCAATAATACCAATGGAAAAATATTGAAGATTGTTCGAAAAATTAAAAACAGAGATTGAGCCACTAACTAATGTTGAGGCGATAGCATTAGTAACCATTAAATTAATTTGTTGAGCAGATACGCCAAACATTCTTGGAATCATCAAATAAAAAATTCTTTTAATTCTATTGTCTTTAAAATCAATAATTCTTTTGTAATTAAAACCACAACTTAAAACAGAGGGAATTTGGATAATAAAATGCAGAAAAGCTCCTAAAATTACCCCTAAAACAACACCTAAAATGCCCATCTTAGGAGTAAAAAATAAGATTCCAAAAATAATACCTAAATTATAAACAATAGGACAAAAACTATAAATTAAAAATCGATTGAAATACTGTAAAACTCCAGAAAAAATAGAGCTAAGACCAAAAAAGACAGGACTTAGTAACATGATTCTAGTAAAGATTATTGTCTTTTCTATTTGGCTGACATTAAAGCCTGGAGCAATGAATCGAATAAGAAAGGGAGTCGAAAAAAACAAGAAGAGAGATAATAAACCTAATAAAATCATGAAGATATTCAAACAATTTGAAACAAATTCCCACGCTGCCTCTTTATTTTTTGAGAAATATTCAGAAAGTAATGGTAAAAAAGCAACCAAAATTCCTCCTAAAATTATAATATTGTAAATAAAATCTGGAATCTTAAATGCTGTAAAATAAATATCTAATTCTGCTCCAGCACCAAAACTTCTAGCTAAAAGCCAATTCCTAATAATACCTAAAAGCCTACTAACAACAGCTGAAACTGTTAAGATTCCAACTGCTTTGTTGATTGTTTTAGTTTTATGATTAATGAGATAATTTAACATAAAAATATTGATATTTAGTATATTACCTTATTATTTCCAATTTGACAAAATAAATTCTAATGATATAATAAGTTTTCTGAATGAGTTAAGTGATCGCTTTTCTATTTATAGAAAAGAGGAAAGTCCGAACACTCACCTTCTGCTAGAAGGTTAAAAAAATAGCGGCTAACAGCCGTCAACCTTGAAAAAGGTAGAGGTGCGAACAGAGACGTCTACAATTGAAAAAACGTAGACATCCCTATGGGATGAGCTTTAAGGGCAACCTTAAAGGTGAAACGGCTAAATCCTTATTGAGTGCAAGAACAAATTTCAATAATTATTTTTTTTAAAAATCTTTATTGGAACAAAAGTAGTTCGCATGACTTTTAAGGCGACTTAAAAGCTAGATAAATGATCACTCATCTTCGGATGACAGAATTCGGCTTATAGACTCATTAAGATTAAAAAACCCATCAATTTGATGGGTTTTTTAGTAATTACAATAATTTATTATTAGTTTTTTGCTGATCGTCTAAGGCTTCATTTACCAGAGCATCTGCTTCTTTGTTTTTTTCTCTTTTTATAAATTTAAACTTAATATCCTGAAATTCTGTTTTAAGATTCCAAACCTCTAAAAATAATTTTTGAATTTCTGGACTTTTCACTTTATACTTCCCTTTCATTTGTTTAACCAATAATTGAGAATCAACTTTTAAACAGATCGTGCTAACTTTTGCAATCTTGGTACCAAAAAACTTCTTAAAATTTTTTAAAGCAAGAATTACCGCTAAATATTCAGCCTCATTATTGGTAAAATTGTCTCCTAAATAACAAGAGTATTTTTTAAAAATTTTATTTTGCTCATTACGAAAAACTATTCCTGCCCCGGCCGGACCCGGATTACCTCTAGACCCTCCATCCGTATAAATAGTTATTTTTTTCATATTTGTTCAATTAAACAAGCTTTAAACTTTTTTAAATTACTATTTTTAATCCTAAACCCTGAAGCTCTAGGGTGTCCTCCGTATGTAATTAAATATTGCTTACACCTCTTCATCAAATCAACGCTATCTATACCTGTAAGAGATCGAACCGTACCAAGAGATTCTTTCTCCATTTTTTTAAATAAAAAAGTGGGTTTCTCAAATGTTTTACAAAGAATGGAAGCAGCTCCTGGAATAAGCATATATTCATATTTTTTTCCTCCTTCAAAAATTATAGGATCTTTACTTCCATCAATCTTATTCTCCACTCTCCCAACAAGCTTAGCAATATTTTTATGCTTATTTTCATGTTGTTCTTTTAATGATTGAATTAAAATTTTAAGATTTTCAGATGAAGTTTCCGTGAGAACCTTAAAACAAGCTGGCGCATTATCTATTCCTACCTGAACATTAAGAATGGAAATCATTCGTGATACTTTAGTATGAAAACTTTCTTCATTATCTAAAAAACCCATTTCAAAAAAAGCCTTTATTCCTGGACGCCATGAATCTTCCAAAAAATCTAAACCTCTTTCAATAAATACTTTGTTTTCATCAACTTGAGGCATCATATCAGCAATAGTGCCTAACGCTGTTAATTCTAAAAAATTAGCCTTTAAACTGGCGCTCATTTTATCTTGTAATAATAATTTTGAAAGTTTAAACGTGATGCCTACCGCAGCAAACTCCTTAAAAGGACACATGTCTCCTATTTGTTTTGGGTCAACAACAATATCTGCACTTGGTATTTCATCTAAAACTTTATGATGATCAATAATAACAACATCAAAACCTAATCTTTTTGCCCTTTTAACCTCCTCGACATTTCCAATACCACAGTCAACAGCAATAAGAAGAGCTGGCACAAGCCTCTTTAGCTCGTCTAAAGCTTTCATAGTTATACCATAACCTTCTTGTAGCCTATCGGGAAAATAGATAGTAGAAATTTTCCCTCCTAAAGTTTGAATTGACTCTTTTAAAATAATTACAGACGTTGCTCCGTCTAAATCAGAATCACCATAAAGAATGATTTTTTCTTTATTTTTAATTGCTTTTAAAATTCTTGTGGCTGCTTTTTGTAAATTTTTAATTTCCATGACGATTATTTAAAGCAATAATACCTGGTAAGTCTTTTTTATTTAGAATACTTAACATAGCGCCTCCACCAGTAGATAAAAAATTAAAACCGTCTTCTAATTTAAATTTTTTAATAAAAGAAACTGTTTCTCCTCCCCCAGCAACATTAAAAGAAGATTTATTGTCTACAATCGCCTGGGCAATTTCTTTTGTTCCTTTTTCAAATCTCTTATCTTCATACATACCAACAGCACCACTCCATAAAATTGTTTTGGCTGTTTTGATAATTTCTTTAAATTCTTCAATGGTTTTTGGTCCAATATCTAAAATGTCTTCATTTTTACCCAAACTTTCAATAGAACCTATTCTTAAACCATTCTCCCTTTTTTTAGTAAAGAAAACGCCATCAATTGGATTAATGATTTTATCTTTCGAAATGACAGACTTTAATTCTTTTACGTTGGGAATCTTTCTGTTTTTTATAATCCCCTTTTGAAATAAAATAACCTCTCCAATTTTACTCCCGATCAAAACAAAATCGGCAATATCTACAGCGCTAAGAACTGCCTCTGTTTTTGACTTTATCTTTGCTCCTCCGATGATTATAACAAAAGGACGTTCGGGATTACTAAATAAAACAGAAAATGTTTTTAATTCTTTTTCTAATAAAAACCCTTTCGTAGATGGTAAATATTTAGGAAGACTGACAACAGAAGCATGCTCCCTATGACAGACGGAAAAAGCATCATTAACAAAAACATCTCCTAGCCTTGCAAGTCTTTGCGCGAAAGTATCATCGTTATTTTTTTCCTCTTTATGAAATCTTAAGTTTTCCAAGAGAACAATTTCCCCGAGCTTTACATTTTCTTCTATTTTTTTTCTAGCATCTTTTACTAGATAATCGGTAACAAAAAATATTTTCTTTTTTAATAATTTTTCCAATTCTGGAATTAAGAACTTTAAACTATAAGTCTTGCCTCCACTCTCAAGATGACTCATTAAGATAACCCTTGCTTTATTCTCAATTAAATAATTAATAGTAGGAATAGTGGCTCTGATTCTAAAATTATCTAAAACTTTTTCTCCTATAAGTGGGATATTAAAATCACATCTAACCAAAACATTCTTACCTTGAAAATTGAAATTTTGAATTTCCTTCATTTTTCCTTATTTTCCTTATTTTTTTCAAGAGCTTTATCCAGAGCTTTTTTTAGATCGTCCACATTAACCTTCTTCTTTTCATGTTTCTTTTTTTGCACTAAAATAGGTTCTTTCTTTTTAATATCTTCTAAGGAAACGCTTTTTTCTTTTTTTAGTTGAACTTCTACTTTTTGAATCTTTTTCTCGTTATTTTCTTTTTTTATTTCTGGTTCCCTTACTTTATTTTTTTTGAAACAATCCTTGCAATAAATAGGCCTAACACCGTCTGGACGAAAATTCACCTTTGTATCCTTCCCGCAAACAGAACATGTAGTATTATATAAAACAAGTTTTTCTTCCTCCTCTTTAGATAAACCGCTCCATCTTTGAATTTTATCTTCTATGATTTTTTTCTCAACACAATATTTTTCCCTAGACCTACGAATTATCTTATCTTTGTTTAATTTTCCGGAAACCTTAGGAGGAGGAAGAGTTTCTGCGGAAAAAGGCCTACTTGCTATTCCATCAACCATAAGACGAAGATAAATATTATATTTGCCTAAATCAACTAAGTCTTGAGCAAAAATATCCGGAACAAACTCTTTCTCTAAAAATTCTGCATCTTCTGCTCCAACCCTAAAAACAATCAACGTTCCAACATTTCCAAAAACAGCATCCCTCACCTTGTTGCTTTTACCTCCAGTAGCAGTCATTTCTGTCAATTGCGCAAGATATTGGTTAGCTAAAATCAAACACAATCTATACTTTCTTGCCTCAGACAAAACACTAGCAAAAGATTCTGTGGCAAAGTTTTGAAATTCATCGACATACAAGAAGAAATCTTTTCTTTCATTTTCTGGAATATTTACTCTTGCCATAGCTGCCAATTGTAATTTAGTAACTAAAAGGGCTCCTAAAAGTTTTGAGTTTTCCTCCCCTATTCTTCCTTTAGACAGATTAGCAATCAAAATCTTTCCTCCGTTAATAATCTCTCCCATATTAATTTTTGACTTGACCTGACCAACAATATTTCTAATTAAAGGATTAGAAATTAATTGACCGATTTTATTTTGAATAGCAGCTGTTGCTTCTGATTTATACCTTGGAGAATAACCTGCAAACTCATTAATCCAAAATGATTTTACAACCGTATCTGTCATATTATCAACTATCTTTTTTCTATAATTAGCATCAGCCAACATTCTATTCACGCCTAATAAAGTAGAGTCTGGATATTCTAAAAGAGCTAATATAGAATTTTCTAAAATATACTCCATTCTAGATGACCAAACACCTGGCCAAATCTTTTTAAAAACATCCATTAATCCTGAAGCAACCAAATGATAATGTGTTTCACCAACTTTTTCCATAACATTAAAAGAAAAAGGGTGATCTATGTCAGCAGGATTAATATAAACAACATCATTAATTCTATTAGAAGGAATTAAGTCCAAAATTTTTTCTGCTAACTCCCCATGAGGGTCGATAACACCGACTCCATTACCGTTTTTAATGTCCTGAATAATCATATTTTCCAGCATAGCCGTTTTTCCCATACCGGTTTTACCAACAGTATAAATATGTCGACGTCTATCATCAACTTTAATACCAACCTTTTTTCTCTGCCTTCTGAAGGTTGTCTCGGCAAAATATATGATTTCCTTTTTTTTTGGCATAAATTATTCTTTTGGTAATATTGGTGGAGCTTTTGTTCTTGTTTTTACTCTAGCAACACCAGGAACTGGAGCAACTCTCCAGGAAGGAAAATGGAAAAGAGAAGCTATTTCTTCTATGTTTAAAATAAAAGTATCACCACCTCTAGGAAAAAAAGGGCCAAGCCTATTAATATAATTTCTCAACAGCTTTCTTTGTCTCAGATATTTTCTTCTATCACGTATGCGATTTAAAGGCAAAAACCAAGAATAATGAATTTTAGTAAGAGTTTCTCCTAAAGGATATAAGGCATTAAGATTATTCGTGACATAACTACTAAAATAAATAAAGGGAAGTCTTAAATTACCTTTCTGAAAAAAACCTCTCTTGCCAAGAAAAATAAACCTAGCAAAAGATTCAAACCCTTGCTTACTGGCCTTGTTCTCTATTGCGGCAACTACCTCCCTTTCTCCAGGAGTCATCATCATTTCTGGGGGAAGAATTAACTTATCTTTCTTTTCATCTTTTTTTCCAGGCACTCCTGAAATTAAAACTTCTGTTGCTTCCAATAAAATTGGCTTATCTCCACTAACAACTTTTTCTGGTCTTTTAGCTAGCTTATCTCTTTCTTTTAAAGCATCGTCTATCCAGGTAGAACCTGTATCGGGAGCAACGGGTTTAATAACTATTTGAATCCAAAGTTGTTCTTTAGGCCCAATTTTAGAGAAAGCCTCTAAAAGAACTGCAACTGGATCTATTTTTTGTTCTTCTGTAGCCTCTCTTTCCGTTTCAAACTCTTTGTAGGTTTTAATCGGATAAGCACTAGGCCGAAATGTCCCATAATCTGCAGCCCAAAGATCCCAGTCTTTATTAGGAATATTCAAAGGTACTTTTCTGGTATAATCTTCCACCTTAGTAATTTCGATGCTTGGATATTGCGCATAAAACGCAGCTTCAACAGCATCCCTATAACTCTCACTTAATCTGACGTAGAAGTGTATACTTCCTTCAATCGAAACCATTTCCAAAGACATAGAAGTTTGAAGTTGTCCATCAATCCATTTTTCCCACATATCAGGCGTATGATAAAGAGCAGCGTGAAGATTGGCCATTACCATTTCCATAGCCCTAATTGGCTTAATATTATCAAAAGGAATTCTTAATTCTAATAAAATAGGATGATATTTTTTCCCCAACCAAGCTTCATTTCTCCACCAAAGCCAACGTTGAGTAAAAAAATCCCATAATAGAAAAGGTAAAATAAGCCACCACCAGACCCTCAAAAACTGCCCTAAAGGACTTAAAATAAGCTGATAAATAACTTTATAAAAAACTATTACTTCTTCTATCATTGTTTTTAATCTAATTTCTATTGTTTTATTATATATTATCCGTTCTTTAAAAAAAAGGCTTCATAAAAAGAAGCCTTTTTTATCCTTATAAAATATTTATGCGCTTTTAATATTGTATTTACCGTCAGAGTCCTTAATGAAGCGCTTTTTATCTCCCAAGCCCAATAAAATGGTGTTTCTTTTAACCATTCTTTGCTGTAGAACCTTCTCTAAAATTTCATTTCTTTCCATTGGTCCTCCTGCTTCTTTTAAAGCTCTTTCAATCACATCTTTGATTTGTCCTGGATTATAACCCCATTCAGATAAAGCATAAATTCCCCTACCAATTAAAACAAATTTACTATCTTTAATTAATTCATTATGGACAGTTTGTACATTACTGCCTCTAATTAATTCGGAAACTTGAGAAAAATGAAGAGGTTCTCCTGTATCCTTGAATACAAGATAAGCTTTATCTTTTATCCCCTTAGGATTAATTTCTGGCCAACTTGACAGTCCATACAAGTCTTTGTTATTTTTCTGAATTTTTTTAGATATTTCAAGGCAAGAAATTAAAACCTTCTCTTTTTCAGAAACAATCTTTTTAATTTCTCCTAGAGAAACTAACTTTTTTCTATTTTGTAAGTTGCTTGCAAGAAGACTTATAGTGTCTTTAGCTCGAAAAAAAGGTTTTTTATCTATAACCCATAAAGAGTAGAAATCCTTGCCTTCTTTAACTCTTTCAAATGAATTTTTCAAACTTAAAAGGAAAAAGACTTCATTTTTATATTTTCCACCTAATTCTTCTAATAAAATACTTTCTTTTTTAAAGCCTCCGAAATTGTTTAAATAATTTGTAAAAGAAGCAAAAACTGTTTTGTACTTCTCGGCTTTTTTCTGAACCTTCTTTAAGCCCAATTTTTCAATTTGGCGAACTCTTTCCCTGCAAACACCGAAATCCCTGCCAATAGACTCAAGAGTTTCTTTTTCTTTTTGACCTAAAGCAAAACGACGAGACACTACATTTTTTTGTCTCTCGTCTAAACCTTCAAGTAAATCAAAACAGATTTTATTATATTCAAAATTCTTCATAATCATACTCTAAACTCTTTTCAAATAACTGTCAAATGTGGAAAAGCTACCCAGACAATAAAGCAGAAACTATCCCTGTAAGAAAAATACCATCAAACACCCCTGCTCCTCCAATAGAAAGAAATCCACCTAAGCGACGCACCTTCTTAAGGTTTAATAAGTCTGCACCAATTAATGTTCCTAAAACCCCCGAAATAAAAGCGCAGGGAGCAGTAAAGTTAGGCATTAAAATAAAAGCAAAAAGGGTGGAAAATAAAGGTGGAATAAAAAGAGGCAAAGTAATCCCTCTACCCGGAACTATTTTAGAATAATATTTAGTGACAATAACCATTAAAATAGTAGAAATTAAAACTTTTATTAAACTAAAATTATTTGAATAAACCTGAAATAAAAAATAAAAAGAAAGCAAAACAGGAATAATAGCTCCTCCTAAATTAATAGCTATACAATGAACCTCCAAAACAGGCTTAGAATAAAGACCAAAAAAATAAGATTTTCTAGTTCGTACCATTCTCTGTTTTGTAATAGGAATATTAATTGAAGAACCTATTAAAATTAAAAACAAAACAAACAATGTAACCTCTGGAGAAATTCCCAATTGCGCAAATCCAGTAGTAACAATATTAAGATAACCCAATACAAATAAAAGAGGTAAAGATAATACTAATAAAATAAAAGCTAATATTGCTATAGGAAAAAAAATCATAAATTAATTATATTTTGGATAACAACATTTTTTATATTTTAGAGGTTTTTTTGTTTTAGGATCAACCTTACCACATGGACAAGGATCGTTTCTTCCAACTTTCTCTTTATTTTTTCGAGGAACATAAACATCTGATTTCTGCTCAACAGGAGTAAGTTTTACTTGAAGTATAGTTTTAGCAATACTAGCCTCCATAGTCTTTAATAGATCCTTAAACATTTCATAACCTTCCTTCTTATATTCTACCAGAGGATTCTTATTACCATAAGCTCTGAGCCTTACCGAATCTCTTAAATAGTTCATGTTTTCTAAATGGTTCAACCACAACATATCCATAATCCTTAAACAAACTGTTTTCTCTACTCCATCTATTTGATCTTCTCCAATTTCTTTTCTTTTTTTATCATATTCTTCTTTAGGAATTCCCTTCTGAGATAATAACTCTAAAATAAAATCGCTTAATTTCCCTTCTTTAGCTTTCTGAAGAATCTCTTTTCTTTTCTTATAAAAAACTTCTCTGTGCTTATTCATCACATCGTCATATTCTAAAACACTTTTTCTTATATCAAAGTTCCTTCCTTCAATTTTTGATTGAGCTTCTTCAATTGCTTTAGAAATAATACCAGCTTGAATTGGTTGATCTTCAGGTAAATCAAGCTTTTCAGCGACAGCTCTTATTTGGTCTCCCCCAAAAATCCTCATCAATTCATCCTCTAAAGAAAGGAAGAATTGACTGGAGCCTGGGTCTCCCTGTCTTCCGGATCTTCCTCTTAATTGATTGTCAATTCTTCTAGCCTCATGCCTTTCTGTTCCTAGAACATAAAGACCTCCCAGCTCTTTAATTTTTGTTGCTTCCTCTTGATTAATTGGATTACCGCCTAAGCTAATATCAACTCCCCTTCCTGCCATATTGGTAGCAACAGTAACAGCGCCAACTTTACCTGCTTGGGCAATTATCTCACCTTCTCTTTGATGGTTTTTAGCATTTAAAACTTCGTGTTTAATGCCTTCTAATTCTAATAACTTGGATAAATGTTCATTTTTCTCAACAGATCTTGTTCCTACTAGAATAGGCTGACCTTTGGTATTCCTTTCTTTAATTTCCCCAACTATCGCTTTTAATTTTCCTTCTTTGGTTTTATAAATTTCATCATTTAGAAACTCTCTCACCATTGGTTTGTTTGTAAGAACAACAATAACATCTAAGCCGTAAACCTTATCAAATTCTTCAGCAGAAGTAACAGCTGTTCCGGTCATCCCAGAAAGCTTCTCATACATCCTAAATAGATTCTGAAAAGTAATAGAAGCTAAGGTAACAGATTCAGCATTAACAAAAACCCCTTCTTTAGCTTCAATAGCTTGATGAAGTCCTTTAGACCAGCGACGACCAGGCATTAATCTGCCTGTAAACTCATCAATGATAATTACCTTACCGTCTTTAACTACATAATCTCTGTCTTTAGAGAATAAAGGTTTTCCGTCAGCTGAATTAATTGCTTGAGCCCTTAAGGCCTGTTCCAGAAAATGTAAATAACGAGCACCCTTCTGTTCGTAAATATTTTTCAGCCCTAATAATTTTTCTATATGATTAGTCCCCTTTTCTGTTAAAACAACAGCTCTTGCTTTTTCATCAACCTCATAATCTGCTTCTGAATTAAGTTGAGGAATAATCTTTGAAAATTCTGTATACCATTTTGAACTTTCTACGTCTGGAGCAGAAATAATTAATGGAGTTCTTGCTTCATCAATTAAAATTGAATCAATTTCATCAATAATTACATAATGAAAATCTTTTTGTATTGATTGAGATAAATCATAAATCATATTATTCCTCAGATAATCAAAACCAAACTCATTATTTGTTCCATAAACAATATCAGTATTATAAGCTTCTTTTCTTGAGCAAGGCTTTAGAAAATCCTCAACAATTTTGAAACCACCCTCCATATCTCTTGTTGCGTCTTCCTCTTTAGAAGCCTTGATTTCAGAATCATACACAAAAGACTGTTGGTGATTTAAGCAGCTAACAGTTAAGCCTAAGAAATCGTAAATTTGACCCATCCAAACCATATCTCTTTTTGCCAAATAATCATTCACTGTCACAATATGGCAACCTCTCCCTTCTAAAGCATTAAGATACAGAGGTAATGTTGCAGCCAATGTTTTTCCTTCTCCCGTTTTCATTTCAGCTATTTTTCCTTGATGCAAAACAATTCCGGCAACTAATTGAACGTCGTAATGTCTTTGATTTAAGGTTCGCTTAGAAGCTTCTCTAACTACAGCAAAAGACTCAACTAATAAATCGTCTAGACTTTCTCCTTTTTTTAATCTTTCTTTGAATTCTTTGGTTTTATTTTTTAAATTTTCATCAGAAAAACCCTTAAATTTTTCTTCAAGGTTATTAATTTGCTCAACAAGAGGTTGAACCTTATCAAAATATTTCTTATTAGAATCCCTAAATATTTTACTTAAAAATGACATATTGGTTATTTTAAACAATTCAACAAAAAAATAAAGCCCGTAGGCTTTAAAAAAGTTTTTTTAAAATTTTATAATTGCCAATCTTTAGCAACGATTCTTTCTGTTATTTTTCGTTCTTGAATAACAAAAAAGCTCACTATATTACAACCTATTAAACCAACCATTACAGCGCAATCCTTTAATTTGTTAAGTTTTTGAAAATGGGCAATTTTTCTTTCAGCTTCTTTATCGCAACATTCTTCGCAGAATATTGCCTTAACTAGTGGCCAATCGTCTTTTTCTACTTTTCTTTGTTGTTCTATCATAATTAATTCCTTTCTCGTTTTTAAATTACCATTTTGATTATAATTCTATTAAAAGAAGTATGTCAAATAAAAAAAGACTCTTAGGAGTTTTTATTATAAGCACTGAACTTCTTCTTCCATTTCCATTCCCATCTTTTCTTTCACTGTATCTTTAATAATTTTAATAAGCTCTTTTACTTCTTTGGCTGTTCCTTCTCCTAAATTAACAATAAAGTTTGAATGTTTTTCTGATACTTTTACATCCCCAACTCCTCTTCCAGCTAAATCACAATCAGCAATTACTTTCCAGGCAGGAACTTCCTGGCCTGTTTTAAGTTTAGGGTTTTTAAAAATACAACCAACTGAAGGATATTGTAAAGGATGATATTTTCTTCTGTGAATAAAATACTTATCCATTTCTTTCTTAATTTCTTTTTGATTTCCTTTCTTTAGACCTATCCGACAAGACAAAATAATTAAATTAGGATTTTTCTTAAAAATACTAGATCTATAATCAAACGAACATTCTTCTTTACTTAAAACAATTTCCTTTTCCTTTTCTGCATCAAAGACATTAACGCTAAGAATAACATCCTGGATTGAGCCCTTAAAAGCTCCTGCATTCCCCCTAATAGCTCCTCCTATTGTCCCAGGAATACCAGCCAACCATTCTACGCCAGTAAGACTTTCTTTTAAGGTTATTTGAACTAATTGATTCATTAACAAGCCTGCTTCCACTTCAATTTCATCTCCTTCTACTTTAAATTTCTGATTTTTGGTTTTTATTATTAATCCATTAAAACCATTATCTGAGATAAGTAATTTACTTCCCTCTCCTATAATATAAAAAGGAATTTTAAATTCCTTCGCCAACTTAACTACTGAAATCAAATCTTCTTTTGTTTCTGCTTCAAAAAAATATTTTGCTATTCCGCCAATCCTGAATGTACTGTATTTTTTAAGCGAAACATTAGATCGAATACCAGCAATATCTTCTAGTCTTTGGATACTTACCATAGTATTTATTTAGTGAGCCGGGGCGCTGAACTCCAGATTAAATTTTTAATGAGTGCGTTTCCCCAGCTCGTTTTTAGTATAACAAAACTATTAAAAAATAAAAGAAAAATAGCTCTAAAAAGCAAAAAACCTCGCTTAAGAGAGGTCTTCTGCCATTTAATCAGAGCTCCCGAAGGAAGCACTCATTGAATAAAGCATAGCAAATTAAATTAGTTTTGTCAAATTTACTGTAACAATACTTTTAAGATATCACTTACTTGATCGTTTAATGCTGGATTAATCTCAATTACTTTTTGAGCAGCCTCTTTGGCACCTTCTTTGTCTCCCGAGTCAAACAAAGAAATGGCTAGTTTTAACCATAAATTAGCATCATCTGGATAAGAAACTATCAATTCTTTATACAAGGGAATAACTGCTTCATAATCATTTAAGGATTCATAAATAAAAATAACATTTTGAAAACCACTTGAATTTTCTCTCCAATTAAAGCCTGTTTTTTCAGCTTCTTTTATTACACTCAAAGCTTCCTCGTATCGCTCATCCGTAACATATAAAGATATTAAGTACCAATGAGAATTATCATATGCTGGCTCTAAATCAATTGCTTTTTTTAACAAACCCACACTTAAATCAAAATCTCCTTGCTTATACTTTATATCAGATAAAAGCCAATAAATTTGCTGATTTTCTGGACTTAATTTGATCGCCTCTTTTAAAACGTCTTCTGTTAAATCTAAATAATAATTATTAGAAGTAATTCTATAATTAGAAGCGTAAATTCTCGCTAAAGCAATATACGAACGAAGATTAATATTGTTGTCTTGAATATTTTTAAGGATTTCTTTTTCCGCTAGACTTATAGCTTTTTGTAAAACTTCCTCACTTTCTTTTAAATTAAGGGTTCCACTATTTAAGATTGAAGAAAACTGTTTATTAATTTCATTATTATACTTAAAGCTTTTTAAACTTTTTTCATAAAATCCAGTTGCTTCTTTTACGCTATTAGCCCTAACCATGCTAACAGTATTAATAGCACTGTTTGCTGGTTGAATATTACCAAAATAAGAACATACACCTGTAAATATAAAAATTAAAATATAACAAAGTTTCTTAAAAAATCCTGGAACAATGAAATTGTTATTGTCTTCAAAATTATCTTTCTGAATTAAGAAATTAACAAAAGATAAAGTTAAAAACAAAACAACATAACTTGATATCATATCAAAAACAAGCAAGTTTTGTATGAAATAAGCAATTAATAAAGAAATTATGGTTAAATTAACACCAATCCTTTCTTCGTTCTCTACAAAACATTTTTTCAAAAGAAGAAATATTGATACGCAAAAAACTGACAAATAACTAATTAAACCAACTATTCCAGAATTAATTAATGTATCCAAGACAACATTATGAGCTTTATCAAACCAAACCTCTCTACCATATTCTTCTAAAAACAGTTTAGGATTGAAATATTTATCAAAAACTATATTAAAATTTTCTAACCCCCAGCCTAAAATAGGTTTATCTAAAAAGCCTTTCCATGCCATTTCCCAAACAAGAATTCTTGCTTTCATTTCTACTAAATTAGAAATAATAAAAGCTTGAATTGCTGGAAAGCTAAAAATTAAAATTCCTGTTATTAAAATCAAAATCAGGGGAACGACCATTGCTATTCTTTTAAGTTTCTTCTTGCCAGAAAAAAACAACAAACCTATAAACAATAAAATTAGACCTATATAGAAAGAGATCGTAGCGCCTCTGGCACCAACAGATAATAAAACAGGAATAAATATTAACAATGAAATAATAGCAAAAATTCCTAACCCAGAAAATTTATTTTCCACCAGTAAGGCTATAGCGAAAAAAATATTAAACAGTAAATAAGAAGCTAAAAAAGAAGTATTGCCTACAGTTCCTCCTCCCCTAGCAGCTTGGCCTGCAGAGACAACACCTAAAGAACAAACTATGCCTATTGCAATTGAAATAAAAAGTAATTTTTCCCAATCCTTTTTTTCCTTAAAAATATTACTCAAAACAATAAAAAAAGCATATAAGTGAAATAAGGTAAAAAGACCTGTTTCTCTTTCATAAACACTCCAAAAACTTCTTTGAAAATCGACACCTAAAACCGAAGCTATTATTGAAATTAAAACAAAAATAAATATAGAAACAGACAAAGCATTTACTTTTGGTCTATATTTAGGAAAAGACAAAATTAAAAATAAATAAGCAGCAAAAATTATTTCAACTATAACTCTAAAATAGATGGTTTTAGGAACAACAAAAGCATAAAAAAAACCATCTACTACGATTAATGGTGTCAATAAAGAAAGATATACTCCCCATTTAATAATAGAAAGTAATATTTTTTCTAATGTTTTACTTGGCTTATTCACCAATTCGTTTTCCATTTAATTATCTTAATTGATAAACGCAAATTTGTAAAAAATATATTGATTTTTAACGTTTTTACGTTAAAATTAATAAATAAACATGTTGAACGTTTTAACTTTTAGAAAATTATTTCTTTTAATGGGAGATTTATTTCTTCTTTATTTTTCTTTTTTCATTACTTTGCTTATAGGCTATTTAAAACAATTCAATATTGAAGTTCTTAGATCACATTTTCTTCCTTTTTCTATTGTTTATTTTTTTTGGATTCTTATCTTATACATATTCGGTCTTTATGATATTCATTTAATTAAAACAAAATTATCATTTTTTAATCGCTTATTAGGAGCTTCCTTTTGTTGTTTAATTACAGGATTACTTTTCTTTTATATTTTTCCAATATTTGGAATTTCTCCAAAAACCAATTTGCTTTTTAATACTTTAATTTTTAGTTTTATTTTTTGGGTTTGGCGCAATTTATTTAGTATTTTATTTTCAAATCATTTTATAGATAGAATCGCTATATTAGGAGAAGGAGATGAAGTCACAAAATTAAAAAACACTATATTGTCTATTCCTTATTTAGGCTATAAATTTATCCCAATAGACATAGAAAAAGATTTATTTTCTCAAATTAAAAAAAACAAGATTAATACCATAATCTTCTCAAAAGAATATGAGTTTGACTCAAGACTTTTAAAACTTCTTTATTTCTACTCTGCAGAAGAAATAAGCTTTTTAAATCTTACTGATGCCTATGAGTTAATTTATGAAAAAATACCTGTTTCAATTATTTCTCAAACCTGGTTTTTGAATAATATCAAAGGAAGAGAAAAGAACTTCTATGATAGCATTAAAAGGTTTTTAGATATTGTCTTATCTGTTTTTATTTTAATTATTACTCTACCTGTTTCTCTTTTAATTGCTGTTTTAATAAAAACAGAAGACAAGGGGCCTATTATTTATTCTCAAACAAGAATAGGAAAAGATAAAAAACCTTTTACTTTGTATAAATTTAGATCAATGCAGATTGAAGCAGAAAAAACAAAAGCTGTTTGGGCGAAAGAAAAAGATGAGAGAATTACAAAAATCGGAAAAATAATTAGAAACCTCCATTTAGATGAGCTTCCTCAAATGATTAATATTATTAAAGGAAATATTGCTTTCATTGGCCCAAGACCAGAAAGACCTATGTTTGTAAAAAAATTAGAAGAAAAAATCCCTCATTATTCTTTAAGGCATATTATCAAGCCTGGTTTTACTGGTTGGGCTCAAATAAAATTTAAATACGGAAGATCAATTATGGATAGTAAGGAAAAATTTGAATATGATTTATATTATTTAAAAAACAGAAACCCCTTGATTGATACAGAGGTTTTATTAAAAACTTTTCAGTTGTTTTTTCAAAAAGATTAAATACTTTTATAAACTTCCTCCGTTTTTCGAAGCATCTTTTCTAAAGAAAAATTCCTAACAATTCTCTTTTTAGCTTCTACTCCCATTTTTTTAACCAAACTGGGATTTTTTAATAATTCCTCTAGAGCAATCTTTAACTCCTTTTGATTATTTTCTTTTAATAAAATTCCGCAATCTTTAATAGCTTCTTTAATTCCTCCAACATCCGAAGCAATAATAGCCAAACCAAAATTCATTGCTTCTAGAATTGAATAAGGAAAGCTTTCCCAATTAGAGGTTAAAACAAATATATTGGATTTTTTAAAAATATCAAAAGTATCTTTTCTAGACAATCTACCTAAAAGCTCTACTTTGTTTTCTAATTTATTATTTTCGATAAATTCTTTTATTTCTTTCTTTTGTGGCCCATCTCCAACAATTGAAATATTGGTTTGATGTTTCAAATCAGGAGAAAGATCATTAAAGGACTTAATTAATAATAATGGATTTTTGGGCGACGCTAACCTTCCTATAAAGACTATTCTGTTTTCCCGAGATTTAATTTCTTGAAAATTAATTTTTACTCCATTATAAATGGTAACTATTTTTTCTTGAGGAACAATTCTATGTTTTAAGGCTAATTGTTTATCAAAATTCGATACACAAATAATTTTCGAACAAAATTTTCCTGCAATTTTCTCTTCAAAAATTCCTATCTTTCTCCTCAAAAAAGATACTCTATTTGTGAACACCCATCCATGAACAGTAAAAATAGTTGGAATTTTATTTTTAATAATTACTCTGCCTAAAAAACCAGCGATTGTACTATGACAACATATTAGATCTGGTTGAAAGTCTTGAATAGCTTGTTGAATTTCTTTGATAGATTTTATTATCGCTAATGGGTTTAAATTGTTTGATAAATACTTGTTGTTATAAAATTTGCCATTTAATTCTTTAATTTTGCCTTCAAGCCAACCTCCAGGACAACTCATAACCGCCACCTTATTTCCTTTCTCAAGAAAATATTTACTTAATTGAAAAACATGAGTCTGAGCCCCTCCTACTTCTGATTTAGTTATTAAATAAAAAATTTTCATTTTTCAAATTTCTTCATCTTAATATTTCTTGGTAATAACAACCAACCAACTCTTAATATTATATGAAATAACCCAGTCAATTTAGAATAGCCATATTTTGTAATAGCTAACCATCTAGCTCGAATAGCACACAACTCTTGCTCCTTGTCAGACCATGACAATGAATTATAATTCATTCTCCATCTTATTAAGCGATCTGGTAAATTAACTATTTTATACTTTGAGGCTAATCGTAAAACTAATTCATAATCCTGGCTTTTTTTAAAATTTTCATTGTAAAGACCTTCCTCATCTAAAATATCTTTTCTTATAAATAAACTACTATGAATAAATTGATTATTAAATAATAAACTTTTTTTAATATCAGAATAATCAGTCTTTAAATTTTTCTCTTTTATTTTTTTCCCCTTGCCATCTATAATCCAACCTAAAGAACCACATAAAACAACACCTGAACTATCATCCATAAACCGAACTTGTTTTTCTAATCGTTTTGGTTCTGAAATATCATCTGCATCTATACGAGCAATATATGTTCCTTTAGATTGTTTTATTGCTTTATTTAAAGATTTTGTTAAACCAATATTTTCTGAATTTTTAATAATTTTTATTCTTTCATCTTTTTTAGAATATTCTCTTAAAATATTATTTGTATTATCAATAGATTTATCATCGACAATAACAAATTCAAAATCAGAAAAAGTTTGACACAAAATACTGTCAATTGCATCATTAAGAAATCTTTCTCCGTTATAAACACTCATTATTACTGAAACTTTGGGTTTGTTATTAATCATAGTTTTCATTATTATATAATTATGAAAATAAAACAAAAGATTTATAATCTACTTCGTTGGTCAGAAAAATACGTGAAAACTGATATGGTTTATTTGGCTAAAGGTGGTTTTTGGCTGACCTTAAGACAGATGGTGTCAGCTGTTTTTGGCCTTTTACTGATTATCGCTTTTACTAATTATCTTTCCAAAGAAATATATGGAACCTACAAATATGTTCTTTCTATCGCGAGTATTTTAGCAATTCCTACCCTTACTGGAATGGGCACTTCTATCGTAAAATCTGTAGCTCGTGGTTATGAAGGGTCTTTTATTCCAGCACTAAAAACGAAGCTTAGCTGGGGAATTTTTAGTAGCCTGGCCAGTCTAGGACTATCTGGATATTACTTTTTTCAAAAAAATATTACTTTAGCTATTTGTTTTTTAATTGCTGCTTGTTTCTTACCATTATTAAATTCTTTTAATCTTTATACTTCTTTTTTGAATGGCCAAAAGAAATTCAAACTTCAAGTAAAGTATAATATTATTACTCAAATCATCGCTACTGCTTTTCTATTAATTGTTTTATTTTTTACTAAAAATCTTTTCTTGCTTATTTTTACTTATTTTTTCTCTTACACAATCTTACATTTTATTTTTTTAAAAATAACTATTAAAAAAACTCGTCTTAATCAAAGACAAGATCCTCAAGCAATTTCGTTCGGTAAGCATCTCAGCCTAATAAATGTTATAGGGATAATCGCTAGCCAATTAGATAAAATTCTTATTTGGCATTTTTTAGGTTCCACCTCTGTAGCTATTTATCTTATCGCCACTTCTATTCCTGTAAAAATCAAGGATTTTCTAAAAAGCATCAGCATATTAGCCCTGCCTAAATTTAGCCAACAATCTGTCCAAAAATTAAAGAAAAAGATTGGAGAAAAAACAATAAGGTCTTTTTTAATAACAATACCAATAGTAATATTGTACATATTTTGTGCACCATCAATATACAAATTTCTGTTTCCCCAATATCTAGAGTCTATAATCTACTCTCAAATATTAATATTATCTCTCCCAATTATAATTCCTTTAATATTATTAAGCACTATCTTGGTATCACAATCACAAAAAAGAAACCTTTATTATTTCAATATTATCTCTCAAATTATTAAAACTATTCTTTTTCTTGTTTTAATCCCTATTTATAGTATTTGGGGCGCAATATGGACTACTGTAATTTTTCATTTTGCCAATTTTGCTTTATTGGTTTTTTTACTTAATAAGTAAAGCAACCATAGGATTTATTAATGAAACTCTTTTCTTTTATTGTTCAATAATTTTCTCAATATAAGATTTAAAATCAATAGTGTCTTTCAATTGATCTTTTTTGTAATATTTTTCTATTCTCTTTATCCATAATTCTTTTTTCTCAACAGATAAAGAATTAAGTCTTTCTTGAAAACTATCTATATGAGAACCTAATGGTAAAAAATTACTTTTCCTTAAAAGAACCATTAAATTATTGTTTACAAAAAAATTAAATATGTTTAGCTTACTCAATATTAATAGTGGACCAAAAAATAATAAACCCAAACAATAAACTAAAAAATTATTTTTTATTCCAAAACCTCTCCTGATAACTTCTGTAGAAAAGGTAAAATAATTATTCCATTTAATAACATCAAACCCATTAAAAAATGCGTATCGTTGGACCTTATTCTTGTTAAAAAATCTAATATGATGCCCTTCTCCAAAAGGATAACCACGCAACAAGCTAAATAACTTATAGTGAAACGAGCCTATATTAGGAGTAGAAATTAAAAGACTTCCGTTTTCTTTTAAAAGATAATTAAAAAAAGAAAATAATTGGTCTGTATTAAAAATATGTTCAATTGTTTCTAAGCACACCACAAGATTAAATTTATGCTTCAATACTGGGAATGAATTTATGTCAAAATTATCCAAATCAATTTTAATAGCCTTAATATTTTTTTGTTCAAGAACATTTAAATCTGCATCAACATAATCTATTCCAACCAAATTTAAAACATCAAAATTATTTTTTAAAATTTCTAAAAATTCACCTTTACCAGCACCAACATCAACGACATTTTGAATATTGATTTTTTCGCGTTTTAATAAATTTAAAGATTCTTTAAACCATCTTTTAAAATAATTTTCTTTTCTTTTTTTCGAAGCAATATTATCATGCTTTTTTTTCATAATTTTAAAATTTGTTTTGTTTTTATGTTTCTTTTTTTTGTTTACACACACCTATCAATTTATGACTAAAAAAGTTATTTTTTATTAATTTGTGAAAGAATCCACCAGTTGGCTCTATTTCTATTTCAATAAAATATGGATTCAGAGCTTTTTCTAATCTATCAAAATTATAAAGACATACGTGAGTTGGATCATCCGTCAAATACCGTAATTTCTTTTTGAGAAAAATAAACAAAAAATCATACAGTCTTTTGATTGGATAATTAGGAGTTGTGATAATGAGTTTGCCATCTTTTTTTAAAATTCTTCTAAATTCTTTAAGGTAGAAGCTTATTTCTGTCTTAGGTATATGTTCAATAACCTCACACAGGCTTACAACATCAAAGAAGTTGTCGCCAAAAGGCAACCTCTTTAATTTGTCTATTCTCAAGACATTTTTCCACCCAATTTTTTCACACCTTCTTATTCTAGTTTTACTAATATCCAACCCATAAATGTTTTCTTCTTTGATGAATTGCTTAAACCAATTAAACATCTTTCCATCCCCACAACCAAAATCTAATATTTTTAAATTTGGGTTATTGTAGCCAATTTTTTCTTCAAAAAACTTTTTATACCTAATAGGTACAAATCCATCCATTAGTCTTTGTTCTGCATATTTTTCAAAATCTTGGTGCTTCATTTTATTTTTTTTAAAACTACAAAATAACCTCCGTGAAATTTATTTAACGTTAAATTGTTTTTAACCCACTTAGTATTATCAAGCTTTATAAACAAGTCCATAATAGGGTAAAATAATAATTTACAAAAATGTCTAATGCCAAAAGGAAGCTGTTTTATGAAAAATTTTTTGTTTTCCATCATTATAGTAAAATACAATCCCATAATTACGAACTTCTTTATTTCAAAGCTCACCCCTTTTAATACCTCTGTCCATTTATCTCGTGTCCATCTTTGAAAATCATAAGGATCAGAATGAACTGGATACAAAAACGGTACCGTTAAAATCATCGCCCCTCCTTTCTTCAAAACTCGATAACATTCTTCTATTCCTTTTTGAGGATTTTTTACATGTTCAAAGAGTTCAATAGCACTCACGACATCAACGCTCTCATTACCAATTTCCTTCATATTACAAACATCTAAAACAATATCTGGATTGTATTTTTTTTCGATATCAGCAAAAATCCATTTTTTAACATTATTTTTTGGCTTTTTAAATTTTCCTCTATCTCTACCGCCAATATCTAAAACAATACCACGATAATAATGTTTGTTTCTTTCTAAAAGCTTATCCAAGATTTTTCTTCTATAACTTGCCCAAAAATAATATTTAACATAATTTTTAATCTTTCTCATTATGATATTTGTTCGTTAAATTTTAACTTATCATTAATATCTAAGATTTGAGCAATTATCGAAATACCCCATAAAAACATGCAGGTTCCATGAATATCTGGCTCGTTTAAACCTTTTGTTATTTTAGCTCCATAATAATAAATATTTGCTCGATGCGGTAAAAAAGAAAAACCTCCAATTTGTGGATAATAACAATCTTGATAAATTTTTAATCTTTCCTGAGCAAATTTTTTAATATTGTTTAATTTATAATTTTTACCTACTACCTCATTAGCATAATGAAGAACGTATATAATATTAAAATTATCACAAGCTTGCTTGTCATTTTGTGCACACAGACATAAGTCTATTAATTTCTCAGGATATTGAAAATTTATTTTATCTACTATCTTTAACCCTGTAATTATTTTCATTGCACCATTTATTTTTTGTTGCAAGTTTGGATTTCCTTTATACCAACTTCCATCTTTTGGATTTTGTAATTTATTTATCCAATTTATAGTAAAATCTATCAATTCTGCTTTATTCTTTAAATTACTATTATTTAAGAAAAACAATAAATGAGAAAAATGACTCCCTGCTCCCCATGGTTTTCGCCAATTTAACGCAGAAAGATATCTTTCTATTTCTTTTTTCGTTTTAGGAAACTTTTTAAAAACATTTATTTTTTCTCCTAGAAGAGACAGGGCACAAATTGATTGTCTCGTCTCTGCTCTTTTTGTTTCTTGATGAAAAAAATTACCAAAACTTAAATTTTTTATTGCTGATAACTTCTCTCTTGAAAATGCTTTTCTTTCTATTAAAGGATCATGTATTGTTTGATCTTCTACTTGAAAGCTTTTTATAAAATCTGCCATACTTTTTTTACTTACAGAAGACATTTCGTCTAATAAGTCCAAGGTATAATAAATTTTTGTGGCAAAAACAGTATTCCCTAATCCCCATTTTATGCTTTCGTCGTACAGGTCCCCAGTCAAAGAATAATGAAAAAAACCAGAGTTCTTTTTACTCTTTAACTGATCTAGAAATCGAGGTGTTTTATTTTTTAATTGAAAAAGCCAGTTAATATTTTCCATGTTTTTTAAAAAAACAATTTGAGTAATTTCTCTTTTAATCGCAAGATAACTTTTAAAACATTAAAAAACACACTATAAAAAAATAAGTGAAAATTATTAAATTTTCTTTTTTTAATAATGTTTTCCTTATCATAAATTAAACTCATAAATAAATCGTAATATCCTTTAGCCATCTTTTCAGAATTATTATTATATTTTTTAATTTTCTCTGCAAAATAATCATATTTTTCTATTATCTTTTCTAAACTTATCTGAAAATCTTCTTTTCCATTGAAAATAATTCCATATTCATTGCAATATTCAGGCAAGGCTCCGCTATTTCTATATAAAAGAGGTAGGCCACACAATGCTCCCTCAACATGATGCATTCCTGCTGGCTCATTTATAGATGCTGTTAAATAAATATGATTTTTTTTAATTTCTCTTGCTAACACCTCTCCTGATTTTGGAGAAATTACTTTTGTGTTTTCAAAAATCACTTTTTTAGGCAAATTTCCTATAAAACTAAATTGGATTTTATTCTTATATTTTTTTCCTATTAAGGAATCAAGAAAGAGATAAATATCAAAACCTTTAAACCAATTCGCTCCCCAATGATGGGTTACAATTTTCAATGGTTCTTTATGGTCCCATTCTTCGTATCCCCTTGAATTAAAAATAATATTATCGGCACCATTGTAAATTACTAAAGACTTTTTATTTAACAAAGAATTATTTGATACAAAAATATTTTTTAACCAAGAAGAAATAAAAACTGTTCTATGGGATATTTTTACTGTTTCAATAATTAATCTATTCAATAATTTAATTTTTGATCCTTTTCTTTCATCACACTCATTAACTCGGAAAACTATTAAAGTATCAGGTTTTTGAGAAAAATATTTCAGAACATCGCTCAAATCAAAAGCGCAACTTTTTAACCATTTTCTTGTCTCTGTTAATAGAATTAAATCTATGTCTTTATCTTTTAAGTTAAAAACAACGTCAATATTTTTAGAAACAAGGAATTTACTTAATGCTTTTCCAAATTGATTGCCACCTCCGAAAGAACCTTCTTGTAGCTTCATTCCAATTGCAATTTTCAACTTTTTATCTTTATCACTCATAATAATTTAGAATAAAGTTCTTCGTAATGTTTTTGGGCAATATTTTTCCAAGAATAATTTTGCACCTCTTTAAACCCATTCATTGTTAATTTCTCCCTTAATGCCTTATTTTCAATAATCTCTCCTGCTTGTTTTGCTAACTCATTAACGTCTTCAATTTCTGTCAATAAAACATTCTCTCCATCTTGAGATATATCTGGAACCATGCCTACCCTTGTGCTTATTACTGGAATCTTGCTTGCCCAAGCCTCTAAAATCTGTTTTGGACCTCCCTCAATCCTGGAAGCAATAATATATAAATCTAATACTTGATAATAAGGAGGCATTTCTGTTAAATCATTATAGCCAAAACTTTTATAAGGAATATTTCTTTTTTCAAGCTCTTTTTGAACATAACCTCGTGCAGGACCAGACAGTAAAACAAAAACTGGATAATTTCTTGATAGTTTTTCTACTGTTTCAACAAAAACATCTGGTCCTTTTATTAGTTTTGGTTCTAAGCCCTTACCCCAACCAACTCCATCTTTTTGAAAAGAACCAATAATAATTTTGTCTGAAGGAATACCTAATTGTTGCTTTAATTCTTTCTTCTTATCATAAGAAGTTGGTTCAAATAAAGATAAATCAACACCTAAAGGAATAACTTTGATTTTCTCTGGATTTACCCCATAATCAATAAGTTTATTTTTAGTAACATCACAAGAGGTATGAATAAAACTTAAATATTTTTGACCCTCAATAATATTTTTATTTTTTTTATCTCCTGGTACGAAATGAAACCAAGTTAAAACTAATTGATTAGACTTATGAGGTTTTCGAAAACCATCCTTTCTTAAAAAAGTATGAACTGAACCAAAATGAATAATTTGGTTTCTTAATCCAAAATATGTAGTAGTAGTTTTTGCCTTAACTAAGCCTAACTCATTAAGACTTCTTGTTATGTATCTTCCGTCCCATGCTATTGACCAAGTTTTAGGCTCAATGATATAAGACAAATTATATTTTTTGTTTTGAAAAAAATTAAAAAATAAATCTCTTAAAATTTTTATTTTACCACTAACCATATTTCTTTAAATTAAGCGGATATTTTTAAAATATAGTGTAAATGAATGGAGCTAACACAGAACTTTCTGTTATAACAAGAAAAGCAATCACCAATAATAAAAATACTACAATCGGAGCAAGCCACCATTTTTTGCTATTTTTAAGAAATTGCCAGAACTCATTGAGAATAGATATTTTAGACATAAGCCCTTTATTGAATTTTATTCAAAAAGTCTTTTTCGACTTTTGATGGTTGGTAAAAAATGTCTTTCCTGCCAGTTTGATTTCTTTTAAAATAAAAAAGGTCAAAGATATCATTATCTAAAACTTGCAATATTACAATATCTGGTTCTATATATTTTGCTCTTTCATTAAATAATGAGGCTTCGTCTGTAATAGTATAACCAGCAACCCCGGCATTAATGATTTCTTTTTCAGAATATTTTTTATCTAATAATCCTGGATAAGTATTAAAATTACTTAAATATGGACCAAACGTATACGAATCACCTAATATTAAAACACGTTGCTTTTCTTTAGGAAAAGTTAAATTATAATTTAAGCGTAATCCTTGTTCATTAGTTATTACACAATAAGGTAAGCTATGCATAAACTCCCAAATTGAATCATGATTAGGCGATAAATCCCCCAAAAGCTTTGGACGAGAAGTAAACTGAATATTAATTCTATAATCATTATATTGCTCAATATATTCACTTAATTTTTCGACTATAATCTTGTTGCCAAATCTAGAAAGATGAGCATTTTCTGGTAATAAGGTAATTGTTTCTTCTGGATATTCAAGAAAAATATCAGTTAAATCTATAAAATCGACCTTGTACTTTATTGCTAAATCAGAAAAAAATTCTCTATTGAGTTCAAGGTTCAAAGAACTTTTATAATAACCGGAAGGAATATATAAAACAACAAACTTCGATCCAAGCCAAGCCACATCCTCCGTTAATGCCTTAAAATTATTTTCATATTCTTTTTTTAAGAAATCTAAAACTTCTTCACCAGAATTAGAATATAATTCATCTCGAATCCTTTTTGATTCAGGTAAATTCTCTATTGCTTGATTAGCTTTTTTTATCAATATTTCTTGTCTTAAATATTTATAAGCTAAAACCAAAGCAAAACTACTATTGTCCTTATTAGATTTCTGAAAATAAACAAAACGAGCTCCAATCTCTCCTAGGAATAGAAGAATTAATAAAGGAATCAAAGAAAATAGTATTTTTTTCCGAAAAGACATATTCTCAAAACTGTTTCTCATAATATTCTTTGTTAAAGGCTTTTCCAAATTTTTCTTTATAACCCCAATAACTTTTAGAGCTTCGATCTACTTTTAAATCAAGTAATTTTTTGCCCGATATTCTTATAATAAAACCTATTGGAGTCACCACCATATAAAAAATTATTCCTAACACTAAATGCGTTACAATCCAACTAATTATTAAGGTCCAAACTGTCCAAATTTCATAAAATGATTTTAAAAAAAACGGAGTAAATTTTCCCAACAAAGCAAACGAGATTCCTATTATCAAAAAACACAAACCAGCTACTTGATTTTTTTGATATAATAATCCTCCTATAAAAATAAAAATTGCACCAAAAATAAATCCAATTTTTTTTAGATCTTTTTTTGTGCTAGTAATATTTTTAATATTTTCTAAAAGCATGTATTTAATCTTTAAACTTATTTTTCCAATTAATATCGTTCTTTAATAATGATTGCTTCTTTTTATCAAGCAAAAAATTCCCCATTATTAGATAATCCATTTCAGTTCGCATAAAACAAAGATAAGCTTGTTGGGGAGTGCAGACTATAGGCTCTCCTCTTACATTAAAAGAAGTGTTGATAACAACAGGACAACCAGTTCTTTTTTCAAATTCTTCTATTAGTTTATGATATAAAATATTGTCTTTTTTGTTAACAGTTTGTAAGCGAGCAGAACAATCTACATGAGTAACTGCTGGAATAGTTGAACGAACTATTTTTAATTTGTCTATACCAGACAATTGCTGATCCTTTATAGACACTTCACTCCTAATATTTTCTTTGACATTAGCAACTAAAAGCATATAAGGACTTTCCCTGTCAATTTTAAAATAAGCACTAGCTTTTTCTGCTAAAACTGAAGGAGCAAACGGACGAAAACTTTCTCTAAATTTGATCTTGAGATTGATTATTTTTTGCATTTTTGAAGAACGAGCATCCCCAAGAATAGATCTATTCCCTAAAGCTCTAGGGCCAAACTCCATTCTTCCTTGAAACCAACCTAAAACATTTTGATTTATTAAAATATCCACAGCTCTTGTTGTTAAATCTTCTCCAATTAATTTCTCGTAAGGAATATTTTGACCATTTAAATATTCCTTAATTTCTTCGTTGCTAAAATCAGGACCTAAATAACTTCCTTTTTGAAAATCCTTACCGTAGACATTTCTAGAATGCCCTAAGTACTGATACCAGGCAACAAGAGCAGCCCCTAATGCACCACCAGCATCTCCAGCAGCTGGCTGAATCCAAATATCGTCAAATAAATTTTCTCTTAATAATTTTCCATTAGACACACAGTTAAGCGCCACCCCTCCAGCTAGACATAAATATTTTTGACCAGTTTCTTTTTTAATTTGTTTCGCTATTCTGATAACTATATCTTCGGTTACCTCTTGAATTGAACGAGCTAAATCCATTTCTTTTTGAGTAATTTCTGATTCAGGTTTTCTTGGTGGTCCTCCAAATAATTTGTGGAATTTTTTACTGGTCATAGTAAGACCAGAACAATAATCAAAATAACTCATATTTAACCTAAAAGAACCGTCCTCTTTAATATCTATTATTTCGGAAAGAATAATATCCTTATATTTTGGCTCTCCGTAAGGAGCAAGACCCATAAGTTTATACTCGCCTGAATTAACCTTAAAGCCAGTATAATAAGTAAATGCTGAATAAAAAAGTCCTAAAGAATGAGGAAAATCAAGCCCTGCTATCATTTTTAATTGATTGCTTTTTCCTGTTCCATAACTAGTGGTGGTCCATTCTCCCACTGCATCCATAGTTAAAAAGGCCGCTTCTTGAAAGGGTGAAGGAAAAAAAGCAGAAGCAGCATGAGATTCATGATGTTTTGGAAAAATTACCTTGCCTTGAAATTTTAACTCTTTACAAATAATATCTTTAATCCAAAGTTTTTGTTTCAGCCACACTGTCATTGCCCTTATAAAAGAAATCGCTCCTTTGGGAGAAAACGTTAAATAGGTTTCTAATAATCTTTCAAATTTTAAAAATGGCTTATCATAAAAAGCCACACAATAAATATTCTTAACGCTAATTTTCCCTTCTTTTAAACAATAATTTACTGCATCTCTAGGAAAAGAAAAATCATGTTTTTTACGACTAAAACGTTCTTGCTGAGCAGCAGCCACAATCTCACCATTTTTTAATAAACAAGCTGCTGAATCATGATAAAAACAGGATAAACCTAAAATATAAATGTCTTGCATTATAAAATTATCTAATAAATTATATCGTTATTAAGTTAGCCTAAAACTTATAGACTACTACCCATATTTCACCAAATTGAATTGAATATTTTTCTATATTTAACTCTACTTTTTCTAATTCTCTTTTTAAATTCTCTAAAGTATATTCTGTGTAATGAGTTTTATCTAATCTCCACTCTACACCTAACTCTTTTTTATACAAAGTAATCCAATCTCGATTAATCATCGGAACTCTAATTAAAATTTTAGGAGTTAAATTTTTAATTTTTTCTAAAAACTCTATTCTATTTTCTATATGCTCTAACACATTAGACAAAACAACTACATCAAATTTTTGATCAAAATTATGAGCTACAATATTCCCTATAATATATTTGATATTTGAAGATAAGTATTTTTCATTTGCTATTTGAATATTTTTTTTATTTAAATCAATTCCTATTACTTTTCTAGCTTTTTTAGCTATATCATAAGTCAAAGCACCATTACCACATCCTACATCTAAAACTATATCATCTGAGTTAATATTACTAACAAAAAACTTATGATAATTCATCAATCTATGTTTTGGGTGTAATCCTCCTTCCAATTTAATAGCAAGCTTAGAGCTTAATCTATAAAACAGATTATGTAAGCTTAAGGTAAGTTTTGTTAAAAATTTATACATATTTCAGCTTATAAAATTTCATAAATACTCTTTTCTTGAAGAATAATATTTTCCAAACTAAAATTACTTATAATTGTTTGACGAGCTCCTTGAGATATTTGTTGCTGTAATCCTTTATCACTTAAAACCTCTAAAATCGCTTTTTTTATTGATAGGGCATCCGTTTCACACAAATAACCATTTTCTTTGTGTTTAATTATTTCTTTTATTCCTTCAACATTTGTACCAATACAAGGCATTTCACAACTCATGGCTTCAAGTAAAGCTTTAGGACAACCCTCATACAATGAAGGTAAAATAAAAATCTTTGATTTATTTAACTCTTCTGGTAATTTTTGATTATCAATATTGCCTTTAAATTTTACGCTTACTTTTTTGTTTTTCGTAAAATTTTCTAGTTTTTCTCTTAAAGAACCAGATCCAATTAAAACAAGCTCTATACTTAAACCTTCAATAGCAGAAATAAGATTAAAAAGGTTTTTTTCTTCTTTCAATCTGCCAATAAAAATTATTTTATCCTCTTTTTCCACGTCCAAAGGTCTGAACAACCTTATATTAATATAATTTGGAATAACCTCAATTTTCTCTGGATTAATATTTAATTCTTTAATAATAAACTTCTTATCTTTGTTTGACGTAATAAAAATTCTATCAGCAAAATTATAAGAAAATTTTTCTATAAAATAAATAAATATTTTTTTCCACAATGCTTTCTTTTGATTTTTTGTAAAAGACAACCATTCATAGCCACATCTTACAATTAATTTCTTCCCATAAATCCATCTTGCCAACACGGCAGACCAAGAACCTGACATTTGATTTGTCTTTAAGATATTGCAATTTTCTAATTCTTTTTTGTATAAAAAAGGTAAAAAAATACTATATAAAAAAGAAGGTATACCCCAATAATTAGGATATATTTTTATGTTATGAGCTAAAATTTTTTGATATTCTAAATCTTCTTTACTCCCATAAGTAAAAAAACAAATTTTACTAAAATATTTTGCCAATTCATTATAAAGCCTAATTTCTCTGTTTAAATTTCCAGCTTCGTCCCAATCCTTTAAAGAAATTCCTTTTGTAAAAAATAAAGCTAACGTTTTTTGCTTTAATTTTTCCATTTCAATCTCTTTTTGAGAAAGTTTCAGGATCTTTAATTCCTTGCTGGTCCATTAATGCATTATTAATAGCCTCAGCTGTTTTATGAAGCTTTAAGTCTATACCATTCTTATCAGCAAACTGAATTAAAGCTCTAATATCTTTTGGAAGACATTTACCCCCATAACCACGATATCCCCCATGCATCACTTCGAGATGACTTCTTCCTATTCTTTTATCGGCGGCTGAAGCCTCTTTAACTCTATCATAGTTAACGTTAATTTTTTTGCATAAATCATATATTTGGTTAGCAAAAGAAACCTTAATAGAAAACCACGTATTCCCAAAATACTTTACGAGCTCAGCCTCTGTAGCAGGTAAAATTCTTTCAAATGGCGCTAAAGGAAGAATTTGCATAACATCACCAGCAACATTATAACTTTTTTTAGTATAACCAATAATTTGACGATCAGGATAATTCATATCCTGCTCAGAAGTTATTTCTGTTAAAAATTCTGGATTAAATAAAAATTTGTGTTGTGGATATTTTTCTTGAAGCTTTTCGGTAGTTCCAGGCCAAACTGTTGACTTGATAACAATAATCTTCTCTCCTGTAATATTTTCACAAGTTTCTTCTACATAAGATAAATCAAAACCTTTTTCTTTATCGTATGGAGTTGGAACACAAGTAAAAATAACATCAGCATGATTAGCTTCTTCTATCGAACCAAGATTTCTACCTTTATCATATAAAAATAACTCAACCTCTTGTTTTTTAAAATATCTTTGAAGGGCTCCTCCAACCATACCTACACCAACAATACCTATTTTAAAATTCTTTTGCATATTATTTATTATTTTTTAAACCAATCTTTAACTTTTTGTAATCCTTCTTCAAATGATATCTCTGAAGTCCAATCAAGAAGATTTTTAGCTAATGTTATATCAGCTTGAGTATGCAGAACATCTCCTTGTCTAACTGGAAGATGCTCTATCTCACCACCAATTAATTTAGCTAAATAATTAATTGATTGAGTTTTCCCACTACTAATATTAATTACCTCTCCCCCTTTTAATTTATCGGTTTCTGCCGCTTTAATACTTGCTCTAACCACATCTCCAACATAACAAAAACCTCTTGTTTGTTCTCCGTCTCCATAAATTGTTAAGGGCTTTCCTTCAGCGTTTTGTTTTAAAAATTTACCAATTACTAAACTATAATCACTATCAAAATCAATTCGAGGACCATAAACATTAAAATATCTTAAAGAAACTATGGGTATTTTATAGAGATTAGTAAATAGTTTAGCAAAATCTTCTCCAACTAATTTTTGTAAAGCATAAGGGCTAATAGGGCTGGGAACCATTTCTTCTTTTAAGGGTAATTCTTTTTGATTGCCATAAACAGAAGAGGAAGATGCAAAAATAACTCTTTTTACATTATTGTCTGCAGATGCTTTAAAAACATTTACTGTTCCTAAAATATTCACTCTTGATGTTTCAATCGGATTCTTAACTGAAAATGGAACCCTAGGAATTGCTGCTAAATGAAAAACAAAATCAATACCATTAAATAAAGGTTGAATACTTTCAAAATCGCAAATATCCAGTTGATGAAATTCAGCTTTTGGATTTAAGTTTTCTTTTTTACCAGCAGACAAATTATCAATAATTGTCACTTTGTGACCTTTTTCTATTAATTTATCTACCAAATGAGAACCAATAAAACCAGCTCCCCCTGTGACTAAAATTCTTTTTACTTCCATAGGATTTATGATAAATTAAAGAAGCAGAAGAATCAATGTATTTTGTACATCCTCAAATAAAATTCAATGTCAAAAACCTAAAAAGAACTTTTTCTTCTTTTTTTGGTTCTCTAAATAAAGAACAATTAGAAAAAACTCAATTAATGTTTCCTAATAAACAGATTGTTTTTACTGATATGGGAAGATCTGCTTTCAAGATTATTGTAGAAAAGCTAAATCTTCAAAATTCAACCATGATAATCCCCGCCTATATCTGTGATATTTTCTATCCCCTATTACAACAATATAATATCAAGCCTGTCTTTGTGGATGTTGATATTGAAACATTTAATATTAATATTGAAAAAATTAAAGAAAATATCACCCCTCAAGTTAAATCTATCTTGATTCCTCATATTTATGGATTAGTTAATAATATAGAAAAAATTAAAGAAATTAATAAAGACTTAATTATAATAGAAGATGCTTCTCATGCTCTTGGAGTAAAAGGACTGGAAAACAGCAATTATATGTTTTTTAGTCTTTATAAACACTTTCCTTGTATTAGAGGAGGATTATTGGTTTGTCCAAAAGAATGGAAAATAGATCTTCCAAAAACTTATTTTAGTTTTAGGGATTTTCTCTCTTTTTTAAATCTTTTTTCTTTATTCTCTTTCTTTTTTAAGAAATTTGGAGAAGAGATAGCTCTTAAAATAATCAAGGGAGAAAAAACATCAAAACCGGCCGGGATTAATTCTGTCTCATTAAAATTGTTCTCTTACTTTTCAGAAAATCACGAACAAATTCTTAATAAAAGAATTAATAATGCCTTTTATTTCCGAAAAGAGTTAAAAAAATTAGGATTTTCTATTCAAAAATCAGAAAATAATACTTTTTGTTACCTTTCAGTATTGTCTCCTAAAAATATAGATAGGAATAAATTAGTAAAAAAACTACATAATAAGAGGATTTTTTGCACTAGAATTTGGCATACTCCTATCGTGTTAAATCCGGACGTTGAAGCAGATTATAATCTTTATTTAGGCAATTATCTTAATACTATAGATATAGCAAATAGAATAATAAATTTTCCATTACAAAATTATTATTCTAAAAAAGATATTGATGAAATGACTACAACTATTAGGGAAATTTTATCTAATCTATTGACAAATTAAAAGAAAAAAGACATATTGGTTATGCGTTCGTGAAATTGTATTTATACAGTCTAGCAAACGCACCGAAAACGCTGTCGCAAGATAGCGTTTTCACTTGTTATTGCTTTTATTAAAACTTTTCTTTTTTGTTTAAATACGTTATAAAGTAAGTGGGTGATTTATATCGAAGGAATAATAAAAGTTATTATGGCGTTTTTGAATCCAGCATGCTCTGACCCAGGAACCAAAAACATATCTTTCGAAATAAAAATTGAAAGAAACAAAAAAGAGGGGAAGTTCATTGTAAGCTCAACGAGGATAATAAGCGTGGAATTTTTTCCTCCTGACTAATATTCTCTTTTTAATATCAAATAGCGTCATTTTTTAGACGCTTCTTTTTATTCAAAAAATAATATATTATAAATAAATCAGAACTTTTACAAGAAGGCAAAAAAACAATGAGAGAATATCAGATAGAAGGATTTGGTTATGTTCAGAAATTAATCATAAACATAAGAGATGATGGACGATGTCAATTTCCAGGTTGTAATAATGCAAAAAAAAATATACACCATATAGTTCCAAGAAGTTATGCTTATTACATTCTTAAATGGAGAATAAGAGATATCAACGATATAACAAATGGAATTTTGTTATGCTGTAAACATCATGACCTCATTCATAATGGGTATAAAAAGAAAAATCCACCTTGGAATACAAGGTGGGATGAATATTTTAGAGAAATAATAGCAAGCAATACAATCAAGCATAATCTTCAAGACATAACATGCGCCTAATAATAAGGCGTTTTTTCTTTAAAAACCTAGAAGTTCATTCAGCTTGCTCCTGGTACTTGAACCAACAAAACCTGTTCCCCTTTCTAAGTCTAAAGGGGCTAAAATTTCATTAAAATATTTTTCTTGAAACCTGATAACGGCATTGGTTGTTAAAGTAAAGAAATTACCTGTTACTAACCCTTCAGGATAAACACCTTCTTGAGTCCTTAAGAATTGTTGAAGACAACTTACACTATCTCCTTTAAGGCCATAATAGAGATTCTCTTTAAACTCTTGGCATAACACAGGTATTTCCCTGTCTTCTCTATCTATTTTCGCTATCTGGTCATTTAACTGTCCTAGAAGTCTTTCTAAATCATTCACCTTCGATAAAAGTTCTTCTTTACTCATAACCGAAATAGCTTTGTCTAAATAATTAATGTTTTCTTCTTGGATAGCTACTTCTGTAGAAACTTCCCAAAAGAAAGGAAAGGAAGTTTCTGAATCAGTAAAATTCGATAATTTAGTTTGAATTGAAGGGATAATAGTAATAGAGCCAATCCTTGTTCCAAACTCAGAAACCGAGATTGCTCCTCTTTGGAAATCATTTAAATTAAAGAATCCAAGAGAATATTTATCAGAAAGTTCTTGAACAATATATGGTATTTTAAATGATTGGTCTGTCTCTCCAATAAATTCAAGCTTTAATGTCCCTTTCCCTCCAATAAATTTAAACCAATTACCAGACCAATCTTTAGTTTCTTGAGTAACTCCTAAAGTACTCTTACCACTTAAAGGAAGAAAATTAATTAAAGGAACAACCTTTGTATTTCTTAGTCCTTTATTTTTATAACAATACAGCTCTCCTAAAGAGCAGTCATTAATTAGGGCTGTGATAGTCCAGTCTGTAAAAATTTCAGCAAAATTTTTAGTAGCACTATTAACTTCTAATGCTTTATTTAAACTTTCAATACCAACATATTTTGATTGCAAAGAATCTTTTAATATTTCTACCCCATATTGATCTACTAGATAATGAGTAAAAAGACTTAAAGATCCATAATCAGAAGATTTCCCTGTCCATTCAGTAATAGAATCAGATGGTGTTTTTAAAAAGTCATTTACTCTTTTTTGAAGATAACTATTTTCATATTCTTCATTATAACCAACTAAAGTTGGAGCATATTCAGCTCTAGCTTCATTCAGCCAAGTTTCTTCCTCCACAGCATAACTATCTTTTTGATTAAAAGTAATTAAATGGGTAAATTCATGAGCTAAATAATCCTTAGCAATATCATCCGTAATAGAATTAGCATTCAAATAAATCATTTCATGTTCATTTGAATCAGAAACTTGTGATTGAGGATATTCGTCTACATTTCTAAAATAACCTGCTATTCCATCATCCATCTCGTGGATTAAAACCACAATAGGCTCATACCCGTCTATTCCTGGGCTTCTTTCTAAACCATAGTTTTCGTTTAAAATAGGTTTGATTTGAAAATAAAACTCATAATCTAGTATTTGAATAGATTGCTTAACTTCAGATTGTTCTGTTCTGTCAAGATTATTCCACCATTCATTTTCAACATAGATATAAAGACCCTTACCTTCTCTTTGTAAAGTAGCTGATAATTTTTCTCTTCCCTCAATGTCATATTTTGAGTCAACATAAAAAACCTCTCTTTCTGAAGCAATCTGAGCTTTCAAAGAGAATAAAGGAAGAAAAATTAATCCAATTAAAATTATTTTAAATACTTTTTTAATCATCTATAAACAATAAAACAGGATGTTGGCTCAATTCTACACCATCAGCAACAGCTGTCAAAACTGCTTCTCCAGAAATCTTAGAGATCACACCCCAAACTAAAATACCACTCTCATTAGTTGTTTGAGTATCCTTAGCAACATAACCATCTTCTCTTACATAACACAATTCTACATTTTTATTAGCTAAAGGATTACCGTTAGAATCTTTTATTACAACTAACGCATTAGCATAAATTCCATCAACTAAAGATTCTGTTTTATCAAGAGATAATTCTGATTGTTCAGAAGAGACTATTCCCCCACCACTAACAACAGTAATAGTAATAGCATCTGTAATACTTTCATTCTCTCCTAAATCTCTTGATTTTAATTTCATTTCATAAGTTCCTAATCCAGGAACATCCCAATCATAAAACCACCTGCCATAATCTAATCTGTCTGTAGTAGTATCTTGCCAATTTTCACTAAAACCTTCTTTCACAATACTTATTTGAACCCATTGAGTGTCTAATCTTCCCTGATCTCTAGAAAAACCAGAAACGGTAAAAGAATCTCTTAAAGTAATTTCATCCCCATTAAATAAGTTAGTTATTACTGATTTAGGACCAAAAGTATCAGCATTTTCAGTCCTAATACTTAAAATACTATCGTTAATTACAGCTTCTTCTGGTCCATTATAACCAGAATAAAAGAAAGCTCCTTTATCTCCTATATCAAACTTACCATTTTCATTATTATCAACTAAGGCAGGAATAGAGAATTGAACAGCCCTATTATCATCCAGACTATCTTCTATCTCAACAGAAACAAATATTCTTAAACCTGACTCAGGAACTGTTAGTCCTAAATTATCCCAATACCAAGTAAAGCTTGAGCCATCCCACGTAGCCTCCCCCACTCTATGGTCAACTCCCACTCCTTGGAAACCAACATCTCTTTTGTCTGTCCAAAGAATTAATTTTTCAATTCCTTTTCTATAATAAGCTGATTGGATATTTATAATTGACAAAGATTGCAAATGATCAAACTCTCCACTATTAGGATAAATGGTTACATCTAACCCTAATTTATCAAATTCTAATCTTCTCCAAATATCTTCCACATCAAAAGGAACATTATTTAAAATAAAATTAGAGGTTGCAAAACAAACTCCACCGATTAAGACTAAGATAAAAATACTTGATAATATAACTTTTTTGAAATTAATATTTTCCATAATTATTAATTAGTGTTTAAATAATCTTCTATTTCTCCGTCATAACCTCCAAAGCTTTGATATTTTTCGTAATATTCTTGTGTTTTTATTTTACTATCTATAAGCATGGTATTTTTAGCCATATAAGAATAAAGATTCCAATATAGTCGCTCAGAAAAAACATCAATTATCTGTTGATAGTATTCATTAGCTTTAATATAGTCCTTTTTATCCTCATAAATCTTTGCTAAATTATTCCAGGCAACTGAAGAATGATCATAATAATCAAAAACATTATTTAATATTTCTATTGCCCAATCTGTTTGGCCTAAATATTTAGCATATCTAGCTTTCTCGATAAAAAAATCTGCTGGGGGTTTATCCTCTTCTAGAAATCCTCCTTCTTCGTAGACTTTAATGGCTTCTTCAAGCTTATCTTGATATTCAATAAACTTCTTTTCATATTCTTTATTTACAATTAAAGAAACATCGTAGTTTTTGCTATAATTCTCTTCTGTTTGCTCGTCTAATTGTTCTTCCTCCTGTTCCTCTGACTGCTCCTCTGATTGCTCTTCTTCTTGTTGTTGCTCTTCTTCTTGTTGTTCTTGAGGCTTATCAAAAAAGAAATAAGCAACAGTTATTAAAATAACCATTAAAACAGAAATTATAATTAAAAATCCTTTTTTCATAACAATACTTTAGCATTTTTTATTTAATAGAAAAAGCCCCCATTAAGGGGGCTTCCTCACTCTTATTCACTTTGCCACAAGAAAAGAGAATAAGTTTCGAAACTATTCAGCCAAGGTAAGAGTATCGGTCATCAAGCTGTCTACTAAGAGACCATTATACCAATCAGAGGTTCTTGTAGAGTGAGACGTATTACTATTATCAGACCAAAGAAGGTTTGTTGGCTCCATTGCATAAACAGTGGTGCCTATAGTAATATCATCAATTTCAACAACGCCTGATCCAGCCTCATACATATGAATCCTAACTCTTGTAAGTTCGTATAAATTAATATCATCCTGAGAAATAGTTGCAGAGTTTGCGAACTCAGCATAAATAGCATTAAGATTTCCTACTACGGCTGCAGAGCTTGTCGCTTCATCACCAGTACCCCAATACGCGAATCCTGTAGAGGTAGCAAGATTTTGTACACCCCAAGTGCTTGCTCCAACAAGAGCGTGTTGATTCTGATCAGTCACATCCATGAAGTTATCACTATCAGCAGGATCTACAAATTTTAATTCTGCATATATCCAAGGAACAGCGGCTGATGGAGTAAAGTATTTGTAGCTCCCCGCAAAAGCGGTGGTAGAGGTAGCAAGAAGATCAGCAAAAGTTATTCCGATTTGTGGAATAATTTCTACATAAGTACTATTAATCGTGTCTGCTGCTTGTGTAATCTTCATGGAGTAATCTCCAATTTGACCTGTACCTGCGGTTGACCATAATACTGTACCGTCCACACCAGTAACAACTTGAGCTCCAACAGAAGGAATCATAGCAACAGTAGTTCCATAATCAACCGTATCATCAGCAATATAAGTTGAGATAGTAAAGGTATCGGCAACACCAGCAATAGTAGCTTTCAAGTAATAAGTATTCTCAGTACCTGCGGATATTATTTCTTCTGTTTCACCGTCCCATTTAACAATCACTGTGTCTTGCGCTGTACCTATGAAGAAGTCTGTAGTAGCTTCTAGTGACGTAAAGGTAGCATCGGTAATCGCTACTTTATCGGTGATATCACTATTTCCTCTGTAGAATTTGAAGTTACTACTAGTTAAGTCAGCATTTGAACCAGTTACCTTAAAGGTAATTCCTTTAAGACTAACAGCTTCATTAGCATCAGCTGCAACAGTGAAACCATACAAGGTAGCACTACCATTAACTAAAACTGTGGTTAATCCAGCTTTTTTAGCAATAGTTGGAGCAGTTTTTCTTAAGGTCATTGCGTTTACATCACTCTCGTTAGAGAAGGTAACACTACCAATACTTATTGTACTAGCACCAACAGCTCTAAAGTTGTTAGTTGTAGTATAAGTGTTAATACCTAATCTAGGAGATTCTCCTGAAGTAGCACCACCAGCTATAGTATTCAAGTCAGCTAAAACTTCAACGTAAACGTTTCCGTCAGCTGGGACAGTAATACCTAATCCACTAAAGCTAGCTTTACCGCTAACTAAGTTAGACCAAGTAGTCACACCGTCAGCTTTAATACCAATCCTGGTAATGTTTTCATCTTCAGTTGTATCAGGAACTACATTGAAAGCACCTGAAGCAACATTAATAACATCTAATTTATCAAGCTCAAAGCTTTCATATAAAGCACTGAATTTGTATTTAGACATAACAACGTTAGATGCTCCAGCAATAACAATAGCTTGATCAGAAGTACCTTCTACTTTAGCAGATAAAGTACCAGCAGTAGCAACATAAATTTGAACTGCAGGAGTTGTATCCTGTTGCACTGTAGAATTACCGCTATCCTCGTTGATAGAACCGTAAGCACTTGCAGCTATAGTAAGAGTAGAACCTTCTGAATCCTCTGCCGTCATATCAACAGCAGGAGCAACTGTAGCAGCTAAATATGCTGCGGTAGTAACAGTACTAGGAATATCAACTTTAACAGTTAATTTTTGAGATGATCCTGCAGGAACAACATAAGACAAACCATCAAATGTTGCTTTGTAGTAAGCAAGGTCTGTATTGGCTGCCCAAGATACGGACTCAATTGATTTAGGTCCAGCAATCTTAGTACTACCATCATACAAGTTTACGGCTGCAACAACAGTATTAGGATTTATGTCACCAGTACCAACAACAAAAGTAGTTGTTGTAGCGGCGTTAAATCTTACTATCATTTCAGTCAAGGTAACATCATCAGATGAACCAGCTGTTAATGAAACACCTAAAACATCAACGGCTTCAGCTCCTTTAACTTTGGTTACAGAAACTGGAGTAGATGCTCTAGCTACAGTTAAGCTAGATGATCCAACAGTCATTGCCGCACCCGTTAAAGAGGTAGGAACAATGTCTGTAATATCAATATACTCATTAACACCGTAATCCTTAATCCAGTTAGCTGTACCAAGATTAAACTTACCAGTAAGTGTCATATCAGGAGTAGCGTATGCGCTAAGGTTTACTTTAATTGCTAGATTATAGGTTGTTCCTAAATCTAGATCAAAGTCGTCACTAGCAGAAATAGCAGCAGTGCCTTCATTGCCATTATAGAAGTATCTAGCGGTATCGCTACTATAAAGCACGCTTCCTGTGTCAACATTCATTAATTTTACCGATGTAACCTTAGTGACAGTTGAAACAAGAGCTCCATCTACAGCAATTAAGTCTGATCCAGCAACTGGAGTAATTGTTAACAAATGAGTAGAAGCTATTGATTCAATCTTAGCAATCATATCACTACTAGTGTCATAGGAGGTTTTGTTTGTTGTAGCAACTATAATATAGTCACCTGCAGCAAAACTAGAACCATCTGTAACAGTTAAGACATCTGTTGATACCCCTATGGTGAAACTTAACGTTCCAGCATTAACATCACTATTAGCTTGATTTGAAGCAGCATCAATATCAATCTCGTAATCTCTAACAGTTACATTTCTTGTAGTCACAACACCGAAGTTTAATAACGCGATGTTATTTGTACCTCTTGCAACTGTATCAGATACAGGACCATTGTCAGAAAGTGTAATATCACCTCCTTGTAAAGAACTTATAGAAGATGCATTACCAGTAGCATAGCTATTGGTTATACCTGCACCTTGATTATACTTTACATCTGTAATGGCAATATCTATACTTTCTTCCAAATAGAACTTAATACCATCTGTTGATTTGGCAGCGCCAATATCAGCATAAAGACTAAATATCTTATTCTGACTCTTCTCAATAGCATAAGGAGTGTCAAAAACTAAAGTTATTTGATCAGCGCTTGATATAGCATCTGTTGTGGCAACTGTTACAGTTCCAACCTTCAAAACAAAATTAGTTAAGTGGTTTGAACTAATAGAGCCACTTTGAGTCAAAGTAACATTATCAACTGTAATATTGTTGCTTCCTGCAGTAATTCTGAATTTAGCAACCTTAGCATCTGATTGACCAACAGAAGGACTAGTTAAAGCTCCTCCATCAGCAATGGTAGCTGTACCAATAGAAATAGCACTTATTTCCATTTCAGCACCATTTAATGGGAAAGAACCTGTAACTGTTCCTGAACTAAGACCAATATCACTTGCTGATACAACACTTAAAGTGTTTTTATCACCAATTGTAGCTGTAGCATAAACATCAACTTTAACTGTAATAGTTTTACTTACACCATCCGTTAAAGCTAATCCAATGCTTGTAAACTCAACTGTATTAGTATCAGATGAAAGTGTTCTTCCAGGTTTTAATCTGTTAACACCATCATAAAGATAAATATTGTCATAGTCAGTTGTAAGACCTAATCCGCTTCTTGTAATCTTAAAGGTATTTAGTGTTGTGTCTGTTCCAGCAGTTAATCTAAAAGCTGCAACGTCTACACCAACTGAACCTTTAGCAAGACTATTATCACTTACGCTTACCAAAGAAACCGCAACGGTTCCATCGGCAGCTGGTTCTGAAGGATCAGCAGGATCAGCAGGATCTGCAGGATCACCAGCACCAGAAGACAAAAGCGTATTTAATTTAGCTCTTGTTGTTGTACCAACATATCCTGTACCTGTAGTTAAACCATAGGTAGCAAGAATGTCAGCAGCGTATTTCTCTTGAAACTTAATTACAGCGGCCTTAGTTAAAGAACCAAAATAATTAGTTTCTTCTCCAGCTGAACCAACGCCACTTGAAGCAACTGCAGTGTCGCTAGATGTGTTCAATACAATTTGAAGACATTTAACGTCATCTCCAGACATTGCTAGCATAAGTGCGCGGTCAAAACTAGAAATTGTACATCCAGTAATAGTTGCACCACCTGTGTCTCCTGCGTCACCTGCATCGCCTCCTAAACTTGTAATTATGGCGATAAGTGAATCAATTCGTGCAAGTAAAGCATCGTACTCAGCTTGAGTTACGGCGTTAGCTCCACTCGCATATCCTAACACAAGAACGGCAGTTAAAACTACTACACATTTCTTAAATATATTAGACATGAATTTTATTATTTTTTTCGATTTTAATTTTAATATTTTATAATCGCGTCGACCTATAACCCCAATTACTAGAAGACAAATATTTTATCATCTAATAAATGGGGTTCGCTTGTTAAAACAAGCGTGCGATCTCACTATTGAATTTGTTTTTCTTTACTCAATTCTGATATTTTCGTTAATACTTCACTGATTATTTCAAAAGCAGGATTATAATCCTCGCTATCAAGATAATCTCTTGCTAGCTCTAAATCTTCATTCATCTGATCCAGTATATCATTATCTTCTTCATTCAATACAGCTAATCTTAATTTTATTATTAAATCTTCTGCAGCTTTCACCCTAAGATGAGCCATAGTAACCCTATACTCATCGTAAGCTTCTCCTCCAAACTCAGAAGCTAGTGTCTGTCCTACTATCTCTTTTGCCTCTTCTAATCTATTGGCTTCATTTATTAATTCTTCATTAATTCCACTACCTGTGACATAAGCTTTTGACAATTCCTTTGTCACACCTTCAATGGTTGACTGAAACTCGTTAATAGCAGGAGCTATTTTCTTTACTTCGTTACTTTCAGCTATTAAATACAATTCCTCTAATCTTTTATGAGCTAATTCAAAATTACGAAGAGTTTTCTTATCTTTAGGGTAAAATATTGTATCTTTATTTTCTGTAAGTCTTTTTAAAGTGAATAACAATTCTCCAGGCAATGAATCCTGTGAAAGATTAAAAGCAACCATTACAGCAAATAAAGAGGCTCCGACCAAAGCTGGTCTAAAAAATAAAGACCAGTTAAGACGTTTTTCTTCTCCTAAAAGATTGGTTTTATTAGATAAAATCCAATCACTATTAGGAGTGATTGTCTTTAATTGCTTTATTTGATTGATTAATTGTTTTTCATCCATTACTATTATGACGTAAAAAGAGCTATTTTGTTACACTTATTTAGCTCGTATGAAGTTTGTCTTTTAGGGAATATAGAGCCCTATGTATTAAAACCCTTGTTGCTGACTCTGTTCTTCCTGATAATTCAGCTACTTTAGTAATAGGAAGATCGTCCAAATAATACCAAATAATAACATCTTGGTAATCTTGACTTAAATCAGCTAAGGCTACTTTAATGTTCCTCATGTCCGATTTATCTATGGACTTTTGCTTTATGTCTTGAGTATGGTCAATAATGGGCACTTCTTCTACAGGGACAATTAAAACCTGGTTTTTTGCCCTATAGTAATCAATAACTAAGTTTTTAGCTATTCTATATAAAAAAGCATTTATATTCTTGATTTGGCTCGTCTCATCTTTAAAAACAGACCAAGCTTTAGAAAAAGTTTCAGAGGTTATATCTTCTGCTCTTTCTTTAGAATTAACCTTTAAGAAAACAAATCTATAAATTTTATTAATCTGGCGATCGTAAACTTTACTGAATTCTTTTCTACGTTCTGACATTTATTTTTTATTTTATTAATCGTTTAATTGATTTTTGATAGGAAATTTCTAATTTGTCACACCTTCTTTATTTTTGTCCTATCTATTTTTATTCTTGTCCCACTATTGTCCTATTAAATTTCTTTATGTCCCATAATGTCCTATCATCTCAAACATCTTTAATTTCATAAAAAGTGGTATTTCTCTCACCCTTTCTTCTAATTAAATCATTATCTAGTAACTCTTTCAAATCTCTTCTTAGTGTTCTTTTGCTTGTATCTGGAAAATAATCTTTAACTTCATTTACCTGGGCTTTCTCTTTATCTTCTAAAATTCTTAATATTTTTTCCTGTCTACTTGAAAGAATGGTCTTTTTTTGCTTTTCTTCTTTTTTACGGGGCTTTTCTATAACAGAAGTATGTACAACAACCTGAGGCTCTTCTTTATTCTTGTTATCACTACTAATGTTTAAAAATCCTTCTTTTATTGCATTGTATTCTTTTTGAAGATCTAATATATCAGATGGCCTAACCCAATTCTGAGCCCTTGCAACATCAAAAAAACCATCAAGAATCTCTATTTTATGATTAGAGTCTTCTATGATTTTTACTCCTTCCTGAAAGTCTTTTTTCTGATACAGGTCAACAAAATTAGCCAATACCTCATTACTTAATTGTCTCATCTTGTATCTTAAAGGTTCTTTTTTAGGAAAAAGCAATGTAATGCGATATAATTCGTTTGTTACTTGTAACAAATAATTTTTATTTAAACTAATTTCATCCATAAGAAAAGATATCTTAAACATTGATATTTAAGATGTTCAATGAATTCTAACAAAAATAAATAAATTGGTCAAAGTTTTACACATTTTTAAAAATTAGTTAAAAAAGCTATAATAAATAATTAAAAAAATAATAAGAATATGAACAAAATATTAATTTCTATCATTGTAATATTGGTCATTATCGGGTCTTATTTTTTATATAAACAACAAATAAACAACATGAAGAATAAACTAATAATAGAAACCTTAAAAGAAGGAACAGGAGAGCCAGCAAAAGAAAAAGATAAAATAACAGTTCATTATACAGGATGGTTAGAAGATGGAACCCAGTTTGATTCTAGTAAAGACAGGGGTTTAGCCTTCATATTTACATTAGGAATAGGGCAAGTAATCCAAGGATGGGACGAAGGAATGTTAGGATCAAAAGTAGGAGAAATAAGAAAACTAACTATTCCACCATCTCTTGCTTATGGAGAATCTGGAATGGGGGCAATTATTCCTCCCAATTCAACACTAACATTCGAAGTTGAAATTGTTAATATTCAATAAAAAAACATTCCTTTAAGGAATGTTGAAGCGCTTGCGTTGTATTAACCTAGTTTTCTATTAACAGTCACCATACCTTCTTTCATATCAACATTAAAAGATAGCGTGGGAAATTCTGCAGCAAGATCATTAAGATCACCCATAATATTAAGAGGATAACTAATATTGTCAGTTTTCTCTTCTATTAAGGCTCTAATGGTCTTTTTTATTATAAATGACTTTACTTCTTCTGTTATTTTTTCTCTCTCCATTTTTTTCTTTCACCTCCAATTCATGGTTTTGAAAGTCCTGCTTTTATTTTATTCTTTTTTATTTTTAGAATCAATGGTTGCAAATAAAAAAACACCTAATTAAGGTGTTGCTATAAAACAACATTAAATCGTCATTTTTGTATTGTTGTTTTCTTCTACTATAATTTTAAACCATTTTTTTGTGAACTCAATATCTTTCTTTCCTCTGTATCCGAATAATGCTTTACCATCAGTAAAAACTACAATTGGTTGAAGTTCAACTCCATTCTCTACTCTAAGCATATATGCTTTTAGTAACCTTACTAGGTCAGTCAAAGATTCTGCGTAGCTTTCAATTTCTATTCTACAGAAAGGATCTTTTGTCTTTTTATATGATTTCTTAAAAATACTCAAAGCTTCTTTAGTCATTTCTGTTGCTTCCGTGACTCCTTCTGTAAATTGTTCATGAGTTATATTATATTCTGTTCCATTTACTTCTATTATTTTCACCTCTTTAAAAGTTCTGTCCCCTATTCTATTATTTTCCATTTTTAAAATCAAGAGTTTTCCACACCCTGCCACTATTAGAATAAGCAATATTTTTATAGAATGATAATATGTCAAAAACTAAACAAAAAATAATTGGTTCTGTTTTGTTAATTCTTTTTTTCATTCCTGGTTTTTCTTATTGGAAAGAACAACAAGCAATTAAAACTCTAAATGAAGATCTTCCAGAAGGAGTAAGAATTGAAAAGGCATTAATTGGAAATTACAAAATCATTAACGAAATCAATAACTATACTTTTGAAGCTCCAAGTACTTATAAGGGAATAGAAGAAATAAAATACCTTACAGAAAGGGAAAGTAGTGGTTATAAATGGAGCGGAATTAATATTAGAGGAAAAACTCCTGAAAACGGAGTCGTTGCTATTGTTAAGTTCGAAAGTAAGCCAGATATGGATTTAACCACTCAAGCAACTTTGTTTTTTAAAGCTTATGATTTAAGTGGTGGTTTTACCGAAGACAAAATTAATGACATAGATGTTGTTATGGACAAAAATAATCCTAGACTAATGGGAGTAGATGCTTCTTTTTTTCAAAAAGACAATTATACCTATCTTATTACTTGTGGCTCTGATGAATTTATTAAAGAAATTATTCTTAATGGAGAGTGGTAAGTGTAAAAACTAAAACCCGTCCTGTAAAAATACATTTTATAATTATCCTTTATAAAAACAATATAGGTTCGAGTCCCGTTAGCCACCCACGACTTTTTGTCTAGCCTCTCTTTAATTAATGACTCTAGGCGTAATTAAAAACAGCCCTTAGGAGGCTGTTTTTGAAATTTGTATAAGCCGATTTAATTTCTTTTACCTGCATTTTCATTACTCTGCATATAACTGACGCAAGCCCCCTGATTTTTAAATACTGGGTTGGTAAATGTTTTCCAGCCACCTTTTTTACATTCTTCTATTTCAACTGGAAAATTATTATCTACAACAAACTCTCTTGTTTCTCTTATAGATAAATCTCCAGCACTCTCAGTAGGATTGAATACAAAACAATAACTTCCATCTTCCCAAGTCGATGTATCAGCTTGAGCGTGAAAACTAGCACCATCCCAATTATATAAATTATTAAATCCATCTACATTTCCAAAAATTGTTCCTGTTCCCGCAGCACAAGTTCCTTCTCTCACCGCCCATTGAGCATTATCATTACCGTCTTTATCGTCTAATGTTGCATCAAACGAAACTATTCCTGATACAACTTCACCATCACTGGGAGAAGTAATTTCCGCAGTTCTTGGATAAAGAACATCAAATCGTGTCCAGTCAAATCGTTCATCACCTTCAGCACCAAATATCATACGAACCTCAACATACTCATTAGCTGGTATGGTTTTAGTAAGAGTACTTATGGTGCTTAGACAGTAGTATGGATATTGTTGTAAACCTTCTGATACAGGAACTACCCCATAAAATTCAAGAAAATGTTCCTCGTCTATTATTTGACTAGTATCTCCATCAGTACGATATTCGAAACAGCTAAAGAAAGCTCTGGGTTGTATTAACTCTAATTCCACTTCATCGACACCAGGGGTTGCATCAACATGGCCCACCCGTTTGTTTTATTAATATCGTTTGTACTAGGAGTTATAGCGTTTACATCTGCAATAACAATACTAACTAATCCAAATACTAAAACTAAACTTGCTATACCTAAAAATATCTTTTTCATGTTTTTTAAATTATTTAAAAAATTAATTAAATTAACTCGACCTTTAGTTCTGTCGATAATTATCCTTCTTAAAGATAGCAAAAACTTATTATTTATAAAAGAATAAAACTAAAAACAGATTCTAGCATGATTCAGTTAAGGGAGTTAAAGAAACACTTAAAACAAGCCTTAATTTTTCTACTTCTTTTTTTATTTCTTTCCAATCTAAAGTTCTAAATACGTCCCTTAATGGACTCCTTAATATACTCACTCGCAACCCTACCCTCATCACAACATTTATAGTTTAATTAAAATAAAACAGATTAACTAAAAAACAGAAAATATTTTCTGTTTTAATGCTTACAACCTTATCTGTCATGTGATTTTGGATATAATTTAGAATGCAAGCTTTAATAACAGCCTATTTGCCAAATTTATTTTAATCTGTTTTTTTGTTATTTTTAGAAAACTCCTGACACAGAAAGTAAGGCACATTTGTAACACTCATAAGACACCAAAACCTAGTAGAATTAAGGAAAATAATTAGTCTATGTGTCCTTATTGACAAACTTTTATAGAATGATATTCTTACAACAGAATCACTACAAAAAAGCACTTCTTTGGGTTTTGTTCCTCAGCGGTGCTTTTTTATTTCCTATGCTCTATTTTTACCTTAAGTTTCCGTCATCAAAAACGTGTCGAAAACATTAAATAAACACTCACACCTATTACAATACTAGTTACAAAAAAATCTATTAAAACAAAATATCCTTTTTCTTGATGTAAATTCATACTAAAATCCTGTAAAAGTTTTTATTTTACCAATAGGAAGAGTTACTATTCTTCCTTCTAAATTAAGAAAGTTGAGGCCTAAAAACTTGCCTTCAATATTAAGTAAAGGACTGCCTAGTAGAGATTGACTATCAAACATATTAGTTTCAATCAAGTCTTCACTTAAAAACCTTATACTGCCCTCATTAACCACCTTATTGATATCCCCATTATCAAAAGTAATACCTAGAAGAAATATCCTTTCTCCTAATTTAATTTTATCTATTTCGGCAAAACTTAATGTATGTAAGTTATTTTGATCTATTTTAATCAAAGCTAAATTCCCCGCTAAATCTCTCTTTAAGACCTGGGCAGGGACTAAAAGACCATCAACATAAACACTAAAATCAGAGTTTAGAGGTACTAATTCTGCTAAAGTAACAGCCAAGCCATCTGAAGTAACAATCAAGCCCGAACCTTCCAAAACATTACTATATTGAGTAATTGTTCTTATTCCAATAACAGATTTTTCTACTTGCTCAATAGCTTTTTTTAAAGCTGTATTTTCCTGAATAAAGAATTCACTTCTTTCTGTCACATAAACCGGGGCTTCGTTTTGTTTGTATTGTGCAAAAAAAGAATTCTGCAGCAATAAAGGCCAAATAATTTGTTGAGCAAAAAGCCCTCCGAAAATACTAATGATAAAAACTTTAAGAATTCCTAAAAATCTTTTTTTCATTTATTTATTTTTAGACTTTTAAAACAAACTTCTCCGTCCTTTAGATCAACTATTACAGTATTTTTCGGTTTAATTTCTCCAGAAATAATTTTAATAGCCAAAGGATCTAAAACCTTTTTCTGAATTACTCTTTTCAACGGTCTCGCTCCTAAAGTTTGGTCAAATCCTTTCTTGGCGATAAACTCTTTAACCTTTTTTGTTACTTTTATTTTAATGTTTTTAGCCAAAAGCCTCTTTTTGACTTTTTTAATCTCTAAATTTACTATTTTTTCAATATCTTCCTCGCTTAAATAATTAAAAATAATAATATCATCAACTCTATTAATAAATTCTGGTTTGAACCCTTCTTTTAATGCAGATGTTATTTTTTCTTTCAACTCTTTTATTTTTCCTTTCTTTTCTCCTTCTCCGACAAAACCTAAGGCAGATTCTTTAGCAATAATATCCGACCCTATATTCGAAGTCATAATTAAAATAGCATTTTTAAATGAAGCAACTCTTCCTTTTGAATCGGTCAATCTTCCATCTTCTAAAATTTGAAGTAAAATATTAAAAACATCTGGATGAGCTTTTTCTATTTCATCAAACAAAATAATAGAATAAGGTCTTCTTCTAATCTTGTCTGTCAATTGTCCACCTTCGTCATGCCCAACATATCCTGGAGGAGAACCTATCATTTTTGAAACATTATGTCTTTCCATATATTCAGACATATCAAACCTAATCATTGCGTTTTCATCATTAAACAAAAATTCTGCTAAAGCTTTTGCTGTTTCTGTTTTTCCAACACCAGTTGGACCTAAAAACATAAAAGATCCTAATGGCCTACCTTCTTCAGAAAGACCTGCTCTAGCCCTACGGACAGCATTAGAAATAGCAGCCAAGGCCTCATTTTGACCGATAACTCTTTTAAGAAGAATCTTTTCCATCTTTTCTAATTTTTCAATTTCCCCTTCCAATAACTTAGTTACTGGTATGCCGGTCCATTGAGAAACAACTCTTGCTATATCTTCATCAAAAACTTCTCCTTTCAAAATAGAACTTTTCTTTTGAATTCTAGCAAGCTTATTCTCAGACTTTTTTAACTTTTTATTAAGATCTGGAATTTTTCCATATTTTATTTTGGCTACTTTTTCCAAATCAGCACTATTGGTAGCTTTTTCTGCTTCAAAACGAGCATTTTCAATTTCTTTCTTAATATCCTTTATTTTTGTAATCAACTCTTTTTCTGTTTGCCATTTAGTCCTGACTATTTTTTCTTTCTCTTTTAAGTTCGCAAGACTTTTAGAAATCTCTCTTCTTCTGCTGCCCATTTCTTTTTCTTTCTTAATAGCCTCTTGTTCAATTTCTAATTTTTTAATTTCCTCGCTTAGTTTTTCTAGCTCAGGAGGTTCAGACTCAAGATCCAATCTTAAGGCGCTCATAGATTCATCCATTAAATCAACCGCTTTATCAGGAAGAAATCGATTACTAATATAGCGACTAGCTAACTGAGCACAAGTGACTAAAGCTGAATCTTTTATTTTTACCCCATGATGTAATTCATACTTCTCCTTAATTCCTCTTAATATTAAAATCGTATCTTTCACAGAAGGTTCGGCAACATAAACAGGCTGGAATCTTCTTTCTAAAGCCTGATCTCTCTCAATATATTTCTGATATTCTTTTAAAGTAGTAGCTCCTATCGCTTTTAGTTCTCCCCTGGCTAATGCAGGTTTTAATAAATTAGAAGCATCAATTGATCCTTCAGCGGCACCCGCTCCTACCAAGGTATGAAGTTCGTCTATAAAAAGCAAATAACGACCATCAGCTCTTTCTATTTCTTTCAATAAAGCTTTAATTCTATCTTCAAACTCTCCTCTGTATCTTGTTCCAGCGACTAAAGCACCCAAATCCAAAGAAATTAATTCTTTATCCAGTAAGCTTTCAGGGACTTGCCTAGCAACTATTTTCTGAGCTAACCCTTCAACAATAGCCGTTTTTCCAACTCCTGCCTCCCCGATCAAAACAGGATTATTTTTAGTTCTCCTGGAAAGAATTTGCATTAATCTCCTTATTTCTTTTTCTCTTCCGATCACTGGGTCTAGTTTTCCTTTTTTTGCTATAGAAGTCAGATTACGAGCATATTTTTCCACAACCTGATATTTAGTTTCAGGCTTACGATCAGTTATTCTCTGATTCCCTCTTATTTTAGCTAATTCCTTCAAGACTATGTCGTAATTTAATTTTCCAATATCAAGAGAGCTTGCTTCTTTCTGGGTCTTTAAGAAAATAGCATTATCTAATATCTGCTTAGCTTTTGTATCAACTCTCAAAAGAGCTAAAAATAAATGCTCAATAGAAATATAATTGTCTTTCATTTTATCGGCATTTTCTTGAGCCATATCCAAAACTTTTGCCATGTCTTGGGTTAAATAAAACTGACCAATCGCACTACTGGGCGCAGTCGTCAAAAAAACATTATCCAAAGATATTTCTGTTTTCTTTTTTAAGTTTTCTATATCAATCCCTATTCTTTCAAGTAAGGTTAAAACAATGCTTTCTTCTTGTTCTAATAATGAGAAAAGTAGATGTAAAGCATCAATTTGTTGCTGCTTTCTATTACTGCTTAACTCTTGAGCTTTTATGATAACCTCTTGAGCCTTATAAGTGAATTGTTTTCCGTTCATTAAATATCTCTTTTGTCTAAAATAACATTAATATTAATTTCTTCTGTATCTCTTAAAATTTTAAGCAAAACTTCCTCTCCAGGAGAATATTTAACAATTTCTTCTCCTAAATTATTATCAGAAGTAATTTTTTGACCGCCTAATTCCAATATAATATCTCCTTCTACTATTCCTGCTTTATCAGCAGCAGAATCTGGCATAATGGCAACTTCTCCATTTTCACCCCTAGCTACCAGTGAGCCATAATTAACCGGTAAATCTTCTTGTTTTTGGACGAAATCATTAATTCCAATGTATCTAACCCCCAAAAATGGATAAGTTATTATTCCCTCATTTTCTATCTGGCTGACATCTTTTTTTGCTTTATTAATAGGAACGGCAAAAGCAATATTCTGACCACCAATATCAATAGCTGTATTAATACCAATAACTTCTCCTTTTAGATTTAAAAGAGGTCCTCCTGAATTACCTTTACTAATAGCTGTATCTGACTGAATAACATCTTTAAGTACTTCGTAAAAACTGCCTCCAGAAGCTTCTATTGTCCTTCCTAGTCCCGAAACAATACCAACAGAAACAGTATTTTGATATTCACCTAAAGTATTGCCTATAGCTATAACTGTTTGACCTACTTTTATATTATCTGAATCACCTAGCTTAACTTTTGGAAAAAGCTTTATCTCTCCTTCTTGTTCTATTTGCAAAAAAGCTATGTCTTGGACTGGATCTTTAGCTAAAATACTAGCAGAATATTCTAATCCATCTAGAGTCAAAATCGTATAATAAGCATCATCATCTAAAACTATATGCTTGTTAGTTAAAACAACACCATCTTCAGAAATAATAAAACCTGTTCCTTCTCCAATTTCTTGCTCTTCTGTTCCATCTTGGCGATATGAAAGAAAAAATCCCCAAGAATCATCCTGCGTATAAACGGGAAGGTCTTTTGTTACAATTATACTAACCACAGCCGGAGAAGCTTTTTCCACAATTTGAACCACCAAGTCTTCTTGAGTAAGAGGAGCTGAGCAACAATTTTGAGAACTATTTATAGTGAGTTGTGCCAAACTACTTTCTATCTGACTGTAAAAAACATCACTAGCCGCAATTCCTGCTAAAAAACTAACTATAACAGAAGCTGTTAAAATTCCAAAAATTCCATTTTCAAATAATCTATTCTTTTTTGTTTTTCTAGATTTAGATAATTTAAACTGAGGCAAACTATAATTAACCATATTTCTTAAAATTATTATTTTTTATAAATTGTTTAACTCCTGAAATTAATTTTTGATTATAAAACCTATATTTAAAAATATCCGTTCTAATCGGCCCAACAATCAACATATAGACACCAGCTAAAAGATATTTGCAATAAGTTTTTACACTTCCGTCTCTTTCTGTTCTTCGAGCAGAAGTTAAAACAGGTTCTATTTCAATATAGCCAAATCTACCACATTTTCCAACTTCTCTCACGTATTCATGGTCTTCTGCTAACATAATTGTTTCATCAAAACCACCAATTTTTTGATGTACAGATTTTTTAGCGAGAATAGAATTAGAAGCATGAGGCAAAAAATCTTGAGTTATTTTCGCCCACAGATTATAACCCCAACATGCAATCTTATCAATTATATTGCCGTCAAGAGAAATAGGAAAATAAGCTGCATCTAAATCTCTTTCCTTGAATTCACCAAGAATATCAGTAAAAAAATTATCTGGCAAAAATAAATTGTCTGCATCCATAAATAGTAAAATATCTCCTTGAGCAACTTTAGCCCCTTCATTTCTACCTTTTGCAGGAATACCCCCGCCCACAATCTTACAACCAAAACTTTTAGCTATTTCTACTGTTCTATCATCAGAATTAGCATCGGCAACGATAATCTCATAATCATTAAAAGGCTGTTTCTTAATCTGTCTAAGAAATATCGGAAGATATTTTTCTTCATTTAAAGTTGGAATAATTATACTAAGCATTGTTAAAATAATTTTTTAGCCTCTTCCCATATTTGAACCTGACCTTGTTCTTCTTTCATCCAATACCACCATTCTGATCCCCATAAATAAAACTTGTCAAGACCTGTTTGTTTTGCAAAATCAATATTTTCCTTAAAAATATCAATATTCATTGTTTTCATCTGCTCATCTAATGAGCAATTATAAAGTAAGCTAGGGCACCAAGGTTCTGCCTGCAATTCTGAACAAACCACTTCTTTATCAAAAACGTCTTCAATTATCTCTTGCTTAATCCAATAAAAGAAAGGGGGGTACCGATAAGTAAAATACTTTTCTAAATCACTGATCCAAATATTTTTGTATATAGTAATACCCACAATATCTCCCAGCTTAGCAGCTTCTATCCAAAGAGATCCTTCTCCGCTATCTGTAATCATAATTGGACGTTTATAATAAGAATCGACACTTCTAACCATTGCTATTTCTTTCTTTAAAAACTCTTTATCTTTCCAGGGGCAATCGCCAAATGTAAACAACGGCTCATTTTCCACAGACCAAGCAACAACAGGACGAGACTCTTTATACCTCGTGGTAATCATCTGGACTAGTCTTAAAATCACCTCTTGCTGTTTTTCCTTGTCTAAATCCTTAGCCCAATCAGGAATATGACATTCAGGCCAACGACCTGTTTTCATTCCAATAACCAGTATCACATTAACCCCCCTTTTCTCAGCCTCAACAAGTTGCCAATCTATATCTTTAAAATCAAATTGATTCTCTTTCAGTTCAATTAAATCCCAGTGAGTAATAATTTTTAATTCTTTCGCCCCTAAATCATCTAATATGGCTAAATAATTAGATCTCCAATTTAATCCTAAATCTCGAGAGTGTTTTTGCGAAAAAACAACACCAAAAACAGGGTTTTCCGTTTTAGAAATGACTCCAAGGAAAAGATAAATCACAACAGAAAAAAATACAATCAATAAAACTAAAACAGGAGTTCCTAATAGCTTTATTTTAGACATTAATCTTGAAAAATTATTTGTTTAATAGTTGAAACTCCTCTTTTTTCCGTCTCAATAAAACCTTCCATTGCAGCTTCTGCAAGCCACCCTTGCTCTAACAAATCAAACAGCCATTCATGAGTATAAGAAGGATTTTGTTGCTCCATAGCAAAACCAGACCTTAAAAGCCATTCCTGATTAAACCTTTCTTGAGAACCAATAGGAGGAGCAATAATAATCGGTAAACCTAATCCGCTATAAAAAGACAACTCGCTTGGCTTTGTCCATAATATATCTGTTTTTCTTAATGCTAAGTTAAACTTTTTAAAATAATTTTCTATTTTTTTATCAAAAATAATATCTATCCCTTTTCCTAAATCTTTCTTCAGTTTTAATAATTTAACGTTTTTAGAAAAATAATCAAAAACGTCTTTTTTGATACCAGCAACTAAAATAACTTTAATTTTTCCAGATTTAATTTTTTCTTTCAAGCTTTTTACTATTTGAATCCCTATTTCTTTTTGTGCTCCCGCCCCGCCAACAGCAAACATTAAAGTTAAAGGACGAACCGTTTTTTTAGGAATCTTTTTTAAGTATTCCTTGATTAAAGATTGATATTTTGCAAAATATTTTTTATTGGGATCAAGAATTAATAATCTTCTAGCCAAATCTTCTTTTAAAATTTCTAATCCTTTTCCTCCTATATTCTCTAATGGTAAAGGATAACCTGTAAAAATAATATTTTCAGGTTGCACTCCATATAGTTTTAATCTTTCAACAACCCTCTTCGTAGGAGCAAAATATTTAATTCTACTACTAGTTGGATCTAAAGGAGCCCAACTTCTAGAAATATCTGCATCACAAACAACACAATAAATATCTCCAGGATAATTAAAATATTCAGCCATAAAAGCTGGAATATAGAAAGTGCAAATTAAAGGTAAAGAATTCTTTTCCAAAAGTCCTATTAAATCACTCCCCCATCCTTTTTCGAAAAAATCATAAGTTCTCTTTAAAACAAAATTAGGATTTGATAAATTTCTTCTTGGATAAAACTCTACTATTTTTTGATATTGATCAAAAAAATAAAAGAATAAGCCGCCAATTAAAGGAACTCTTTTAAATCGAGAAATAAACTCGTAAAAATTATTAAAACTTTTCCAAATTTCTTTGTCTTTTTTTGGAATTCCTTTGTAATTATTAGCACTAATAATTTCTTTTTTATTCGCTAAACTTCTTAAAGAATGAGCTGGCCTTTGATGACCATATCCCATGTCAACAGAAATTATTCTTGCTTTTTGATTATTTTTTCTAGTCACAAATTAGTTATTAAAAACAAAGATAATAAGTTATTACCATTATTTATTTTATCAAAATTCATTCAACCTAACAACTCTCATTTGACACTTCTAGAAAAAAATTATAAAAAAATAGAGGTGATTTTTTGCTCGTTGTGAACTATAAAAAAACAAAAGAAATACTAAAACATAATAGTAATAAGAAAAAGTTTCTTCAGATTTTAAAACAATGCCTTAACGAAGAAGCTCAAGAAAGGAATGAAGGAGAGTTAACAGAAAAAAATATCTTAAAAGAAACCTTATTATTTTTTTCAAAAGATTTAACTTCTTATGAAGAAATTAGGGCAGAAACTTTTTTTAGGGTATTAGCAAAGCAAGCTCTTAATAATCATGATTGCTGGGAAACGCCTGAGGAACTATACAAAAAATTGATTAAATAAATATTTCTTAAAAACACCGAAAATAAAAAATACAAAGGAAACCTTATAGTTTCCTATTTTTTTATCTAAAATCTTTTTAATTTCTTCTTCTCTATTCCCCATATAATTAGCATTATTAATAAATAATCAAAACAAAAAAACCGCTTAAAGTACTAAACGGTTTTTTGGTTTTTTTATCTCCTTGAGTCTTTTTTGAACTTTCCAGTTTCCTGAAAGGCTCAAAAAAAATAAGGAAATAAAAAAATATTAGTTATTGTATGTGAAATTCACTTTCTTTGTTTCAGGATTCCAAAGAATCCTCTGGGATTTCTTGCCAAAAATCATGCAATTGGCGTAAAACCCTTTTTTTTCGAAACCCTTTTTTTCTAATTCTTCTTGATTGATTTTTGCGTCTCTTTTCATTTCTTTAACCTCTAAGAATGTAATGATAGTATTACACTTTTTTTGGAAGTTGTCAAATGAAATCATTAAAATCGAATAAAAAAACATTTCAAATTTAACTATATTTTTTTGACAACTTTAAAAAGTTTTGATTGAATTAACATATGTTCGTTTTAAAAAGGTGAAAAAATGAAAATTGGAAGTGATATAGATGGAATTTTAACATTTTTTTCTTATCTCTCGCTACCCTGGTGGATATCCTGTTTACTAGCCCCTTTTACTTTATTCTTACCGCCAAACAAAGAAATGATAAAACTTTTAAGAAAAATGGCGAAAAAGCATGAAATATTTATTATTTCTTCTCGTCCTAAATTTTTAACAAAAATGACAAGAAGATGGATTGAAAGGCATAAAATTCCACACTCTCAAGTTTTTTGTGTCGGAGGGAAAGACAAAAAAATAAAGACTATCAAAGAAAACAATATCAGTATTTTCTTTGATGATAGGCCCAAAATTGGAAAACTATTAAAAGAGATTTAATGCATTAAAATTATATAATGATGTAATCTCTTTCTTTTTTTATTTTCAGACCACTTTTTACTAGCTTCCAAAAACATTGACTCAGATTAAGTTTATGATATAAAAACTGAATGCAAAACTTAAAAATTTCACCCAAAAACCTAAAAGAGATAATCAGAAAAACCATAGAAGTAATTATGAAAGGAGGAATTGTGGTTTGTCCTACAGATACAGTTTACGGTCTAATAGCAAATGCTAAAGATAAAACTGCCGTTAAAAAGGTTTTTGAAATCAAAAAAAGGTCTTTTGAAAAGCCTCTTCCTGTTTTTATAAAAAATCTAGAAATGGCAAAAAGTTTAGCAAATATTGATGGAAAACAAGAAAAGATTTTGAAAAAATTCTGGCCTGGAAAACTAACGGTTATTTTAAAGGCTAAGCCTATAGAGTTTCCTCAAGGCATTTTAAGCAAAGATAAGAAAATTGGGTTAAGAATACCTAATTATAAATTTTTAAACCTTTTATTAAGAGAAATAGGATGTCCTCTTACATCAACTTCGGCAAATATTTCAGGGAAATCAGCCTCAGTAGACATAAGAGAAGTTTTAAAACAATTTGTAGGCGAAAAAGTTCAGCCTAGTCTAGTTTTAGACGCAGGAAAATTAAAATCTTCCCTATCTTCTACCGTAATTGACTTAACAAACTTTAAAATCCTAAGAGAAGGCGAAATTTCTCTTCATTCTGAAATTGATAAAAAAATTAAACAATAACAACACGCCAGTTATGAAACTGGTTTTTTTCTTATCTAACCTTACAAATATCAAAAAAGGGGCTAATTTCTTTTTGAATCTCTAAAAGAAATTCTTCAGAGTAAGGCTTTTTCTTCATGAACTCAGGATCTATTGTTGTCTTCTCTGTAATATAGCTCTGTAAATAATATTTTTTAGCAGGCTTAATCCAATTAGCAATTTTAAAAATATCTTCCTTTTTTAAAACATCAGGAACTACTGTAGTTCTAAACTCGTAATCAACTTTGTTACTTTTTAAAATATTAATACTTTTTTCAATTTTTTCCATCATTATCTTGCTCCATTGATCATTTAAACCGGTCATCAATCCATACTTTTCTTTTGGCCCCTTAATATCCATGGCTACATAATCTATTAATTTATTTCTGATTAAACTATCTAAAGCTTTAGGATTAGAACCATTACTATCAAGCTTAACAAGAAAACCTTTTTCTTTTATTTTTTTAATAAAATCGGGAAGATCTTGGTGAATAGTTGGCTCTCCGCCACAAACAACAATACCTTCCAATAAACCCTTTCTATCTTCCAAAAAATCAAAAAATTCCTTCTCAGGAATTATAGGCTGATTTTCTATTTTTTCAGGAATAACAATTTCAGAAGAATAACAATAAGGGCAACGAAAATTACAACCAACTGTAAAAACTGTAGCAGCAACTTTTCCCGGATAGTCAATAAGAGTTAAACGCTCAAGACCTCCAATCCTCATAACTTCAAAGAAACATTAATATTAGATAGAGAATCTTTAGCTTTAAACTCTTTTCTTTCTTTGAATTCTTGTCGCTTCCCTTTGTTCCACATTTTTACTGGCCTTAAATAGCCAACGATTCTAGAATAAACCTCGCAAGGCTGTTCAATAGCACATTTCGGACACAAGAAATGTTTTCCAGAAATATAACCATGGACAGGACAGACTGAAAAAGTAGGAGTTAACGTCACGTACGGTAAATGAAATTTCTCAAAAACTGTTTTAACTAAAGTCTTTGCATTCTGAATTTCTTTAATCTTTTCTCCTAAAAATAAATGTAGAACTGTTCCTCCTGTATACTTACACTGAATCTCGTCCTGAGCTTTTAAAGCCTTAAAAGCGTCTGTCGTATAATTAACAGGCAATTGACTAGAGTTTGTATAATAAGGAGTTTCTTTGGTCCCAGAAGTAATAATATCAGGATATTTCTTTCTATCCGCAAGAGCCAAACGATAAGCGGTTGATTCGGCAGGAGTAGCTTCTAAATTATAAATATGACCTGACTTCTCTTGGTATTGTTGAAGTTTCTTTCTCATAAAGTCCATTATATTAAGAGCAAGCCTTTTTCCCTTGGTTGTTGAAACATCCTCTTCAATAAAATTCAAAAGAGCTTCATTCATGCCAACCAAACCTATAGTTGAAAAATGGTTTGCATAATAAGTGCCTCTCATTTTCTTAATTTCTGATAAATAATATTTAGAATAAGGATAAAGTCCTTTCTCTATGTAATTATCTAAAATCTTTCTCTTAATCTCTAAGCTCTCTTGAGCAAGATCCATGATTTTTCCTAGTCTTTCTAAAAATTCTTTTTTTGTTTTAGAAAGATAAGCAATTCTTGGCAAATTAACAGTAACAACTCCAATACTGCCTGTTAAAGAACCTGCACCAAACAATCCCCCTCCGCCTCTGTTATGCAAGCTTTTTAAATCAAGCCTAAGCCTACAACACATAGATCGGACATCCGAAGGCTTCATTTCAGAATTAATATAATTTGCAAAATAATTAGTTCCATATTTTGCAGAAGCTTCAAAAATCAAATCTGCAGATGGACTGTCCCAAGGAAAATCTTTAGTAATATTAATTGTTGGAATAGGAAAATGAAACGGTCTTCCACTCTTATCGCCTTCAAGAATTACATCATAAAAAGCCCTAATTAAAAGCTTCATTTCCGCCTCAAATTCCCCATAAGTTTCTTTTTGAGGCTCTCCACCAATGAGAACAGGCTGATCAGCGAAAACAGGAGAAGGCGTCAAATCTAAAGTTATATTAGTAAAAGGACACTGAAAACCAACCCTTGTAGGAACAGCCATATTATAAAGAAATTCCTGCATTGCCTGCTTTACTTGAGTATAGTTTAAATGATCATAGCGAATAAAAGGAGCCAAAAGGGTGTCAAAGTTAGAAAAAGCCACCGCTCCAGCCGCTTCTCCCTGAAGAGTATATAAAAAGTTAACTATCTGTCCCAAGGCAACTCTAAAATGCTTAGGTGGATTAGATTCTACTTTTCCAGAAACACCACCGAAGCCCTTTAATAAAAGATCATACAAATCCCACCCCATACAATAACAGCCTAAAGTATCTAAATTATGGATATGAAAATCTCCTGATTGATTAGCCTCCCTAATCTCCTTTGGATAAACTTTATTCAACCAATATTTTTTTACAATATAAGTAATACCGTAACGATTTAATCCTTGCAGGGAAAAAGACATATTAGCATTTTCTTTAACTTCCCAATCTAGCTTGCCTAAATATCGATCTATTCTATCTACAGCTTCCTCGCTAACCTGAATAGACTCTCTGATTCTTCTTCTTTGCTCTCTATATAAAATAAAGGCTTTGGCTGTTTCAACCAAACCCTCCAAAACTAAAACCTCTTCTATGATATCTTGGACTTGCTCAATATCAGGAATTTCGTCCTTTTTAAATCTTCTATTTAAGAATTGTGTTACTTTTTCGCCAAGCTTTTTAGACTCTTCGCCATTACCTCCATTAGTTGCTGTTATTGCTTTGAAGATGGCATTTGAAATCTTATCCCCGTCAAAACTTACAATTGTACCGTCTCTTTTTTGAATCTTTTCGATTTTATTTATTGAGGTCATAGTGTATTTTAATGTAATTTAAAAAACGGGTCAAACCCGCCCATTTTAAATACTTATCCACAGTTTTCAACAATTAAAAACCTGTAAGAACAACTGCGATTTTAATGAATCCTTTTTTGATTTTTTTATTTTGAGCAACACCAAAAATAATTTTTGCCCTAGAATCTACTCTTTTGGCAATCATCTTGCCTATTTTTTCAACCTCAGTTAGGGTAACATCTTCTCCAGAGACATTAAACAAAACTCCTTTTGCTCCCTGAATCTCATAGTCTATAAAAGGAGAGTTAATTGCAGCTTCGATTGCCTTTTTTGCTCTTTCCTTTCCTTGAGCTTCGCCTATTCCAAACAAAGCTGTGCCCGAATCTTTAAGAACAGATTTTACATCTGCAAAATCAATATTAATCAAGCCAGAAGATAAGATTAAACTAGAAATTGAGTTAACAGCCTCTCTTAAAATATTATCACAAGCCCAAAAAGCATCTCTTACTGAAGTTTTTAAATCAATAACTTTCATTAATTTATCATTTTTAATTGTTATCAAAGCGTCAACTTCTTTCTTCAAGACTTTTTTGCTATCTCTAGCAATTTTCATTCTCCTTCTTCCTTCAAAAGAAAAAGGAAGAGTAATAATAGCAATTGTTAAAATACCTAAACCCTTGGAAACATTTGCAACAATCGGAGAAGCTCCACTGCCAGTACCACCACCCAAACCACCTGTAATAAAAACTAAATCAGCGCCCTTCAAAGCTTCTTTGATTTTTTCTCTGCTTTTCTCAGCAGCTTCCTTGGCAATTTTGGGTCTCATTCCAGTTCCCATTCCTTGAGATATTCCATCGCCAATTCTTACCTGGACATCCGCCTTACTTTTCTTTAAATCATTATAATCTGTATTAATAGCAATAAGCTCTATATTTTCAATCCCTGATTTTCGCATCCTCAAAACAGCGTTTCCTCCGGAACCACCTACTCCAACAACCTTAATTTTAATTGGACTTTTCATTTTTATGGATTAAAAAGTTTCAAAAAATTCTTAATTTTACTTCCAATTTCTCCAAGAAAATTAGAGTCTCTATCTTGTTTTTCTAACCTATCAATACCTAATAAAGCTAAGCCGTAAACCGTAGCCAAGCTCAAATTGTCCTCTGCCTTTAAGGGACCTTGGAAACTTCCCAAAGAAGAATACAAAGAAAAATCTTTTTTAGCCAACTTCAAAATTCCGTTTAATTTAGCTCCTCCTCCAGTCAAAACTATCCCCGAAGGCAAAGATTTACCTGGAACTACTTTCTTCATTTCTTTATTTGTTTCTTCAAAAATCTCTGAGACCCTGGAACTAATAATTTTTACCAATAGTTTTTGAGGAAACTCTAGAGGTTCATCTTCCCCGATATTAATTTTTCTCTTCACATCTTTTCCTCTTAGATAACAAGCCCCGTATTCAAGCTTAATCCTTTCTGCCATTTCAGGGCTTATTTTTAACCCAACAGCAATATCGGAAGTAATATCGTCTGAACCTATTGGTAAAACGGAAAAATAAATTAAATGGCTATTTTTAAAAACTGCCATAGTGCTAATTCCAGCTCCAATGTCTAAAACGGCACAACCTAATTGTTTTTGCTCTTCAGTCAAGACAGCTCTTGCTGCTGCGATAGGAGAAGGCACGCTTTCTATTACTTCCAACCCAGCGCTCTCAACTGCTTTCTCTGTATTAAGGATATAAAGAGAAAAACCTCCTAATGCCAAGACGTCAACTTCTAATCTTACTCCATCCAATCCATAAGGATCTTTAATATCTTTTCTTTCGTCGACAGAAAAACTTTTAGGACGAACATCGAAAATTTGATTATTCGAAGCCAAATTAATAATTTGAGCCGCATCTAAAACTCTTTCTATGTCCTCTTTAGATATTTTATGATCAGCCCTTGAAACAGAAACTAAACCATGAGATGATTTTGCAAAAAGATGACTGCCACTTAAATTCACGAAAACCGAATCAAATTCCTCGTCTAGCTCTTGAGTAATTTTTAAGAAAAGATTTTTAATAATATTAGAAGTTTTCTCAGGCTCTTCCACCGTTCCCTTTCTTACTCCTAATGAATTTTCTTCAAACGTTTTAACAAGCTCTAATTCGTCCTTAGAATCTTTTTTAAGAATTAAAGCCTTGATTTTTGAAGTTCCAATATCTAAACCAACGACGAAACTTTCTTTTGACATTAGAGTTGTTTATTAAAAAAACTTAAATAATATTTTTCTTTCTCCTTCATCCTTTGAGTGCTTTCTAAATTCTTGTGCCTATAGCCTAAAAGATGCAAAGTTCCATGAATTAGAGCCCAATAAAGTTCTTTCGTAAAATCAACCTTAAATTCTTGAGCATTTTCTCTAATTTTTTCAGGACAAAGAACAATTTCACCTATAAAACGCTTTCTTTTATCTTTAACTTCAATAATATCATCTTTATCGGCAAAAGATAAGACGTCAGTAACAGAATCTTTCTTCCTATAATCCTTGTTTAGTCTCCTTATTTCCTCTGATTCAACCAAGGCAATAGAAATTTTACCTTTCTTGTTTTCTTTTTTTAAAATAAACTGAACAATTTTTTTAAAAAGCAATTTATTAATCGGTTCAGAACTTAAATTATTAACCTCAACCATAATTAAGAGAGAATATCTCTAACAACTTTAATAACCAATTCTCCTTCTGCCTTACCCTTTACTCTTGGCATTAACTCTGTCATCACTCTTCCTATATCTTTCATCCCCTCAGCTCCAACCTTTACAATCACTTTTTCAACTATATTTTTTATTTCTTCTTCAGAAAGTTGTTCTGGTAAATATTTTTGCAAAACTTCAATCTCTTCTTTCTCTTTTTTTATCAACTCTGTTCTTCCTCCTTGCTCAAAACCAGCAATAGATTCTTTTGATTTTTTTATTTTAGAAATAATAACACCTAAGATTTCTTCATCAGTAAGAATACTTTGCTTTTCTAATTCTTCTCCCTCTAATTCTTGATGTTCTTTTTTTAATCGATATCTTTTTTCTTGTTGTTTTTTAACAATATCCGCTCTAAGCATTCTCAAAACAGAAAGATTAACCTTCTCTTGGTTCTTAAAAGCCTCTTTGAAGTCTTGCTGAATTAAATCTTTCAACATTATTTTTGAATTCCTAATTTTTTCATCTTGTTATAAATCTCTATCTTTTCTAGCTTTCTTAACGCTTTTCTTTTCCTAAGCTGTTTTGATTTTTTCCTTATCACGTGTTGTTTCTTTTTAGCTCTAACCAAAATACCGCTTTTTCTTACTCTTTTACTGAAATCACGAACTAGACTTCTTGAGCTTTGTTTTTCTTTTCTTATTACTTCTAAAGCCATAATTTTATTAATTTATTAGAAAAATTTTACCATCCTCCAAGAATATGCAGATGAAGATGGTCTATTATTTGCCCTCCCCCTCTACCAACATTAAATATTAATTTATAACCTTTATCTTTTAATCCAAGCTTATCTGCTATTTTTTTAGCAGTCAAGAACATTAGTCCTATTAAGTCTTTATTTTCTTCTTCTAAGTGATTAACTGATTCTATGTGCTGCTTAGGAACAACTAAATAATGAATTGGGGCTTTGGGCTTAATGTCCTTAAAAACAACTAAATTCTGATCTTCGTAAAAAATATCAGCAGGAATTTCTTTTTTAACTATTTTACAAAAAATACAATCATTCATTTGAGTGTTTTTTTCATTTCTCCAACAATTTTACTCAGCTCCACCTTGGTTTGCTTGCCCGTAGACATATTTCTAACAAGAATCACACCATCTAAAGCCTCCTTTTGACCTAAAACTAAAGTATATTCTACTCCTGATTTATCTGCCATTTTTAATTGAACCCTTAAAGAGTCTTTACCAAAAGCTTCTAAAACAGAGACTCTTGCTGTTGCAAATTCTCTCATTAATTTTAAACTTTTCCTTTTAGCTAAAGCTCCTACTTGAGCTATAAAAATCTGAGGTTTTTGTTTTTTGCCAACACTTATTCTCCTTTTTTTCATTAAATCCATAACTCTATCAATTCCTAATGCTGCTCCAACAGCTGGAGTTCCTTCCTCCCTTTTTTCCCCTAAAAGATCAATTAAATGGTCATATCTTCCCCCACCTCCTAAAGCAAGTTTGGTTGAATTATTCTGAATATCCTTGCCCACAGAAAAAATTTCAAAAACAGTTTTAGTGTAATAGTCTAACCCTCTTACTAAATAAGGATTTAACATGTAAGGAATTTCTAACTCTTCTAAAAACTCAAGCAGATCTTTAAAATCTTTATGACAATTTTTACATAAATGATCTATGATTTTAGGAGCTTGAGAAACAATAATTTTACATTTCTTCTTTTTGCAATCTAAAACCCTTAAAGGGTTAGTTTTTAGCCTTTTTAAGCAATTAGAGCATAAATAATTTTTTCTAGATTTTAGATATTTCTTTAAAATTTGGATATAATCTGGCCTGCAGCATTTATCGCCGATACTACTTACCTCAACAACTAAATCCTTAATTTTTAATCTGTTTAAAATTTCATAAAAAATAGCAATAATTTCAGCATCTCTAACAACACTGGCTTCCCTCATAGTCTCAAGTCCAAATTGCCAAAACTGACGGAATCTTCCCGCTTGAGGGTTCTCGTATCTAAACATTGGTCCAAAATACCAAAACTTTGAAGGGCTTGGGAGACTCTTCATTCCGTTTTCAATATAAGCTCTAACAATAGGAGCTGTTCCTTCTGGTCTCAATGTCAAATCATCTCCTCCCCTTGTTTTTAAAGAAAACATCTGTTTTTTTACAACATCTGTAGATAATCCTATTCCTTTAGAAAAAAGTTCTGTCTCTTCTAATATAGGCGTTTCTATTCTTTTAAAACCATAAAAAGTAGCTACTCTTTTGACTACTTCATAAATCCTATTAAAATATTCTTGGTTTTCACCAAAAATATCACGCATCCCTTTTGGGCTTTGAAATTTAAGTTTTGACATAATTAATAAACTGGAGGGTTAAAAAGATCTAAAGAATTAAAAGGCCAAGCTCTAAAATAAGCTCTACCTATAATGTTCTCTCTTGGTAATGTTCCCCAACGCCTTGAATCAGAAGAAAACATTCTATTGTCACCTAAAACAAAATATTCATCTTCTGTAAGATTTACTTTAATATTCCCTAAAGTCTTATTATCTGAAGAAATATAATCTTCTTCCAGAATCTGCTTTCCTGAATCATTAGTAATAATAATTTCACCATCTTCAATTTCTATAGATTCTCCCGGAAGACCAATAATTCTCTTGATAAAAAGCTGGGAAGTATCTTCAGGATATTTAAAAATTATAACCTCACCTCTTTGAGGGTCTCTAAACCTATAAGTAGTTTCATCAACAATTAAATAGTCTCCATCTTCAAAATTAGGATACATTGATGATCCCTGAACAAAAAATGGTTGAAAAATAAAATACCTTATGGGAAGAACTATAAGAACAGCTAAAATCAAAGTTTTGATTATTTCAACCCAAAAAGATTCTTTTTTAATATTAAAAAACTGTTTTTTCATAATAATTTAGCTTTATAATGTATATTTTAACAGGTTTTTTCTCTTTAATCAAGAAAAATAATTATATTAAAAATAAAAAAACCATTAATTTGTTTCATTAACAGAAAAAAGATTGATTCTTTTTAACAAGAAATGGATTTTATTAAGTTATTATCAAAAATAATAAAAGTGATATAATACCTAAATGAAAAAAATTATTGGCTTAGGCAATCCAGGAGAAAAATATAAAACTACACACCATAACATAGGTAGAATCATTCTTGGTAATTGGCAAAAACAAGAAGATTTACCTCCTTTTAAAAAAAATACTAAGATCAACGCCTTAACTACAAAAGGCAATGGTTTTGTTTTAGCTCTACCTGAAACATTTATGAACTCTTCAGGAACATCAGTTAAAAAAATAATTAAAAAAACTGAAGATCTTTGGGTTGTACATGACGATATAGATCTTCCTTTCGGAACTATTAAAATATCAAAAAACAAAGGTTCTGCTGGGCATAATGGAATAGAGTCAATTATTAAAGAAATAAAAACAAAAGATTTTGTTCGCTTTCGTATTGGTATTAAACCTTTATCTCATATTGTTTCCTCGGAAAACCTGGCTAAGTTTGTTTTAAAGAAATTTACCAAAAAAGAAGGTAAAACTCTTGAAAATATTACCAATAGAACGATTCAAATCTTAAAATTCGCATTAAAAGAAGGAATCGAAAGAGCAATGAACAAGTTTAATCAAAATGATTGACCAAATCAAAAGAATTAATATTAATGATAAAGAATATCCCCCTCTTCTAAAACTAATACTCAACCCTCCCATTAATCTTTATTATAGGGGTACAATTTTGCCAAATAAAAATTGTTTTGCTATTGTTGGAGCAAGAAATTGTTCAATAGAGAGCAGAAAAATTGTCTTTGAAATTGCAAAAGAATTAAGTAAATATTTTACAATTGTTTCTGGCTTAGCCTCAGGAATTGATACTTTTTCTCATATAGCTACAATCAAAGAAAAAAAACGAACTATCGCTGTTTTAGGAACTGGACTTAATCAAAAAGTAATTTATCCTAAAGAAAATCTAGAATTATCTGAAAATATTATTAAAACTGGGGGTTGTTTAATTTCTGAATATTTACCAAATACAAAAGGATCAAAAAAAACATTTCCCGAAAGGAATAGAATTATCTCTGGGATTTCATTGGCTATTTTAGCTATTGAGGCTAAAGAAAAATCAGGCACATCTATTACTATCAGAAAAGCTTTAGAGCAAAACAAAAAAGTTTTTACTATCAATTCTTTTCATTTTCCACAAACGCAAACTATTAAAACATCCCAAGATATCTTAAAAGAAATAAAAAATGAACTTAATTATTGTTGAGAGTCCAACAAAAACAAAAACTCTTAAAAAATTTCTGGGCAAGGATTATACTATTGCTGCAACCGTAGGTCATATTCGTGATTTACCCAGAAAAGAGCTAGGAATTGATATAGAAAAAGACTTCACTCCTAAATATGTAATCTCTCCAAACAAAAGATCTGTTATTAAAGAAATTAAAGAACTACAAAAAAAGGCTGATAAAATTTATTTAGCAATGGATCCAGACAGAGAAGGAGAAGCTATTGCTTGGCATCTTGCTCAAATTTTAAAATTAAAAAATCCTCAAAGAATTGTTTTTCACGAAATTACAAAATCTGCCATAGAAGAAGCCTTGAAACATCCTAGAGAAATGGATATGCAATTAGTTAATGCTCAACAAGCAAGAAGAGTTCTAGACAGGCTTGTTGGTTACAAGCTTTCTCCCTTTCTATGGAAAAAAGTTTTAAGAAACCTATCCGCGGGCAGGGTTCAATCTGTTACAGTTAAATTAATTGCAGATAGAAAAAAAGAAATAGATGCTTTTAACCCAGAAGAATACTGGAGTATTAATGCTCTTTTAAAAGGAGAAGGGGGTGAAATAAGCGCTTCTTTAACGCAAATCGAAGAAAAGAAGATTGGTAAAAAAGGAATTAAAAACGAAGAGGGTTCCTCTCAAATAGTTCAAGATTTAGAAAAAGCTAATTATCAAATTGTTGAAATTAAAGAAAAAGAAAAAAGAAATAATCCGTTTCCACCATTTAAAACATCGACTCTCCAACAAGCAGCATGGAGAAAATTTCACTTTCCATCAAAACTGACAATGGGAATAGCTCAAGCTCTTTATGAAAAAGGATTAATTACTTATCATCGCTCAGATTCTTTTAACGTTTCTACGGAAGCTCTTTCTACTGCCCAAACATTTATCCAAAAAGAATACGGAGAAAAATATTGGCAAGGAACTAGAGTATATAAGATAAAAACTAAGGGAGCTCAAGAAGCCCACGAAGCAATAAGGCCAACAGATGTTTGGAAAAAACCTGAATCGTTAGATCTAAAAAGAAATGAATTTCGTCTTTATCAATTAATTTGGCAAAGGTTTATAGCCTGCCAAATGGCTTCTGCTATTTTTAATACAGTTAACATAAATATTAAAGCCACCTCTGAAAAAGAATATATTTTGTCTGCAACTGGCCAAACTCTAAAATTTGATGGATTCTTAAAAGTTTATCCTATGAAATTTCAGCAAGACATACTCCCCAACTTGAAAGAAAAAGAGGAACTAGAATTGATAGAAATCCTACCCTCTCAACATTTTACCAAACCACCAGCAAGATATACTGAAGCAACATTAATTAAAGCTCTTGAAAAGAATGGTATAGGAAGACCATCTACCTACGCAACGATTATTTCAACAATTCAAACAAGAAATTATGTTGAAAAAGATGAAAAGAAAAGATTTAAAATCACAGAAGTTGGTTCTACTGTTAATGATCTACTTTCAAAACATTTTGAAAAAATTGTCGATACAAACTTTACAGCAATAATGGAGAAAAACTTAGACAAAATAGCTGAAGGCAAAAAAGAATGGAAATCTGTAATAAAAGACTTTTATGTCCCCTTTGAAAAAAATCTTGAAGCAAAACAAAAAGAAGTTCCTCATAAAAAAGAAAGGCACAAAGAGACAGATAAAAAATGCCCCAAATGCGAATCTCCTATTATTATTAAACTTGGAAGATATGGTGAATTTTACGCTTGCTCTAACTGGCCAAAGTGTAAATATACTAAGCCATTAAAAGAAGATGGGTTTAAAATAGCTTGCCCCAAATGTGAAAAAGGAACTATAACAAAGAAAAGAACTAGAAAAGGAAAAATATTTTATGGTTGTTCAAGTTGGCCAAAATGTAATGCTGCTACTTGGAACGAACCAACAGGCAAAATATGCCCTAAATGTGAATCTCTTTTAGAGAAAAAAAGAGGTTATATTAATTGCTCTAATAAAAAGTGCAATTATAAGGAATTTGTAGACAAAAAGGATAAAAATTGATAATTTAAAGAAGCTGCCGAAGTGGTGGAACGGTATACACGTAGCACTCAAAATGCTATGGGCTTTATGCCCTTGTGGGTTCAAATCCCACCTTCGGCACAACAAAAACAATCATTCTGAATGGTTATTTTTATTTGACAATTTAAGAATAAAATTTTAGAATATTCACAAAATACTTAGGAGATGATAAAAAACGAAAGAATTAATAATTCTCCCTCTTTCTCGAATAGAGAAGATAGGAGATAAGTGGCATCCAGCCATTCATACGGAATTAAAACTTCGTGCAGTGGCTAGGTTCTTGGAGGAAAATCCTGATTTTTGGGTTTTACTTCAAGGGGGCTACAATTGTCCTGTTCGTTACAATAAACAGAAAATAACGAAAGCAGACTTTTCTTTTTCTGCCTTTTCAAGGGCAAGAGAAGAAGAATCTGAGGCTAATTGTGGTCGAAAATTTTTGATAGGCCGTGGAATTGACAAAAATCGAATTATGGTGGAAGAAGTTTCGGCCACCTCGGCAGAAAACGTTAAGATAGCAGCTATAATACTATCAAGAACAACGTTCTCTGGAGTAGTGGAAGTTAAAGTTTTATCTTTAATTTACCACTTAAGAAATGTTTTCTATTTATACGAAGAAGAGTTAATGGGACTCAGAGTAGTACCTCTTTTTGCGGAAGACTATCTTCCTAAAGATGATGTTCTAAAGTATTATTCCTCTCCAAAGGGAGGAACAAAATGGGATCTTCAAGAAATATTAGAAGACCCCAATAGAAGCCTGGAAGAGCTTCTATAATAAGGCGTATGCCTTGGAGAAGTAAAAGAAAAATCTTTTCTTCTCTCTTTTTTTATAAACTAAACTTTTTTTCTATTTTTTAATATAAAAAACAAAATCTTCTTCTACGTTTTTCATAATTAAAGAATGGGGACCAATTAAAGAATTAGCGCCAATTAAAACTCCCGGCATTAAGGAACAATGAATACCAATTTTTACATTATCGCCAATAATAGAGCCTAATTTTTTTAGCCCAGTATTAATTCTCTAATCTGAAATAGAAGAATTAATTTTTTTTCTGTCTATTCTTGTGTTTGCAGTAATAGTTCCCGCTCCAATCCTAACACCCTTTCCTATAATAGAATCTCCTATGTAACTCAAATGAAGATGAACATCTTCTTGAAGAATAGAATTCTTAATTTCACAATTAGAACCAATTAAAGCATTGCTTTCTATATCAGAATATCCTCTTATGAGAGAATTATTTCCTATAATTGAATTATCCCCGATATAAGATGGACCATTAATAACTACGTTTTCTTTAATTTCCACATTTTCTCCAATATAAACTTTTCCTTTAATAACAACGTTCGCACAAACCTTAGCAGAGCTACTCATCTTTGCTTCAAGATATTTATCAAACAATTCTTTTTTTACTCTTAACAAATCCCAAGGATATTTTAAATCAAAACCATCTTTTTCTTCATAAAAAGATAAAGGAGTTCCCATGATGCGAAAAGAAAAAACGTTTTTAATTGGCCAAAGACTTTCAACCATATTAAAGAAAGAATTGTTTTTGATAATTTTTCAGAATTCTATTTTTATAATAACTTGAGAAATTCCTTTAATCAATAATTTTAGGTTAAAAAAGAACAAATTATAAGTTAATAACGATCAAATTAGCCTCCTAAATAGCGCCGAAAGCCTTATGGTAAACTTTAGTTTTAATTATTTTATGTTTCACATAAAAACTATACCTTTTACTATGTCTATTTGACAAAAAGCAAAAATGATGAATAATCAAGATAGAACTTTTAAAAAGAGACTGTAAAAAATGATAAAAATCAGAACATATATAGGAGTCTCTCTTTTTTTCTTAGGGGTATTTACCTTAACATTAATACCAATACTAAGATTACCAATCTTTATTGTTTATATCTGTCTTGTTTTAATGATAGCTGGATCAGTAGTTCGAGAAGGAAATCCTTTTATAATGCTAGGAATCGGGATAATTATTTCAATTTTGTTAATAATTTGCATCTGGATAACCCTAGTAGTTACATTATTAATAATTCTCCTTTTTCGTCCTTATTTTCCCCCAGAAACTAGCGCAGAGGAGGTTGTTTTAAATATCCTTACAATAATAACTGTGGTAGAAGGAATAATTTTTATGTTTCTTTATGTGCTTCGGTGTCTTCATTGGGACAGCCACAATACACAAGAAGAAAAATTAAAAATTAAGACAAAAGAAGAAAAGAAAAAGGCAAAGAAAAGAAAAATGGAGAAGAAAAAAGAAAAGGCGAAAAAAGCTAATGACATACTATTATTTTCTGATAATCAGATAAATGAAGATGCTGACCAGTCCATCATTAAAAGTAAAGATGTTAAGAAAAAAAGTGAGGAGATTAAAGAGAAAGAATATCCGACAGAAGAAGAGATTGACATAAAAGCAAAAAACATTAGAGATGAAAGAATTAGTAGAGCTAATGATAGTAGCTATCGATACAACGGTAAGTTCGTCGATCAATTATTGAAGAATGCGGGAATAACAAAAGAAACTCTCGAAGCTGAAGTGTTTATGAGAAAGTGGGATCAGGCAGAAGCAAAAAGACAATTAACCAAAATACAGTTTTGCCCTTACTGTCTAACAGAGATAGAGAAAAAAGACGAACAACTCAACGGAGAATATCTTTGCTCTAGTTGTGATATCAAATCTCAAAAGAAAAGTTTAATTATCGAGGAAAAAATAAAAGAAAAATAATTTATTAAAAATCTTTTATTAACCTCGGTTTTTTTATAAATAAAATTTTCTTTACTGTAAAAATTATTTATATTAAAGAAAAAATTGCTTTTGATAATTTTCCTGAATCATGAGAAATATTTGAGGAATTTAAAAAATCTTTACCAATAAATTTATTCTTATTCAAGCTCTTATCAAAATCAACCATTTCAATTAATTCAGGATGTTTTTCTTTTATTTCGTTCAATGTTTCTTGATTCAATTTTTCTGTATTATAGAGAACATAATCTAGTTCACATCCCAAATAAGACTCTATCTCATTAGAAAAATCAATAACATTAAAATTATTGGTTTCTCCTTTCTTAGTCATTAAATTACAAATGTAAATTTTCTTAGCCTTGCTTTCCGCAATAGCTTGGGCCGTTCCTTCAACCAACAAGATTTGAGCTAAAGAAGAATAAAGATCTCCTGGACCAATAACAATTAAGTCTGCATCCTGGATAGCATCGAAAGCTTTAGGGTAAATCTTGGCTTTTGGCTTCAAAAATACTTTTTTAATCTTTAAAGAGCTGTCATGTTTCGGAATATCAATATTTGTTTCACCAATAATCACTTCTTCGTTTTCTAAAACTGCAAAAAGCTGAGAATTATCAAGAGTTATCGGTAAAACCTGATGAGAAATATTAAGCATTTTATACATTTCATTACATACTTCTTCGTAATTATTTGAAGATAATTCTAGCGCTGTAATAAACAAATTAGCAAAATTATGCCCCTTCAATTCTCCTGTCTGGAACCTGTAATTAAAAAGGTTTTCTATCACTGGAGAAGTGTTAGCTAAAGCAATAAAAGCTCTTCTAATGTCTCCTGGAGAAATAATATTATAATCTTTTCTCAATCTTCCTGAAGATCCTCCAGAATCTAACATAGCGCAAATAGCAGAAATTTTAACTGGATATTTCTTCAAGCCAGACAAAACAGCCTTGGGCATAGCGTTCCCTCCTCCTAAACAAACAATTTTCTTCAATTTTTGTTTCATAAATAATAAAAAACACAAATTATTTTTCTTGTGTTTCCAAGTTTTTGTTTTTTAAAAAATTAGACATTGATACAATATCAGAAGGATTTCCGAAATCTAACCAATAATTCCGAATTTTTCTTACTTTAACCTTTTTTTCTTTAGCTAAAAGATTAATAGCGTCTGGTAGCTCATACTCCCCTCTTTCTGATTTTTGAATTTCTTCAACCTTTTCAAGAATTTCAGGAGTAAAACTATACAATCCGACATTAATCAAATTACCAACATTTTGTTTGGGCTTTTCAATGATTTTTTCCAAAAAACCATTCTCTTCTTTTAAAACCCCATACTTTTCCGGATAATCATGATAAAATCCTGCGACATAACTATAATCATGATTAATATTACTGAAACTTTTAAGATCTTCTACAGAATATAAATTATCACCATAAACAGTTAAAAAGTTATCAGTGCCTATGACACCTTTAAGGCACTTTAAAACACAGGCTGTTCCATATTCCTCTTCCCCTAAAATATCAAATTGATTTACAAGAGTTACTCTATCTTTATGTTTAAAGGTTTTAAGAAACTCTTTAATCTTTTCGTTCTTATAACCAGCGACTAAGATTAAATCTTCATAACCAGCATCCAAAAGATTGTTGAGTAGATAAAATAAAAAAGGATGACCACATACTTCAATTAAGTGCTTTGGTTTGTTTTTAGAGAGATTGAGCATACGAGAACCTCTACCCGCAGCTGCAATGACTACTTTTTTTATCATATTTTGACAAAGTTGTTCTTTTAAAATATCATAAAATACTGCTAATGAAAACTAAAATAGAGCTTTGCTCTAAAAATTTATGGAAGAAAAATTTATAATAAAGAAAAGCGGTCCTCTTTCTGGTACAGTTCAAATGTCGGGCTATAAAAATTCAGCTGGGGCGGTTTTAGCTGCCACTATTCTTTGTGATACTCCTTGCACTATAGATAATTTACCATTAGTAACAGATGTTTTAAATTTAATCAAGATACTAGAAAAAATGGGAGCTAAGGTTGAATGGGTAGGAAAAAAGAAAATTAAAATAGATAATTCTAATATTAATCCTCTCAATATTCCTTTTGAAATTTTTGAAAAGATGAGAGTTTCTGTTCTTCTTATAGGACCTCTATTGTCTAAATTTAAAGAATTTAAAGTTCCTCATCCTGGAGGAGATAAAATTGGACTAAGACCAATTATCTCCCATTTAGACGCTTTCAAAAAATTAGGAGTACAAATTACAGAATCAAATAATGTTTACTATTTTAAAGCACCTAAAGAAGAAAAAAATAGAAAGGTAGCATTAAAAGAATTTTCTGTAACAGCAACAGAAAATGTCATGATGTTAGCTTCCAGAATTCAAGCAACAACTAAAATAGAAATCGCAGCATGTGAACCCCAAATAACAGATTTAGCTAATTTTTTAAGAAAAACAGGGGTAGAAATAAAAGGAGAAGGAACTCACACAATCATTATTAAGGGTAAACGCAAATTATCTGGTGTAGATTTTTCTATTTGTTATGACCCTACAGAAGCAGGAACATTTTTTATTGCATTTGCCGTAACTCAAGGAGAGGGAATAATAGAAAATGTTAATCCTGACCATTTAACGTTTTTTTTAGAAAGAATGAAAGACATCGGAGTGAATTTTGTCATCCACGAAAACTCAATAGAAATTAAAAAATCAGAAAACTTAAAAGCAACTAAAGTTCAAATTCTTCCTTATCCTGGATTTCCTACAGACCTACAACCCCAAACATCTGTTTTATTAACCCAAATCGTGGGTAGATCTTTAGTCCATGACCCTCTTTACGAAGATAGGTTTTTACATCTTAGAGAATTAAGAAAAATGGGAGCAGATATAGAGATAACAGATCCTCATAGAGCTCTGATTTTTGGAAAAACAAAACTAACTGGGAATAAAATTGTTGCTTCAGATATAAGAACTGGAGGGGCTTTGATTATAGCTGCGTTAATAGCAGAAGGATCTAGTCAAATTAGTAATGTTTATCAGATTGATAGAGGTTATGAAAATTTTGATGAAAAACTTAGAAAATTAGGAGCAAATATCAAGAGAATAAAAAAGTAAAAAATATTAAATAATTTTTATCTAAAAAAAGAAGCTGTTAACTTCTTTTTTTATTTCTCCTAATTTCTTTTAGTCTTAGACAAATTCCTTAACATTTTCTTTTTGATTAATACTTCTTTCAACCTGATACCAAGGCTTCTTAAATTGAGGCCATTGCTTTTCAAAGACAAGTCTTTCTTTCTTGTAAAAAATTCCTGTAGCAACTTTATTGTCTTCATTAATAGAATAATCCCACTCTAAAGATTTTTTAAGAGCTTGATCAAAATTCCCGACATCATAATTATCATCTAATTCATAAGCATTTTTCTGGATATAAGGAGTAAAGTTATTAAAAGTTAAACAAGGCTGCAATACATCAATGAAAGCAAAGCCTTTATGCTCTATTGCTTGCTTAAAAATATTCTTTAGCTGAGCTGGGTTCAAAGCACTTCCCCTAGCCACAAAACTGGCCCCGCTAACCAATGCAATAGCAAGTGGATTCATTGAATCCTCTCCAGTTCCTAATGGCGTAGAAGCTCCTTTGTATCCTTTTCCTGACGTAGGAGATGCCTGCCCTGTTGTTAGGGCAAATGTCTTGTTATTAGCAACAACCATTGTAAAATCAGCATTAAAACGACAATTATGAACAAAATGAGAAACACCTTCTCCGTAAGTAGCCCCATCTCCAGCAAAACCAATAACTGTTAATTCTGGATTACCAACTTTCATACCAAAACAAAGAGGCAGGGTTCTCCCATGAAGGCCATAGAACCCGCTTACGTTAATATAATCAAATATTTTTGCATAACAACCAATATCGCAAGCTATAGAAATATTCTTTTTCTCAATTTTATTTTCATTAATTAAATCAGTCAATGCTTCATGCATAGAGCGTAGAACACTCATATTTGTACAGCCAGGACACCAAGTATTTTCTTCTTTTGTTTTTATATCTTGAATTTCCATAGTTTTATTTGTTTATCTTATTAATAATATCACTTGGAATAAATGGCCTTGCGTCATATTTCAAAATTTTATCTTCAATAATATGGCCTGTTTGTTCGGCAATAATATCTCCTAATAATCCTGTAGCATTATTCTCTACTAAAACAATTTTCTTTGATTTTTCTATTTCTTTTTTTACAGCCTCTTTTGGAAATGGGCTAATATAAGAAATTTGTAAAAATCTATAATTTTCAAGACTTGGCAAAGAATCAAGAATTGCTCCTTTGGTTGACCCCCAACCAATAATCAAATTCTCTCCTTCTCCATAAACTGAAATGGGATTTAATTTATTAATTTCATCTTTAAGTTCTTTTCCTTTCCTTGTTCTTTTATCGTTCATTGTTTTAATCATTGCAGCATCTTCAGTAGTATTACCATATTCGGTATGCTCATAACTACTAGCCCTCACGACCGGACCCTGACCAGGAACTCCTCTTGGAGAAATTCCGTTATCCGTTATTTCATAACTCTTATGATCATCTGAAAGATTGCTTTTAATAAATCTTTGATTGTCTACGTTTGAACCTTCTAAGTTATCAAAACTATAATCGCTTTCTGCAACATGCTTATCAGCAATAATAATGGCTAAGGTTTTATACTTTGAAGCAAGATAAAAAGCTTCTTGAGTTCTAATAATAGATTCTTTAGCGTCTCCTGGAGCAACAACAATTCTTGGAAACTCTCCATGACCAGCATTAACAGTCATCTTTAAATCACTTTGAGCTGTATAAGTCGGAACGCCTGAAGCTGGACCAGTTCTTTGAGCAAGATAAACAACTAGAGGTATTTCCGAAATACCTGCCATGCTTAAGGTTTCTGACATTAAAGCAAGACCTCCGCCAGAAGTTCCTACCATTGTCTTGGCTCCTGCAAAAGCAGAGCCCATAGCCGCATTAACTACCCCTATTTCATTTTCTGTTTGTAAAACTAAAAAATTATGATCTATTTGTTTTTTTGCTAAATAATGTAAAACGGGTGTAGCTGGAGTCATCGGATAAGCAATATAAGCGTCAATCCCAGCATTAAGAGCCCCAACACAAACACCATGACTTCCTGAAATAAAATATTTAGGAGAGCCAATATTTTTAAGAGCTTCTTTTTCTTCGCTTAACTCATAACCTTCATCAATGGATTTCTTAATCAAATCTAATTTATCCCCCTGAAATTTTTCTGCCATCTGATCAAACAAAACTTTTTTCTCAATTCCAAAATACTTAAAAATCCATCCTAGAAAAATATTATTCTCCATTATTTCTGGAGCATCTAATTTTTTTAAAATAGATTCTGTATCAATATTAATTATCTTTTCTCCAACTAAACCTTTTTCTCCTAAAATGAAGCCTTCTGGCTTTAATTCGTCTCGATGAAGATCTATAGTTTTTTGATCAAAAGCTATAATAAAATTGTATTTATTGTCATGAGAAAAAACAGGCTTGTCGGATATTTTTAAAACATTAAAATTATGTCCTCCCCTTATTAGAGAAGGATAATCTCTGTAATTAAAAACATAATAACCTAGAGAACAAAAGACCTTTCCTATAAAATGAGACGTAACAGCAGTTCCATGTCCTGCTTTTCCTCCAACCAAAATTGTTTTTTGCATATTTTATTTATTAATTATTCTACAGTGACCGACTTTGCAAGGTTCCGAGGTTTGTCTATATTATACCCCAAAATATCTGCCATGTAATAGGCAAAAAGATGAAGAGGGATAACCGATAAAATAGAGGTTAACATTTCAGTAGTTTTTGGAATATATATCACATCATCTGTTATTTTTTTAATTTCTTTATCTCCTTCTGTTGCTATTGCAATAACAGGGCCTCCTCTTACTTTAACTTCCTCTATATTAGAAATCATCTTTCCATAAACTGAACCAGAAGTACAAATCACAATAGTGGGAAAGCTTTTATCAATCAAAGCTAAGGGACCATGTTTTAATTCTCCCCCTGGCATTCCTTCAGCATGCAAATAAGAAATTTCTTTTAATTTTAAAGCTCCCTCTAAAGCAATAAAAGCATTATACTTTCGACCAAGAAAAAAGAAATTCTTAAGATCTTTATATTTCTCTACTATTCTTTTTATTTCTTTTCTGTTTTCTAAAATTTTCTGAGCCAACTCTGGTAGTTTCTCTAACTCAGAAATAATTTTCTTTCCCTGGATTAAGCTCATTCTTTTTTTCCTGCCCAAATAAATAGTTAACAAGGCCAATACAGACAACTGACCTAAAAAAGTTTTAGTGGAAGCAACAGCAATTTCAGGACCAGAACGAGTATAAATTCCAGCATCTGTTTCTCTAGCCTGAGAAGAACCTACTACATTAGTAATACCCAAACATAAAACTCCTCTTCTTTTCATTTCACGTAAACAAGCCAAAGTATCTGCTGTTTCTCCTGATTGAGAAATAAAGACAGCCATTGTTTTTTTATTCACTACTGGATTCCTGTAACGAAATTCTGAGCCTAATTCTGCCTGGCAAGAAATCCCAGTATGCTCTTCTATCATATACTTACCTATTTGAGCTGCAAAATAAGAGGTTCCGCAACCTACCAAAACAATCTTCTCAATATCTCTAAGTTGAGATTTAACACTATCTAAGCCTCCCAACTTCACCAAACCTTCATTTATTATCAATCTTCCTCTGATAGCATTTTTTATCGTTTCTGGCTCTTCCATAATTTCCTTAAGCATAAAGTGATCGTAGCCTCCTTTTTGAGCTTCCTGTAAATCCCATTCTATTTCTTTTACTCCTTTTTCTTTAGGATCATGATTAATGTCAATTACAGAAAAACCTGAAGGTGTTAAAATTGCTATCTCATTATCATCCAAATAAATTACTTTTTTGGTCCTATTAATAACGGCAACAGGATCAGAGGCTATAATATACTCCTCATCACCTAAACCAATCAAAAGAGGGGAAGAATTCCTGGCTATTACTATTTTTTGAGGATCTTCTTTGCAAAGAACAGCTAACGCATATGCTCCACTTACTAGCTTTAAAGCTTTAATGACAGCATTCTCTAGGTTTCCCTGAAAGAATTTTTCTATCAAATGAGCCAATACTTCTGTGTCTGTATCAGAAGAAAATTCATGGCCTTCCTCGACTAGTTTTCGCTTTAATTCTTTATAGTTTTCGATAATACCGTTATGAACAAGAAAAATGTTCTTTTGGCAGTCATAATGAGGATGAGCATTTTCTTCTGTAACAACTCCCGTGGTAGCCCAACGAGTATGAGCAATGCCAATATTCCCTTTAATGTTTAATTTAGAAAAATCTTTTTCTCCTTCTGATATTTTTCCTACTTTTCTGTATAAAAAAGGATTACTGTTTTCATCAAAAATACAAAAACCGTAGCTATCATAACCACGATATTCTAATCTCTTTAAACCAGACAACAAAATAGGAGAAGCTTCTTTTTTACCTATATAGCCTATTATTCCACACATAATTAAACAATTATATTAATTAATCTATTAGGAACAAAAACAACTCTTTTAATCTCTTTTCCTTCTACTCTTTTCTTGATTAACTCCCTTTCTAAGGATAATTTTCTAGCCTCTTCCTCAGAAATATCTGATTTTGTCTCAAAAGTATCACGTAGCTTACCATTCACCTGAACAACTAAAGTAATTTGTTTTTCCTTAATAAATTCAGGATTATATTGAGGCCATTTTTGTTTATGTATAGAATCTTTTTCCCCTAAATAACTCCAAAGCTCTTCTGTGATATGAGGAGCAAAAGGAGACAATAAAACTAAAAATATTTTAATTACATCTTTTCCAACACCTTCTTTATTTTTAATAGCAAAATTAATAAACTTCATAAAGCTAGAAACTATTGTATTGAATTTCATTATTTCTATATCTTCCTGAACTTTTTTATTCAATTTATGGATTTCTTTTACAACTTCTGAGCTACTTTTTTCAGAAGAACATTCTGTAACTAAAGACCAAGCTCTATGAAGAAATTTATAAACACCCTTAACTCCGTTTTGGCTCCAACCAATTGCTTGATCAAAAGGCCCAATAAACATTTCATAAATTCTTAACGTGTCTGCTCCATATTTTTTAACAATATCGTCTGGATTAATAACATTGCCTAAAGACTTGGACATTTTTCTCCCGTCTTCAGCTAAAATCATTCCATGAGCAGTTCTTTTTTGATAAGGCTCAGATTGAGGAACTATCTTCATATCAAACAAGGCCTTATAAATAAATCTAGAATATAGTAAATGCAAAGTTGTGTGCTCCATCCCTCCATTATACCAATCAACCGGCATCCAATAATTCATTTTTTCCTTACTAACTATCTCTTTGTCATTATGGGGATCACAATAACGTAAATAATACCAATTGGAGCCTGCCCAATTAGGCATTGTATCAGTTTCTCTTTTAGCTTTCCCTCCACACTTGGGACATTTAACATTAACCCAGTCTTTAATATTAGCCAAAGGAGATTCTCCAGAGTCTGTTGGTTTATATTCTTTCATATAAGGAAGCTCTAAAGGCAAATCTTTTTCCGATAAAGGAACTACCCCGCATTTATCACAATGAATTACAGGAATTGGCTCTCCCCAATAATGCTGACGAGAAAAAACCCAATCTCTTAACTTATATTTAATAGCTTTTTTCCCAGCCTGCTTCTTTTCTAAATATTCAGTAATTTTTTCTCGAGCTTCTTGAGAAGGTAAATCATTAAATTCGCCAGAATTTATTAAAACACCCTCTCCCTCATAAGCTTCCTCTTTTAAATTACTATTTTTATTCTGGACAACTTCCTTTACTGATAAATTATATTTTTTGGCAAAATCAAAATCTCTTTGATCGTGAGCAGGAACTACCATGACAGCTCCTCCCCCATAAGCAGCCACAACATAATCACCGATCCAAACAGGTATTTCTTCGCCATTAATAGGATTAATACAATAAGAACCTGTAAATACTCCTGTTTTTTCTTTATCTAGTTTTACTCTTTCAAATTCTGATTTTTTCTTAGACTTTTTAATATAACCCTGAACATCTTTAAGTTGTTCTTTTTTAATAAGGCCTTGAACAGAAGAATGTTCTGGAGCTAAAACAATAGCCGTCACCCCAAAAATAGTATCTGGTCTAGTGGTAAATGTTTTTATTCTTTCATCAGAATCTTTAATAAGAAAATTTATCTCGGTTCCTTTACTCTTTCCTATCCATTCAATTTGTTGTTTTTTTATTCTCTCTAAATAATTTACTGTTTTTAAATCATCAATTAATCTGTCTGCATACTTTGTTATCTTTAACATCCATTGCTTTTGTTCTTTTTGAATAACTTCTTCCCCGCATCTTTCACATTTACCATTAATAACTTCTTCATTAGCCAAGCCAATCTTACAAGAAGGACACCAATTAATGGGAATTTTAGCCTGATAAGCTAATCCATTCTCTAAAAGTTTTAAAAAGATCCATTGAGTCCACTTATAATACTTAGGATTCGTAGTATTAATTTCTCTATCCCAATCAAAAGAAAGACCTAGGCTTTTTAATTGTCTTTTAAAATTCTTTATATTTTTTTCCGTAGACTCTCGAGGATGAACGCCTGTTTTAATGGCATAATTTTCTGTCGGTAAACCAAAAGCATCCCAGCCTATAGGAAATAGGACATTATAACCCTCCATTCTTTTCTTTCTGGCTATAATATCCATAGCTGAATAACTTCTACAGTGACCCACATGCAGTCCTGCACCAGAAGGATAAGGAAACTCAACAAGAACAAAATATTTCTTAGAAGAAGACAAATCTTTAGCCCTGTAAAGATTTTCGTTTTCCCATTTTCCTTGCCACTTCTTCTCTATTTCTTGATGATTGTATTCCATAATTATATTTTAAAAAGTTTCTTAGAATTTTCTACAATAATTTTAGATAATTTATGAGTCTCTATTTTCTTAATTTTAGCAATCTCTCTTAAAATATGCTTAACAAGTATTGGCTCATTTCTTTTCATGCCAGACTCAGGAGGAGATAAATAAGGACAATCTGTTTCAAGTAAGATTTTATCTAAAGGAGTGTTTTTAATAATTTCATTAAAATTAATACCCTCAAGACTTTTAAAAATTATACCATTAAAACCAATATGAAATCCAAAATCCAGATATTGTTTCAATTCTTCCAAATTACCAACGAAACTATGCATAACTGCATTTTCAGGTCTTAACGAAGAATTGTTTTTTAATAGCTCAATCAAATCATGACTAGCCATTCGACAATGAAAAACTACAGGTAACTTTAATTCTTTTGCTAACTTTAATTGCTGTAACAATAATTCTTTTTGTTTTTCTTTAAAAACTTGTTTTCTCTTAGTAGTTTTAGGTTTCCAGTAATAATCCAGACCAATCTCTCCTATAGCGATTACTTTTTCAGAGTCAGCTATTTTCTTATATTCTTCATAATTGAAAATACTTTCTATTTTTTCTTCATTTAACTTCTTGTATTTTTCTTTTAAAACTCCTGTCTCTAGATTTATTGGATGAAGACCGATCACAGCAAAAAGATTTCTGTTTTCTTCAGCAAGAATTACCACTTCTTTTGATGTTTTAATATTAGTTCCAACATTGATAACCCAAACATCGTTGGTTGAACATCTTTTAATAACATTTTGCCTGTCCTTATTAAAAAGGGGATGATTCAAATGGGCGTGAGTATCAATAATCATGTCTTCTATTATATGTTAATTTCATTATTTTTTTCAATAAAAAAAAGCCCTTAAAAAAGCGGGCTTAAAAATTTGTTGTTATTGAGGCCTGTTCTGTCATATCGCACTCGATGATTTCCAAAGAAGCAATTTTTGTTTCAATTTCACCTCTTTCTTTTCCAATCACAGAATCAAAATCCTCTAAAATAAGGGTGTTTAACTCTGGAGTAGAGGTTTTAGGCTGAACAATTAAAAGTCCTTTTTCTGGGATAATTATTCTACATCGAGGTTTTTTTTCTGAAAGATAAAAAACTTCCAAGGCTCTAATAAAATTGCCAGAATCTTTAAAACCTAAGGTAAACCCTTGAGATTGAGCGGGTCTTCTTAAGTAATAAGATTCTATTACTTCTATTCCTTCTCCTTTAAATAGCTCAAATATCTTTTCTAGTTTTGGTTCATCAATATTTTCAGTTTTTAAAAGTAAAACGTTCAATCCGTAGGTAGAAACTGATGGCTGAACCACAACAAGCCTATCTTGCTCAGATGTTAAAATCCAACATCTCTTGTTTACCTTTCCTAAATAAGAAATCGCTAAAGCAGAAACAAACTTTTTATAACTAGAAAACCATAAATGAAACCTTCCTTTTCCTATCGTTTTTTTTCATCTCCTTTAATATTGTTAAAAATCTAACTTAAAAATAAACTATGTTAAAGTTTTTGTCAATTTATTTTAGGAAAAAGAGGGTCTATTTTTTCAATATTAAAAAAAATCTGGTCTTTTCTGTCTTCTAAATCAATGAAAGATAATATCTTGTTAGATGTTTTAGGAAGAAAAGGTTTTAATATTCTAGCAATCTCCGAAATAGTATACAGTAAAAATAAAATAGATTTTTTTTGACTCTCCTTTTTCTCCCAAACCTTTTCTTTTTCAATGTATTGGTCGCAAAAACTAATTAGTTCCCAAATTGAACTTAAGGCCTTGTTAAACTCAAACTTACTTAAAAAAAGCTTAATATTATCTTCTGTTTTCTTAATTTCTTTTTGAAATTGAGAATCTTTTACTTCTTGAACACCCAAAGACCAATTATCTATATCTATCTTTTCTGCAACACTAAAAACTCTAGCAATTAAATTACCTAAACCGTTAGCTAAGTCTGCATTATATCTATTTCCAAGCTTATCTTCTGTAAAATCTCCATCTTTGAAGGGAGGTATTTCTCTTAAAAGAAAATAACGAATAGCATCTGAGCCATATTTTTCTGACATCTCAAAAGGATCAACTATATTACCTAAACTCTTAGACATTTTTTCTCCATTAGAAGTAATATAACCGTGAACAAATATTTCTTTAGGTAAAGAAATTTCAGCAGACAGCAACATTCCAATCCAATATAAAGCATGAAACCTAATAACACCTTTGCCTATTATATGAACTTTGTTTTCGTTACCTTCCCACCATTCTTTAAATTCTTTCTTATCCTCTCCATACCCTAAAGCATTAATATAATTTGAAAGAGCATCGAACCAAACCCAAATAATTTGAGAAGAATCTCCTGGAACAGGAATTCCCCATCCATGCGCCCTTTCTACTGAGCGAGAAATACAAATATCTTCTAATCCTTGATTGATAAAACTAAGAATTTCATTTTTCCTAGTTACAGGAATAATTTTAATTTTATCTGATTCTACTAATTCTTTTATTTGGTTCTGATATTTAGAAAGTTTGAAAAAATAATTTTCTTCTTCTATTAATTCAGGTTTCTTTTTATGTTCTGGACATAAACCATTTTCTAATTCATCCTCTTTATAAAAAGATTCGCAACCAACACAATACAATCCTTGATATTTCTTTTTGTAAATATCTTTTTCACAAGCCAACCATAATTTCTCAGCACCTTTGATATGACGTTTTTCAGTTGTTCTTATAAAATCATCAAAACTTAAATTATACTCCCCTTTTAACTGTAAATATTTTTTAGCATACTTATCTACTAATTCTTGAACTTCTACTCCTTTTTTTTCAGCAACTCTTACATTCTTCAAGCTATTCTCGTCTGTTCCAGTTAAAAAGAAAACTTCGTCGCCAATAGATCGATGATAACGAGCAAGAACATCTGTTTGAACAATTTCTAAAACAAACCCTATATGAGGATCTGCATTTACATAAGGAATAGCTGTAGAAATATAATATTTAGACATGCCTAGAGATTTTTTTCTTTTTTAATAAATCTTTTAAAAACTCATAAACTACACCGGTTAAGGGAACAGCTAAAATTGCACCTAAAACGCCCCACAACCTTCCCCCGACCAATAAAGCTATCAATGTTAATGTTGCCGGTAAACCAGTTAATCTTTTACTTGAAATGGGCCCTATAATATTCGATTCAATTTGTTGTATTAAAGTAAAGACAGCTACAATAAATAAACCTTTTGTCCAAGAATCTAGAAAAGCAAAAAAAGCGATTATAATACCTGCAAAAATAGGACCAATTATAGGAATAAAATCCGTTATTCCTGCAAATAAAGCCAGGGCGAGAGAATATTCCATTTTAAAAATAGAAAACGCAATATAAGAAGTCAGGGCAATGAAAAGACCACTCAAAACTCTTGAACTGAACCAGGCTATTGTTTTTGATTGACATCTTTTCCATAAATCAAAGAAGTATTTTTCTTTTCCCTTGGGAATAATTAATTTGATTGCCTCTCTTACTTCGTCTTTTTCTATTGAGAAAAAAATGGCCAAAGTAAAAATAGTTATTGTAGATAAAATCCCTCCAAAAATAGAAACTATGGCACTAAAAATATTAGAAGAAGCTTTAATCAGCCAATCTTGGACAGATAAAGTAAAGGCTTCCATGCTTTCAAAAGCTTCAATTCCTATACCTTGTAATGGAGGAGATAATTTTTCAAAATACTGAGGAAAAAGCCTGGTAAATTGTTGTATTTCTGCAGCAAAAACGGGCATCATCCAATAAGCAAATAATCCTAATAAAACAAAAAGTGAAGAATAAACAATTAATACTGCTATAGGCCTAGTAACTGTCTTTTTTCTCACAAGATTAATAGCTGGATCAAAGATAATTGAAACAATAGAAGAAAAAACAATCCAAACAAGAATATCTTTAATTAGATAAACAATATAACAACCAAAAAAAACTATAAGAATTTTCAGTATTGATTTCCAAGAAATGTCTATGCTTTGTTTTACTTCCATTGATTTAATATTTCTTTTATTTTTTGTTCTTCCTGAGAAGGTCCAATCATTGCAAAATTTAATTTATTGAATTGGAATATGTCCCTAGCCACTCTTAAAATATCCTGACTAGTAACAGCATCTATTTTTTTAAAAATTTCTTCAGGAGTTAAAGTTTCATCCTCTAAAAGCTCTTGATTAGTGTAAAAAGAAGCTTGGGCAGCCGAAGTCTCTAAGGCTAAAGATGTTTTCCCTTTTATATATTCTTTAGCTTTCTTTAATTCTCTCGGAGGAACCTCTTCTTCGGAAATCTTTTTATATTCTTTTAGTATAGCCTTAATTACTTTTTCTAATTTCTTATTATCAACTCCCGCTCTAGCAGCTAAATAACCTGTGTCAGAATCAGAAGAAGATTCTGTCCCAACATAATAAGCTGCTCCTAGTTTTTCTCTTATCTCAATAAATAATCTTGAGCTCATCATTCCTCCTAAAATTATCGATAATAATTTTTGAGTATATCTATCAGGATGAGAAGCATTATAGGCTCTTACCCCTAAGTATAAATGGGTTTGGTCTGTTTTTCTTGATTCTAAAAGAATATTTGCTTCTGATTGCTCTTCTTTGACCTCTTTTTTTCCCATTGCCTGGTCTTTTTTCAATTCAGAAAAATATTCCTTTACTTTTTCTACAACCGAGGATTCTTCTATGTTTCCAGCAACACAAACAACTGTATTAGGAGCTGTGTATTGCTTATTAACATAATCAACTATTTTCTCTCTTGTCATTCCCTTAACAGATTCCTTGGTGCCTGCAATATTCCAACCAGCTGGCTGGTCACCATACAAAAGCTTTCCCCATAAATATTGAACGTGCTGCATGGGCTGATCGTAATACATGTTTATCTCTTCTGTAATTACTCCTTTTTCTTTTTCTAATTCCTCTTTAGGGTATTTAGAATTCAAATAAATATCTGAAACCCAATCTAAGGCTGTTTCAAAATAAGAGGAAGCAACTCTTGCATAATAACCAGTATATTCCTGAGAAGTAAAAGCATTAAAATTACCTCCTATCCTATCTAGCGCTTCACTAATATCTATAGGAAGAGGTCTTTTATCTGTTCCCTTAAAACACATGTGCTCCAAGAAGTGAGAGATTCCACTAATCTCTTTTGTTTCATACTTAGAGCCAGTTTTAACTAAAATTAAAACCGTAACAGATTTACTCTCTTTAAGAGGAATTGTAATAATTCTTAATCCATTATCAAGAGTTGTTTTTTTATACATTTTTTTGTTTCAAGAAATCTTCTCCCTTTATAATATTTTGAATAATAGTTTTTAATTTATCTATTTTTACTCTTATTTGTTTCATAGAATCTCTATCTCTTAAGGTAACCGTATCGTCTTCTAAAGAATCAAAATCAACAGTAATGCAAATGGGCGTTCCTATTTCATCCTGGCGCCTATACCTTCTGCCGATTGAGCCTGTTTCATCGTATTGAGCATTAAAGTCTTCTTTTAATTGATTATAAACATCTTTGGCCTTGTTTGTTATAACAGATTTATTTTTAACTAAAGGTAAAATAGCTACTTTAACTGGGCTTAAGTCTGGCCTAAATTTAAGAACTACTCTTTTTTCTCCTTTAATTTCTTCCTCATGATAAGCATCTAATAATAAGAATAAGAAAGTTCTATCTACCCCTCCAGATGTTTCAATAATCCAAGGAATAAAGGACTCCCCATTATCATCTTTATAGGTAAAATCATTACTAGAAAATTCACCATGACGAGATAAGTCCCAATCACCTCTCCAATGAATACCCTCCCATTCCTTCCATCCAAAAGAAGTTTTGTATTCTATATCAAAAGCGATCTTAGCATAATGAGCAAGTTCGTCCTTATCGTGCTCATGAAATCTAATATTCTTTTTATTGTTAAGTAGTGATTTATACCAATTTATTCTTTCTTCCTTCCAATATTCAAACCACTTCTTAGCTTCTTTAGGATTAACAAACCATTCTAAATCCCATTGTTCAAATTCTCTTTGTCTCAAAAGAAAATTCTTTGGAGTAATTTCATTACGAAAAGCTTTACCTATTTGAGCAATACCGAAAGGAATTTTCTGTCTGGAAGACTGCAAAACATTGTAATAATTTAAATAAATATTTTGACAAGCTTCTCCTCTTAAATAAGCTGTATCTTTCTCTCCTTCAATTACACCTAAGCCAGTTTTCATTAATAAATGAAAAGGTCTAGGCTCTGTTAATTCCCCCTTACACTCAGGACACTCCACTCCTTTCAAAGCCTTTTTTAAGTCTGGAAGAGAGTGAACTTTTTTACCTAAGCTTTCAGCCAGATAATCAGCCTTAAACCTTTTACGACACTTTTTACAATCAACCATTGGATCACTAAAACTTTCAAGATGACCAGAAGCTTCCCAAACACGAGGATGAGTAATAATAGCTCCATCAATACCAACCACATCTTTTCTTTTTTGAACAATTTCTTTCCACCAGGCTTTTTTAATATTATTTTTTAATTCCACTCCTAAAGGACCGTAATCATAAAAACCAGACACTCCTCCATAAATACTAGAAGAAGGAAAGACAAAACCTTTACGCTTAGATAATGAAACAATTTTAGATAATAATTCGTCCATATTTTTTATTGAATAATACCATCATCTTCTGAAGAAGGATCAGGTAGGCTAGTATTTATAAAAATAGAAGATGAGCTTAAATTTGACTCTGTCCAAGCATCATAACCAGTAATAATTACCTGGTCAACAAGAGTAGCAGCGCTTCCTCTTTGACTACTATTAGGAGTTAGTTTCACTTGGAAAACAATAGTAGATCCTAATATTCCTTTTTTTAAATTTCCAACTGACCAAATAATTTCTCTTGTTTGAGAATCAAAGGTAAAATTTGATAATTCTCCTTCAGGAAAAACTTCTCCTGTTAATTCCACATTATTAGGCAAAAGAGCTCTTACTTTTACATTTTCAACGTCGGAATAATAACTTTTTGGAGTCCAAACAATAATATAAGTGGTTTCTTTTCCAACCTTAGGGGGAATAGGTCCTGAATTTTCAAAAATATCATTTTCAAAAAAACCTTTTTGCTCAACAACAAGTTTGGAATTAACTTTAGTTATAAAGCTTTGTTTGGTTTGACCAATAAAAATATTACTTTTAATTATTGGATTCTTAATATTTGCCAAATCATCTTTTACTCTAATCCAAAACTCAACTTTTCCTTCTTCCAAGGGAGATAAGTATTGAAGTTTGGGATTCTTATTCCAATCAAATATAATTGAATTATCTCCAGGTTGATAATCACCACTGTTAGAATTCATGGTTCCAAAATCAAGAATAGAATCTTCAAACTGACTAACCATAAATAAATTAGTTAATCCTTCATCTCCAACATTCTTAAAGAAAATCTCGTAATGCAATAATTCTCCTGAGGAAGCTATGTATTGAGGGTTATTATTAATTTCTTGGCGGATGTAAAGAGATGGCTCTGTTATCTCAACTCCCCTTTCAATTTCTCTTAAAATAACAAATCTATTGTCTTTCCACATTCCTATTTTTGCTTTAAATATTTTTGCTTCACCAACATTACCAGACAAACTACCGGTAATTTCTATTCCTCCTCCTTCTGATTTATTTAAAACAGGAATAATCCAATCTGTTTTCTCAAGGGCTGATGGAGAAGAACGAACAAATTCAAAACCAGAAGGATAATCAATCTGACATCTTAAGTCTGTTAAGGGATAATCTAAGTTTGAAAAATAATTTAATTTAAAATCAAAATTATTATCCCCGCTAACGTTAGAAGGTAAATCAAAACCTAAAACTAAAGGAGCTGATTTTATTTGGGTAGAAAAACTAGAAGATGATTCATATCTCGCATTCAAATTCTTAGGCTTATAAGACAAAGAGGCTTTAGCTATCTTAATATCTCCTTCTCTTCCTAATAATCTTACTTTAAAAGAAAAATTCTTTTCTTCTCCTGGATAAATGGCTCCTCCTAATTTTTCTGAATTTAATATCTGCATTTCAAAAAACTCTCCATCTTGTAAAGAGTTTTCTGGCGCCTCAAAAATAAGTTCTGGATTTTCTAAACGAAAATCACCGTTGTTTTTATACTTAACAACGTATTCTATTTCTTGAGACAACTTAGTTTCAGTAGGCCCTAATATTTCTAATTTCAAAATTTCTTTTGAATAAATATTATTTTGCCACTGATAAGCCCCATAACCAAAAATTAATATAATTAAAACAATAAAAAGTTTATTCATGCTTATTAATAAATGAAGAAAAATAATCCTGAGAAAGTTTCTTCAATAAATCAATTTGATTTTGTTCAACTTTTAAATTAAATGCTATTTTTTTATCTTTAAGAAGAATTCTTAATATTTTAATCAAATCTGGACTAATTTCTTTTCCTTTCTTTTCTTTTTTAAAACAATCAAAACAAACAATTCCTCCCTCTTCTAGGTCAAAATAGTTCTTTTTATATTCTAACTTATTTTGACAAATAGAACAGCTATAAAGATTAGGCGTATAACCTAATAAAGAAAGAAAATTCCAGAAAAAATAATAATAAACAATCTTATAATTCTCCTGATCGTTTAAATCTTTTAAAGAATCTAATAATAATTTCCAAGCTTTTTCATCTTTTTCTTGTCCCTGAATTAAATCATTAAAAATTCCTAAAATCCTGTAAGCTATTATGGTTTTCTTCAAATCAGTTCTTACTTTTTCAAATTTATCAATTAAAACTGCATCAACTAAAGTTTTATAGTTTTTTCCCTGAATAAACTCTATCTCAGAAAAATAAAAAGTTTCCATTCCTGATTTCAGTTTAGAGGAAATCTTTCTAATTCCTCTCCCTAAAACTTTTATCTTCCCAAAATCCTTAGTAAAAACAGTAAAAAACCTATCTGTTTCTTTCCAGTCATCTTTCTTTATAATAATTCCTTGAGTTTTGTAACGAGAAAACATGGAATCTATTTTTTAAGAAAAACTTGAACAATATCTTCTCCAATTTTAACTTCCTTTTTTATTAAAAAGCTTTTTTCTTTTTCTACTTTCTCTAAATCTTTTCCTCTTGTTGTTCCTACAATCTCTTTCTTGTTTTTCAGTAAAAGATTACTAGAATAAGAATTTCCAATAAATTGAATTAAAACAATATCCTCTGGAGTAAGACCTGATTTTTTTCTCATTCCTTGAACAGTTCTAATAAAATCTCTTACTTCTCCTTCCTCTTTTAACTCAGGAGTTATTTCTGTGTTTAATTTAACTTCTTTACCAAAAGAAATATTTTTAACATTAACTTCTTGTTTTATTATTTCTAATAATTCTTTTTCTTTGGATAGTTTATCGCTTATAATCTGTAATTCACTTAAAGGCTGACGAACCTTAATTCCTTCTTCAGCTCTTTTAGACAAAGACTGATTAACTATTTCTCTTACCTCCCCCATTTTTTCTTCCAAATCTAAATCAATCTTCTTTTTATCTCCCTCTGGCCAATTAAATAAATGAATTGATTCAGGCATATTTTCTGTTTTCAATCCTAGATAAATTTCTTCTGCTAAGAAAGGCATCATTGGAGCAATAAGTTTAGATAAATTTAAAAGGACATAATAAAAAGTACTGGTAATTTCTTTTTTCTCTTGTTCGTTTTCAGGCCTTTGAAGTCTCCTTCTAGATCTTCTAATATACCAAAGGGATAAATCTTCAATAAAAAAGTTTTCTATTGATTCGCTAGCTTTGGAAAAATTATAATTATCAAGATTTTCGGTAACTTTTTGAATTAAATTATTCAATTTAGAAACAATCCATTGATCTAAAAGATTCTTTGATTTGATAAGCTGAGAATCTCCTGAGCAAATCTTTTCGACATCTTCTTTTGAAGAATAAGTATTGAAGAAAACATAACTATTCCACAAAGTAAGAACCTTTGTTCTTGTTTGACGAGCAACATTATAACCAAACTTTAAATTTAAAGTAGGATTTTTTCTTACATACATCCATCTAGCTATATCAGCTCCTATTTTATTGATTCCCTCATCAAACCAAATAGCATTACCTTTTGATTTGTGCATTTCTTCTCCTTTTTCATCAACTACAGTTGCGAAACCAAATATTGTTTCAGAAGGAACACTGTCTTCTAAAATTGTGCTCATAACAATTAAAGAATAGAACCAGTTCTTAAATTGACCAGGAAATGATTCACAAATAAAATTAACAGGGAACCATTTTTTCCAATATTCTTTATCGCTAAAGTATTTAATTGTAGAAAAAGGAACTATTCCTGCATCTAACCAAGGATTGCCAACATCAGGGATACGAGAAATTATTTCTCCGCATTTAGAGCATTTAATTTTAACCTTATCAATCTGAGGCTTATGAGGTGACTTGCCATCAAAATCTTTCCACCCTTCAACAGCTTTTTCTTTTAATTCTTCTTTAGATCCAATAACCTCAAAATTACCACAAGAACATTCATAAATAGGTAAAGCTAAACCCCAATATCTTTTCTTAGAAATCAGCCAATTATCCATATGCTTCAACCAATCCAATTCTCTTTCCTTACCAAAAGAAGGAAACCATTTTATCTTTTTAGTTGTTTCTTTTAATTTATCCCTCATCTTATCCATTGAAATATACCATTCGTCAACCAACCTGAAGATTAATTCTGATTTACATCTCCAACAAGTAGGATATCTATGCTTATAATCTTCAATTTTAAAGATAAAACCATTCTCTTTTAAATTATCAAAAATTAAATCATTAACTTCTGAAGTTAATTTTCCAGTTAAAGAATCAAAACCTTCCACATATCTACTTTCACCATTAGTTGGATCAACCACTGGCAATTTTAATTCTTTGCTTAATTTAAAGTCTTCTTGTCCGCAGCCAGGAGCAATATGAACAACGCCTGTTCCTTCTTCAGTAACAACATCTTCCCATAAAATGACTTTATGAGAATAATTTTGAAGAGAATCTTTTACATTAGGCAACTCATCAAACATTCCTTCATATTCAAGGCCTTCTAATTCTTTACCTTTAAAAGTTTTAATTACTTTTCCTTCTGGAATTAAATCTGCTTTTTCTTTTAATAAAATAAATATTCCCTCTTTATTCTCTACTTCTACATATTCTAAATCAGCATTAACAGCTAATGCTACATTAGCTGGTAATGTCCAAGGAGTTGTTGTCCAAGCAATAAAGAATGTTTTTTCTCTTCCTTTAACTGGTAATTTAACAAAAATAGACTGATGAATTATTTCTTTATACTCTTCACCTAATATTTCATGCTGAGAAATAGCTGTTCCACACCTAGGACACCAAGGAACAACATCTCTTCCTTTATACAAGAGTTCTTTTTCTTTACATTTCTTAAGAAAATGCCAAATAGCATAATTATTTTCATCAGACATTGTAAAGTAAGAATTATCCCAATCCATCCATTGACCCAATCTTATTGATTGGTTGGTTTGAATCTCAGAATATTTTAAAACTCTTTCTTTGCATTTCTTAACAAATTTTTCTACTCCATATTTTTCAATATCTTTTTTATTCTTAAATCCAAGCTCTTTTTCTACCTCAACCTCAACCCATAATCCCTGGCAATCAAAACCATTCTGGAATCTTCCATCATATCCTCTCATTGCCTTATATCTTTGCACTAAGTCTTTATAGGTTCTTCCCCAAGCATGATGAACACCCATTGGATTATTAGCTGTAATAGGGCCATCTAAAAAAGACCAAGGCTTATTACCTTTTATTTTTTCTCTTAATTTTTGAAAAATATTGTTGTCTTTCCAATATTTTAATATTTTTTCTTCGTATTTTTCTGGGAGCATGTTATTTAAGATTACTCTATTACAGTTCCTATTTTTATATTTATAATCATTTTCTAAACAAATCAACGTATTCCTTTAAAACAAAAAGTCTATTTCTAGAATAACCAGTAATCTCTTTTAATATGCCTAAATCAGCCAATGATTTTATAAGTCTATTAGCACTGTTAAAACTAATACTCAATTCCTTCTCCATTATTTTATTGTTAACAAAGGGACTAGAAAACATATAGAGAAGTATCTTTTGAGCGTTTCTTGCTCTTGATCCTAAAGAGATAACACTACTTTCATATTTTTGTCTCAAAGAAACAATATTAGTAAATGTTTCAATACCATTACAAGCAGTTTCAATAACTCCATTCAGAAAAAACTTAATCCATTGCTCAATATTATTAGTTTGTCTAACCATAGTTAAAGAATCGTAGTAAGAACTCCTGTTTTTTTCAAAAAAATCAGATAAATATAAAACTGGTTTTTTTAAAATGCCCGATTCAACTAATTGTAGTGTTATTAATAAACGTCCCATTCTACCATTACCATCCAAAAACGGATGGATTGTTTCAAACTGATAATGACTAATCGCAACTTTAATTAAAATCGGAATGTTTAAATTTTTATTATGCCAAAATTTATCAAAATCAATAAGCAAACCTGAAATCTCTTCATGATGCGGGGGTATAAAAAAAGCATCAGATAGCGAAGAGCCACCTATCCAATTTTGGCTTTTTCTAAATTTTCCAGGAGTTTTATGTTCGCCACGCACGCTTGAAAGTAATAATTTGTGCGTCTCTTTAACTAAGCGACTACTTAAGGGAAGTTTATTTAATGCAGTAATTGAAAAATTCATCGCCCGAATATAATTTTGTACTTCTTTCCAATCATCTCTTTTTTCTGGATTAATTTCTTCTTCTGGTAAAATCACCTCATCAATATTGGTTTTTGTTCCTTCTATCATACTTGATTTTGTGGCCTCTTTCTTAATATTCATTTGAATAAAAAAATCAACATCTGGAACAAGGTGCGAATAGGCATTCAACTCACCCAAAAATCGTGTTGCTCGTTCAAGCAACATGTTAATCTTTCTATCTTGCCAAACAAAATCACGATCAATACAAGAAGGGCTAAAACTCCTATATTGATGCTGCTGTTTAAATATACCTGCTTTAAAATTGTTCATATTTTGACAATATAATATTTATACCTCCATTTTAATGAGTTATTGGAGATATGTCAAACCATATCTCCAGTTTTATATTTAACACATATTATTGGAGCTAGCTCTCTATAATAATGATAACTTCTTTAGAAAAACTATATAGAAACTATTAATTCCTATTTAAAAATTATTGTTCTTAATTCTCCCGGTTTAATAATCGGAACAGAGAATCTTTCTTCTAATAATTTATCTATATTATCTTTTCGAACTATTCCCCTCTCTAAAAGCCATAAAGGATCTCCGTGACTTACGATTAAAATGTTTTTGTTTTGATGTTGTTTTTCAATATCTTTAATTAAGCCTTCTATTCTATTAATACAATCTATCCAAGACTCTCCTCCTTCTGGGCCTTCTTCAAACATTTTCTTTAGAGTTATATTATCATGATATTCTTGTTTTTTTCTTCCTTGATAAATCCCTAAATTAACATCTCTTAATCTTTTATCTGAAATAATTTTTAAATTTAACGCTTCTGCAATAATTTTAGAAGTAATTTGAGTTCTTAAATAATCTGAAGCAAAAATTAAATCAATTTTCTTTTCTTTAAGAATAGGAATTAATTTTCTAACATCTTCTTTCCCTTGTTCTGTAATTCCTAATTCAAAGTGAGTAGATTTAGGATAAATAATATCCATGGAATCAGCAGTATAATCTGTATGGCCATGCCTTAAAACGAAATAACTATTGCGAACTTTATTTATTGAAAAATACTTTTGTTTAAAAAGGTTTAAAAATACTTTTTTAAAATTAAAAAAAAGATCCTTCATGTTATTAAAGGTATCATTTTAAGAGAGATTTATCAAAAGATCTCTCTACTCAAAATAAATATTATTAATATACAATTAATTATATATTAATCAATATTGAAAAATTATTCTATTCCTATATTTTTGAAAAAAACTTGTAATTTATTAAAAAAGGGCAAAATAGATTTTTTGCGTTTAAATATATTAATCATCCCCTTAACGCTTAGTGCCATACAAATAAGCCAACCTATAAAACTCATAACATATCCGGCCCAAGGAATAACCGCAAAAACTGCAACCAACAACTCTAAATAAAACAATAGCGTTCCTTGTTTAACATGGAATTGAGCAAAATCATCTTTTGGTTTTACTGCTTGGGGAACCAAGAAAAAAATACCAAAATAACTTAAAACATCTAGGTATTTATAAATATATTTTTCATATATCTCCTTTCTTCCTTTTTTAGTTTTTAAATTTTTAATTAAATATTTTGTGGCAACCAAAATAATTTTTAGAAAAACTTTTAAATTATTATAAAAATTCTTTCCTGTTTTCTTTAGGAACGAATAGATTTTATTTATATTTTTCTTTATATCTTTTTTCATTTTTTTAAATTGCCCAATAATGTTTTTATTTTTTTATAACGCACAATAGATGCAATATTAGTACTTACAATTAAGCTCGTGCTAAACAAAGTACCATAAACAGCTATATTTTGAGCCTTAAACCAAAACATATTAGTGCCTCGAGCAAGATATATAAATTGAACCGCACCCCAAGAAATCAACCATATTAATAAATACCATATTGTTCCTTGAGTTAATATTTCATTTTTTTGAACAAATATTTTTTGAGAAAACGCCAAGAAAATTCCTACCATCACGCCCAAAACAGGAATTAAAATATAATTAACCCACCAAGGAGTTCCCATAAAAGACATTCCACCCAAATATTTGTAAACCAAAATTAAAAGAACAGAAGTCCCAGCTGAAATAGCTAGAGATTTAACATTTACCTTTTTCTTTCTTTTATAGGTAACGATTTGAGATAAAACGCTAAAAACAAATAACGCTAAAAAGACATAACCCATTATTTTAGTTATAAAGCCCACAAAAGTATAAAATAGCCACAAAATAAATTTTATCATCTTAATTTAACTTTAGCTCCACATTTAGGACAAAACTTAGAACCAGCCCTAAACTCCACACCACACTGGGGACAAAAGCGAGGAGCAATTATTCGTTTAGTTTTAATTTTCTTTTCTGCCACAGACTCTTTAATAGAACCTAAGGACTTAATCGGTTCTATGATAGTCTTTCTAGTTTTCATAGAGGTTAAAGGTTTAATTGATTCCAACTTATTATTAAGCTCTTTAGGAGATTTTAATGCTTCTTTTAAGTAGGTCAAAATATTTTCATTAGAAGAATTGGGGTTTTTATCTAAAAAAGTAGCAATAATTATTCCTTTTTTAACTTGATCCATCCCTTTCTCATTTTCTTTAAGACAAAAATAAACCAAGGCCTTTCCATTATAAGCTTCTATTTCCCCTATATTAATACTTAAAGCCATATCAAAAGCTTCTAGTGCTTGATTTGTTTTTTCTAAACGAGCATAAATATTTCCTTTCAAAACATATAGTCCAGAATTATTTTTGTCTTCACTAATTTTCCTTTCAATCAGAACTAAAGATTTCTCATAATCCTCTTTATCCAGTATTGTTTTAATTTCCTCTGGCATCATATTATTTATTAACTTTATTTTGTAAGTCATTCAATTCTGAGGCAATATCTTTTGCTGCGTCTCTAGCAGGTCGCCTGTCCTTGTAATCATTAAATGTGTTTTTCCACAATTCGCGTAAATCTTCCTTAGAGCTAATCTGATCTCTCCAATCATCAAACTGATTGGCAATCTTATTAGCATCATCTTTCATTCCCATAAAAGTATTAACATCCCTATGAGGAATAATATGATAAGGATTGAGGGGATCTCTAAAGCTATCGATAAACTTTATCATTGCCTTACCAACATTATCTACAAGAATTTCTCTATTATTTTCTACAATATCACTTGCATTAACAAAATCATTAAATTGTTCACGCATCGTATCGCGCATATCAATATCTGTTTTTAAATTAGAATCAATTGAGAAGTCTTTATTCTCTCTAGAAAGATGATTTCCTCTTTCTAGTTGTCTTTCTTTAGCGTCAAGTTCTTTTGTATAAGAAATAATATTATTTTTTAATCTTTCTGCACCTTTAATATCTCCTCTTTCTAAAGCCTGTTTTATTTGTTCTCTAAAATTTGCTATATCATTTTTCCACCCATCAATTTGCCTAAGTTGTCCTTGAATAAAAGACGGGTCAAATCCAGAAGCACTTCCAGCTCCCGAGAACAATGAGTCTATAGACACTGCTCCACTATTTAAACCAGAAGATGATGTTAAATTAGACATGAATCCTCCTCCACCAAAAAGACTATCAAACATTTGCTTACCATTAAATCCTCCAGCAGCAAAATAAGAACTTACAGCAGCTAATAATGAAGCTACGCCAGTAGTAGCTGTTTTATATTGATCTTTTTGAGTATTTCGTTGTGCTTTTGTAGAGTCCCATACTTTTTCTGCATCATAATTACCACCCGCTTCTTTTGCAATTGCCTCTAATTCTTCTCTTAAATCTCCAGAAACATTATAGCCAACAAAAGTAAAATCTATATCGTAACTAGACTTCTTAATACTAGAAGCTGCATTCATAGGATTACCACTACAATTTTCTCCCCCGTCTGAATATAAAATTAATCTTCCTTTTGGAGCATTATGACTTTGCTCTAAATACATCCGAGACACGATCATAGATTGAGCAATAGGAGAAGAGCCACCTGAAGCATCAGCACTATTTAACCCACTTATAATTAAATCTAAATTTTGAGTAAATCCTTGAATTAAAGGAACATTGCCACAGCCGAAAAAAACAAATAAAGCTGCTTCGTCATTATCGCTTAGCCTTCTAACCTCTCTTCTAATAGCGCTTTTAGCCTCATCAATTTTATCTCCTTTCATTGAACCTGAAGAGTCAATCACAAAAACAACTGAGCGACCAGTAATGGTAGAAGCTTGAGGCGTGGAGCCACCATTTTGTTGAGCCATATAATCTTCTAATTTTCCTTGCTCTGTTTTACCATTCCAAAGATCAAAAGAAATATACTCCCCTTCTCCTTCTTTGTTAATCCAACTAATATGAGCTCCATATTGATGAAGTTCAAGAAAATTTGGAGCACTAACAGCAAAGGATTCTATATCTGTGTCTAATAAAATTTCTCTACCGGCATAAGTTCCTTCTGTATACGTTGAAGCTAAAATCCTAGTATTTAATCTATTACTTGTATCTATATAGGTAGTATAAACACAATTACCACCAGGCTCTACTTTAAAATTATCATCTTTAATACGAAAATAACCGCTGTCTATCTGATATCCATTATAAGTAGAAATTGTATAATAAACTCTATTAGCTGATTCAAAATTAAAATCATAAATATTACCCATTTGATCAGTAATAGAAATTGGCTCTTTGGCTTGAACCTTAAAACTAAAATAAAAATTAAATATAGCAAAAATTACAAAAGCTACAGTCAAAAATCTAAAGAGTTTCTGAGCTTTATTTCTATTAAAATTCATATCGTTATTTTACCATAAAAAAATATGTCTTTATAATTTTGTTCCACAATTAAGACAAAATTTATCACTAGCTTGAAGCTCTCCCCCACATCCAGAACAGAACTTCTTATTTAATCCTCTTTTTACTGTTTTATTTTCTGAGATAGACACATTAGGAGTAGAAATATTGTTTGGTTTTTTCTCTTCAACAATATTTTCATTTCCAGAAAATGCCAAAATTCCAGGAACCACAATATTTGTTACTGGTAACAACATTAATATTGCCCACCAAGCTGACACTTTTAACCTTTTAACAATAGCAAAATATAAAATTATACCAGGGATAATATTAATAATAGGAATCAGCAACCAAAACACCCATATCCCAGGTTTTCCAGCAATTCCACACGCTAAATAAATATTTAAAATTGGCACCCAAGCAAACCAAGAATTAGAAGTATTAGTTTTTTTAGCTATTTTCGATAAGCAAATGGAAAGATAAATATAAGAGATTATTATTGGAATTATTGTTAGGATAATCAGTAACCAGAACCAATACTTGGTAAGAAAATTAAACATTGCTGGCAAAAGTTTTTCAAAAAAGCCTGGTTGTGCATTAACCACAGAAGCTAAGGCGTAATCAAAAAAATTATTCATATTTTTTATTTATTATTTAATAATACCACGCTATTGAATTTTAGGGTTTAATTCTTTAATTTTGAAAATAAAAGACTCTTCGTTTTGAACCTTAAAAGAAAGGTGTCTTTCTCCCATCAACCTCTTTAAAACACCCTTTTCTTTTGGAGACTGATTACAAGTAATAAAAACTGCTTTTATCGGCCAACCCATTTTTTTAACAGTCTTTATTGCAGAAAGAGGTATTCTCCAAATACTTTTAAGTTTTTTAGAGAATATCCCAACTTTAGCAATAAAAATAAACTCATCTTTAGTCAGCAATAAAGATCCTTTACGTCTATTCGTTGTTGACTCTGCAGAATCTGACTCTTGCCCCTCCCATCTTCCTACCACGCTTTGTATATTTAATAATTGAAGAATTTCTTGCCCTACCTTAATTTCTGATTCTAAGACTGACCCTGTTTGTTGATTATGTATTTGAGTTCCACAAGCAGAACAAAACTGATCTGTGGAATCTAATCTATCCCCACAATTTGAACAAAACTTAGGCATTATATTATAATTTTTATTTTTAGATATTTTTTAACCCAACTAAGCATCGTTTATCTTTTTTACCGTCCGTTAGTATCAAAAAACAAGTTTTTCATATTATTAAAAGTATCATTTTAAGAGAGATTTATCAAACAAAAATTTATAAAAATATTGCAAAATATTTATAATTATATAATATAAGCTTGCTCTTTAAAAAAAAGATGTGAAAAGGTATGGGTAAAAAAAGGAAGAAAAGGAAGAAAAAGGAGAAAGAAAGAAATAGAAAAAATCAAGAAAGAAATAGAAAAAATTGGAGAGAATAAAAAATGAAAGACAAAATCACTGATTTTCTTGCTTTTATGGGAGCTTTTTTAGAGATTTGTTATATTCTTGCTGTTTCTCTGCTGTATGTTGCTAGTTCTTCTGGACTAACAGAATATACGGTAAAAGAAATAGGTGAACAAAAAGAGATTGCTATTACGGTATTTATAGTATCAATGATATGTATTGTCTTTTTTTTAACAAACTTTTCTAGAGCCAAAGACAGTTTTATTGCAAAAGTTACCTATTGGATATCGGTATTTTTCGGGCTAATACTTATTATTTTATATATCGTCATGATCATTACAGCAATAATACCAGTACTAATTATAGTATTAGTTGTTTTATGCCCTTCTTTAAAAAAGAAAACCTAAGAACTGTTTCCATAAAAACTAACACTGCTTTTTAAAAGGCAGTTTTTTTATACGTTTGAATGGTGTAGAGAATTCTTTTTTCATAATTTATAAAAAATTTGGGGTTTGTTTCTTTATTACTAAATAACAATCCTATGAGCTTATCGTCTGATTTATCAATTAGGTCTTTTAAAAGTCTCACATCCTCTCCGGACTCCCCACTCCTATCAAATCCAAACAGTTTTTCAAAACAATTCTTCCAGCTAAAATTAAAGCAATTCTTGCTTCCTTTAATTCTTTATCTTTTTCTATTACTACCTGGCAATCTCTGTAAAAACCATTAAAAGATTTGGCTAAATCAACAGCGTATTGAGGAACTCTTTGAATTTGATAATCTTTTACAGTTTCTTCAATAATTTCAGGAAAACGAATTAAGTGTTTAATTAATTTTAATTCAGATTTATGTTTTAATTTTGAAAAATCACAATTAGAAATCTCCTCTCCTGATTTTCTTAAAATTCCACACATCCTAGCATGAGCATACTGAACATAATAAACAGGATTTTTTTCAGACTGTTGTTTCGCTAAAAACAAATCAAAATTTAAATGCCTATCAGCAGATCTTTGTAAAAAGAAAAATCTGACAACATCTTTACCAACTTCATCTAATAATTCATCCATAGTTACATAAACTCCTGCTCTTTTAGACATTTTTAATTTTTCTTTTCCTCTATAAAGAGTAATGAACTGTAAAAGAATGGTATCTAATTGTCCCTTATAACCAATGGCCTCTACCCCTGCTTCTAATCCAGAAACATCTCCATAATGATCAGCTCCCCAGATATTAATTGCTTTATCAAATTTCTTCTTATTAAATTTATAATAATGATAAGCAATATCTCCTGCTAAATAAGTTTTCTCTTTATTAGTTTTAATTAATACCCTATCTCTAATATCTCCAAAATCAGAAGACTTAAACCATAAAGCTCCATCTTTCTCATAAGTAAATCCTTTCTTCTTCAAAAGATTAATTACTTTATCTATGTCTTCTTTATGAAGTTTCTTTTCAGAAAACCATTCATCATATTCAATTCCCATATCTTTAACTGTTTTCTTAATCATCTCAATAATCTTTTTAGCAGCCTTTTCCCCTGCTTTATAAGGATCTTTCTCTTTAATTTCTTCACTTAATTCATCAATATAACCTCCCTTATATACAGCTTCCTCATCTTTTAAAACAGAATGTCCCAAAGTAAGAATTTGATTTCCACAATCATTAATATAATAAGCTTTTTCTGTTTTAAATCCTGCTTTCTTAAAAACATTGGCCAATACATCTCCAAAAGGACCTCCTCTAGCATTACCAACAGTTAAAGGACCTGTTGGATTGGCTGAAATAAATTCAACTTGAACCTTTTTTCCTTTTCCGATACCCAAGCTTCCATATTTTTCTTTTTCTTTTAAGATTATTTTAACTTTATCTCTTAAATAATCATTAGGAATAGAGAAATTAATAAATCCTGGTTTTTCTACCTTAGAAGAGATCTTTCCAAAATCAGATAATAAATCTTTTTCAAATCTTTCATTTATAATATTAGCTATTTCTAAGGGATTCTTCTTAACATCTTTAACTATTAACATAGCTATATTAGAAGAATAGTCTTCTAAAATTTCTTTTGGAGTATTTTCAATTTTAATTTCAGGAATTTCAAATTCAGGAAAAACACCTTCTTTTTGAAGGTCTTTAATAGATTTTTCTATTATTTCTTTTACCCTATTCTTTATCATTTAATTCTTAATTAACATTTACTTTATCTATTCTAACAAATATAGCAAAATTACCCGAATAACGATTTATCAAAAGCGTTATTTCCCAAAAAAAATAACCAAATTGTTAGACTTTTTTAAATAACAAATTGGTTGACACTTAATGTTTTGTATTTTTACCTATACTATATATGGTAAAAGCTTTCTCCGTTTCAAAAAATGAAATTCCGCAATGGTTAAAAATGTTAAAAATCTTTCCCAAAAAACTTCTTCGTTTTCATAATCTTCTATATTCATTCTATTGTCACCTTCGTGATATTAATATTATAACGCTTTATTGTAACAGGTCAATAATATAAGTCCGTACAGCTTTATTCCTCTCTATTCTTTCTTTGTATGTATAATTTTATTCTCAGCTATTATTTTATTATGTCCTTTTGTTATTCCTTCAGAAGCTAAAGCTCTTAAGGCGGCTAAATTCTGAGCTAATCCTACAGAAGCTATTATTTGAGCTAATTCTTGTGCAGTTTTAACTTTTAAAATTTTAAGAGAAATCTTAGATAAGGGATGAGACTGAATAATACCTCCAACTGTTCCTACAACAACAGGAACAACTATTTCTCCTGCTAATCCTTCATTTGTCTTTTTCCAGTCAACTAATGGCTTGTATGTCTCCGTCAAAGAATAGCCATAAGCTCCTGCCTCTAAAGCCCTCCAATCATTCCCAGTAGCTAAAGCTACTGCCCCCATCCCGTTTAAAACCCCCTTGCTGTCAGTAATAGATCTATAAACATCATTTTTCCCAATAGAGCTAATTTTAACAATATTATCAATAACTTCTTCTGTATCAAATCCTTCTCTTTCCAAAGCTTTTTTAGTTACTAGAGCTTTTGCTTTAACCAGTCTTCTATTAGCTAAATTAGAAACTATCTTTAAGGTAGATTTAATTCCTACAAGATTCTCAATAAACAAGGCTGTTTTTTCACTAATCAAATTAACAATGTTAGCCCCCATAGCATCCTTAACATCTATTAATAAATGAATTCTTAAAGAAGAGTCTATATTTTTTCCATCAAATAATTTAATTTCTAGGTCTTTTACTCCTCCTCCAAGTTTTTCTAAAACAAGATCCTGCTTATTGGCAAAACTAATTATTTCTTCTTTGTTCTCCAAGATTTGAATCTTAAGAGATTGAGAATCTTTTAAGTTAGTAAAATATATCTGCCCTATCATTAAATTTTCCAGACTTTCAGCAAATATTCCTCCACCATCTCTAGTTAACTTAGCCCCGTAAGAGGCAGCTGCAACCACAGAAGGCTCTTCTGTCACCATAGGAACAAAATAATCTTTATTATTTATTAAAAAATTAGTCGCAATAGAATAAGGAAGAGAAAAAGAACCAATAACATTTTCAGAAATTGAATTCCTAATTTCTTTCTTTAAAAAGCCTTCTTTGACAAGATTTATTTCTTCTTCAGTTAAATCTGAAAAATTTTCAATAATTTTGATTTTTTCTTCCTCTTTTAATCTAAAAAATCTTGGAATTCTACTAGTTTTTTCACTATCCATTTTTCATAGTTATTATTGTTTCAGTTTATCTAAATTCCTTCTTAAAAGCAAAAAAAATACCCTTTAAAAAAAGGGTTGAGAGTTTATTGTTTTAAACCTTTTTTCTCCATCTTTGTATCCAGCTAAATACCCTTTATCAAAAGCTTGTTTGACGTCCATATCAACAATACTTATAAAAGGTCCGCTGGTTACTTGTTTAATCTTGGAATCTTTCCCTTTTACTCCATCAATAAAACCTTGATCATATCCTTTTTTCCATGGCATCCTTTTCATCTCTTTTAAAAATTATTAAAGATCCATCCAAATTATATAAACCTTGCTTGTTATTGTCAAAGCGCTTCAGTCTATTTCTCTTTTTGTTAATAAAAAGAGAAAGCACCTATTATTATTAATAGGTGCGTGAGACATTGTTCGGACATTCAATTAGAATATCCTACACAACGATACTTATATTATAATATATAAAAGAAACAATATCAAAAAAATAAGTAATTATAAAAAAATAATTCAAAGAAAAAAACTACTTTTAGTAGTTTATAGAAAAAAAATAAAAAGATTAATTAAGAGATTAAGAGAAGTTATTGCTCTTCTTTATCAAGACCTTCAATGTAGCCTTGGACATAGCCTGATAACGCATCAAGCGCACCCCAAAACGTGACAGAAACCATACTCCACACTGATTGCAACAGGTCCTGATCCTGTGCATCCTGAAGACCTTTATCGAAAGACTTAAGTATTAAATCTAAATTCGGCATTTCATTAACCTATTTTTATTTTGTTTTTTTAAATTATTAAACAACTATCTGTATTATACAAACATTCTAATTATTGTCAAAATGTTTTAGTTTATTTCTCTTTTTGTTAACATGAAAGAATGAAAATTCTTACCAAAAACAAAACTGCATATTTTCAGTATGAGATACTCGAAGAAATCGAGGCTGGTATTTCTTTGATTGGACACGAAGTCAAAGCAATCAAGACCGGGAGGATTAGCATTAAAGGAGCTTATGCAAGCATAAGAAAAGGAGAAATGTTCTTAATTGGAGCAACAATTCCACCATATCAAGCTAAAAACACTTCTAAAAATTATAATGAACAAAGAGACAGAAAATTATTACTCAAAAAGAAAGAAATCCAGTATTTAGCTGATAAAACAGAGAAAAAAGGGTTGACAATAGTCCCTTTAAAAGTCTATAGTGTAAGAGGAAAGGTAAAGATTAGTATAGGATTAGCAAGAGGAAAGAAAAAGTTTGATAAAAGAGCCAAAATTAAGAAAATAACCACAGAAAGAGAGATGGACAGACAATTGAAAGAATTTAATAAGTAAGAGTTGTTCTTTGGGGATGCATAAAAGCTTCGACAGAGATTTAACTAAAATAAGGCAAGCCGAGAATTCTCGAAACTCGTAAAACTTCGGGAAACCAAATAATTGCCAAAAACAATTCATTTGAACCTGCATTAGCTTTAGCTTAATGCCATCTTTTTTATTGATTCTCGATAGATAAATAAAGGTGTAATATATCGAGATAGATTTTTTAATCTGGTTTGGTAAAAAATCAAAACAAAAAAACCAAAAATGTAGAAAGATTTTTTCTCGATTTAACTTTCTATTATTATTAATTGAGATATGTTTGTAGAATTATTTTAGCTTCAATTTTTGGACAAGGGGGCAGGACCCTTCATCTCCACAATTAACATAAACAAAACAAGTTTTGTCAAAAAAAGTAGTTATCAATCATCAAATAAAATCTGAAGAAGTAAGATTAATTGATATTGACGGAAAACAATTAGGAATAGTTTCTCTAGGAGAAGCTTTAAAAAAAGCGCAAGAAGCGAGTCTTGATTTAGTTCAAGTAACAGATAAAGCAACTCCCCCTGTATGTAAAATAGCAGATTACGGAAAATATCTTTACCAGCTTCAAAAAAAGGAAAAGAAAACCCAGAAAAGCAGTGAAATAAAAGGAATAAGGCTTAGGTTTAATATTTCCGATCATGATATGGACATAAGAATGAAAAAAGCTGTTCAATTCTTAAACAATGGAGATAAAGTAAAGATAGATATGATTTTGCGAGGTAGAGAAAAAAGACTTTCAGATTTTGCAAAAAACAAAGTACAAAGGTTTATAGAAAATTTAAACGAAGAAATTCCTATCAAACAAGAAACATTAAAGAGGGGAAATAGAGGATTTTCAGTTGTTGTTATCAAGTCTAATTAAAAAATAATGCCAGCAAAAACAAGAAAAGCAATTACAAAAAGATTTAAAGTTACCAAAACTGGTAAAATTCTTAGGCGACAATCAGGTCTTAATCATTATAGAGCAAAGAAAACAGGACAATATAAAAGAAAGAAAAGAAGATTGGTAGAAGTTTCAAAGCCTGAAGCAAAAGTAATAAAAAGATTATTAAAATATTAACATGACAAGAGTAAAAGGAGGCCCAGTCACTAAAAGAAGAAGAAAAAGAACCTTAAAACAAACAAAAGGTTTTAATTGGGGCAGAAATTCAAAATTTAAATTAGCTAAAGACGCTTTACGCCATGCTTTAACGCATGCTTTTCAAGATAGAAGAAAAAAGAAAAGAGTTTTCAGAACTGTTTGGCAAGTTCAAATTAGTGCTGCTTGTAAGCAATACGATCTTTCTTATAGTAAATTCATACATGGGTTAAAAAATAGTAAAATAGAGATCAATCGAAAAATGCTAGCAACACTAGCAATAGATCACCCAAAAATATTTAAGACTATTATAGAAAAAGCAAAAGCTACTCTTTAGATTTTAAAAACTTCATGGCTTTTTTTAAAGCTTTCTTAGTACTTTCAAAGGTTATTTTTTTGAGAGCTTGACTGTAAGGAAGCCATACAAAACTTACATGTTCAAAGGAGAGATTTATCTCTTCTTTTTTTGTTTCAGCTAAAAATAATTTATTCGTTTTAAATACTGTTTTCCCCTTAGATTTAAAAAAATATTCTGTTTTATCTTGAAAGCCAGAAATAAACTTCAAATCATCAATACCAGTTTCTTCTTTTACTTCCCTAGCAACTGTTTCTTTTAAGGTTTCTCCTCCCTCAATATGACCTTTAGCTAAATCCCAGTGACCGGCATTATAATGCAAAAGAAGAAAATGATAAGCATTGTCCTTTTTTAAAAAAATAATTGCTCCAGCTGAACTCTCAATAGGAATCATTGTTCAATATACTTTGAAACTCTAACAGTTTCTTTGTCCGTGGTAGCAACACTATCTTTAATAAGAAAAAGGACCAAAGCAGACAATAAACTAAAAATTCCAGTTAAGATAAAAATCAACCTAAAACTATAAATAGAAGCCATAATTCCACCAATAGCACCCATGATACCAGCTCCAAGACCTAAACAGGTACTATTCATAGCCCATTCATAGGCCTCCTGCCCTTTACTTATATGTCTAGTGAACATTGCTCCTCTAGATGGTACAACCAGAGCCATTCCTATAGCATGCAAAACTCCTAAGGCATAAATATGCCAAACAAAAGAAGAGAAAGCAAAACCAAAAGGAACAAGAGAGGTTAAGCAAATACCAGTGATTAAAAAATAAAAATCATCTTTCTCTCCATGGTTTTTGTCAAGATAACTACTAATTGGAATTTGTAATATGGATTTTAAAACCCAGTATATTAAAGAAGCAAAACCAGCTATTTTTGCAACCTCTGCAGGACTACTTGAAATATCTTCTAAAAGAAAAATGGCAAAAATAGGAGAAACCAACCCCCAAGCACTAGACAGAATAAAATAATGAGAGATTAAAACTCTTGTAACCCTATTAATTTTTTTGAACATGATTATTACTATAATGTGAATTATTGTTTTTTTCAATGAAATATTTTTTCATAAAATTCTCCCCTATCTTGAAAAGAAAAAACGCTCCAATCAAGGCAACTAAAAAACTAACACCTCTATCAATCATTGTAAAAGCAACTGCTACAGAAGAATCCAAGCCTGAAGAATTAAAAGCAAAAACTTGCATTACTTCATGAGATCCCAAGATCGCTGGAACAGGAAGTATGATTGCCAACTGAGTAAAGGCAACAATAGACACGGCAAACACAAAAGATATTGTTTCTCCCAAGAAAAGAACTAATAACCAAGCTTTAAAACATATAATTAAATTTTTTACAAAAGAGAGAATAAAAGGCTTTATAATCTTTTTCTTGGGAGATCTAAAAAAATTAAAAACTCCTCTTTCAACTTCTATGGATTTATTCTCTGTTGTACTGTTAAAAATCTTATGAAAAATTTTAACAATACTAATGTTTTTTAAAGCTCTAAAATAGAAGAATAATAAACAGAAAAGGAGGAACAAAAAAACCAAACCAATTTTTATCAATAAATCGTGGGGATATTTCCTGGTATTATAAAAAAAGAGAAAAAGACCCAAAACAACAAAAATAATATCAACAGTCCAGCCAACAATCCTATCAATAATAATAGAAGAAGTAATTTCTAAGCCAGAATAGTTTTTCTTTTGCTTTAAAAAATATCCCCTTAAGAATTCTGCTGAACCAAATAGAATAGGAACGAAAAAATTAATAGAAAAACTAGCAACTCCCAACTTAAAAAAATCTACAAAAGAAATCTTTTTATTTTCTATCTTTAATATTTCTTTCCACCTAAGACCTTCAAGAGAAACAGTTAATAGACCTAAAAATAACAAAATTAATACTTGCCAAGTGTTAATAATAAAGAAGACCTCTCTTACTGCTTCCCAGCCAACAGATTGAACAACCCAAACAAAAAGGCTTAATCCAAGCAAGAAAGAAAACATTAAAAATAAGAACCTTTTTTTCATTGTTTATTTTGAAATTATTTTTACCCCCTCAACCCCTATCTTTCCAACAAAAGAGTGAAAACCTTCTCTATTAAAAACATTGATCAGCTTTTCCAACTCCTCCTCTTTTTCCATGAGAGCTAAACAACAACCGCCTCCCCACCCTCCGGTTGGCTTAACCCCTAAAACATTATTCCTTAAAGCAATTTCAACTATTTGGTCTAATTTTTTAGTTGAAATATCTAACTTTCTTAATTCTTGATAATACCTATTCATTAATGTTCCTACAATATGAAGGTTCTGGTTTTTTAAACCAACTAAAGCTTTTTTAGATAGATTATCTAAAGATTCTAAAACAGCGTTGACCATTTCTGGAGATTGCTCTTTTTTATTACGGACATAAGAAACCATCTCTCCCGTTCTAGCTTCTTCCCCACTATTAATAATCAATAAAGGAATTTTAAAATCAATATCTAGTACTTTAATTCCTTTTGACTTTTGATACTGTAAATAACCTCCATAAGTAACAATATTGTTATCTATCCCTGAAGGAGTCCCTCCATGAGCAATAATATCTCCAAGATAAGCAAAATTAGAAATTTCTTCTTTAGAAACGTTTTTCTCTAAAACACTGACAATAGAAAGAGTAAGAGCAGAAAAAACAGCTGAGCTAGAACCTAAGTTTTTTGGTACATCTGAATTAATCTCTATTTCCAGTCCTTTAAAGCCATACTTATTCAAAATATTAGCAACAACAAAAAAACTGGGAGAAAGCTCGTCCCCCTTGAATATCTTATTAATTTCTTCAAATTGCTTTTTTTCAATTAAATCGTTTATTTTATTTAAAAAGAAAAACAAGTCTTTTTTTTGCATAGACTTGTTTAAATTAAGACTTTCAGTTTTTATAGAAACAAAACCTTGATCAAGAATTGAAGTCTTTACTTGGCACCTTTTATCAAAACTACAAGCTATTCCCAACTTATCGTAAACAACAGCATGTTCACCAAATAAAATAACCTTCCCTGGTGCAGAAGCTGTCACCATGAATTATATTTTATAGACCTTGTATCCTTTTCTAACCTTTTGAGAAAACTCCAAACCTACCGAATCTCCTTTTTTAGCCTTGCTAACTTTCTTCTTATCAATCTCCATAGACTGAACAGATTGATCAAAATCTGCCTCTCCTCCAATAATCCTAATATCATCTCCAGCCTTCAATCCACTAGACAGCTGAACAATTCCCACTTTTATCTTGCCATAAAAATGAGTCACTTCCCCAATTTTTTTACCCTCTTTAGTAGCCATATTATTATATAAAATTAATTAATATCACTTCTTATTTTAATGCTTATATCTAAAAAATCAATCTAAAAACCAAAAAACAGGAAGTAGAACGTCCTGTTTATAGGCGAGAAAGAGAATAACCTTCATAAAATCGATACAAGTTCGAATCCAATACTGGAGAAATCCTTGCACCTCCTTCATTAAAGTTAATTCCATGTTTCACGAGAATAATCTCGCACCCTCTCAATTGTTTTTATTATATGCTAAAAGTACACTCTTTGTCAAGAGGAAAATCAATTATTAATTTTTTTGTGCTATGATATAAATGTTCTGGCGATCATTATCATCGCTTTTAATAACTCCTGACTCTATAAGCTTAAGTCCAGCCTTTTCAACTAATGCTTTTAGTTCTTTCTCGGAAAAAAAGTGATAATATCTTTCAACTTTAGCTCCCCAAGGGATCAAAACATCGCCATAATCCAGCTTTGATCTTTTTATCCTTTTCATAAAATAGTTTTTGAGAGTTAATATTAAATGATCAGGTCTATAAAGCTTCCAAACCGTTAAGACTAACAAGCCTTTAGGCTTTAAAACTCTTTTAGCTTCTTTTAAAAACTTTAATCTTAATTTTTCTGAAGGAATTTGGTGCAAAACAGCTATACTATAAACTTTATCAAAAAAACTACCAGCAAAAGAAAGATCTAGAGCATCATCAACACTGAATTTCTTTTGAGGATATTTCTTTTTTGCAAGCTTAATTAACTCTACAGAGTTATCAACTCCATAGTAATCAGTTAATTTTTCATTAAAATAAACAATATTTCTACCATTACCACAACCCAAATCTAAAACCTTATCTCCAGAAAAAAGATAATCACTGAACAAAAATCTTATTTCGTACCAAGGTCTGTTTCTTGTTCTAGAAAAATCCCTAGCAATTAAGTTATAATTACGATTAACTCTTTCCAATAAATATTTTGCGTATTGTTCTTCCATGAAACATCAAAAACTAATTATCAATAATTTATTTAAAAGCCGAGTCAAAACTCCGGGGAACTTAGATTCTTTTAAAAGAAAAATATCTAAACAATATAAGATTGGTTTCCCAAGTAATGTCCAGCTACTCAAAGCTTATCATAAACTATTAAAAAATAAAGATATAAAAAAGTCAAAAGAGATTGAGCTCTTATTAAGGACCAGTCCTGTCCGTTCTCTTTCGGGTATTGTGAACGTTTCTGTCCTAACAAAAGAATATCCTTGTCCTGGAAAATGTATTTATTGTCCGCAAGAAAAAGGAATTCCTAAAAGTTATCTTTCTGGAGAACCTGCCGTAGAAAGAGCTAAATCTTTAGATTATCTCCCCTACGATCAAACAAAAGAAAGAATAACCATGCTAGAAGATCAAGGTCACCCAGTTGATAAAATTGATCTAAGGATAATAGGAGGAACTTGGTCTTTTTATCCAAAACAATATCAGACTTGGTTTATTAAAGAATGTTTTAATGCTTGTAATAACAAAAAGAGTAAAACGCTTTTAGGGGCACAAAAATTAAACGAAAAAGCTAAACGCAGAATTATTGGTCTATCCATAGAAACAAGACCTGATTTTATTAATAAAAAAGAAATAAAACGATTGCGAAAATTAGGGATAACAAAAGTAGAAATAGGAGTTCAGAGCATTAACGACAAAGTATTAAAATTAAATAAAAGAGATCATAAGGTTAAAGCAACAATAAAGGCAACTCAACTCCTTAAAGATGCTGGATTTAAAGTCTCTTACCAAATGATGCCAAATTTATTAGGTTCAACCCCTAAAAAGGACTTAAAAGAATTTAAAGAATTATTTGAAAATCCTGACTTTAAACCAGATTTATTAAAAATATATCCTTGCGCTCTATTAAAAGGAACTCCTCTTTATAAATTATATTTAAAGAAAAAATATAAACCATATTCTAGAAAAGAACTATCTGAAACTATAAAAAAAATTAAAAAAATAACTCCTTATTACGTAAGGATAGAAAGGATTATAAGAGATATCCCAGCTCAAAAAATAGTCGCTGGACCAACTAAAATTTCAAACTTAAGACAAATTATTCAAAAAGAAATGAAAGAAGAAGGTTGGCAATGTCGGTGTATTAGATGTAGAGAAGTTAAAGACAGGTTTGATAAAAAAGAGAAGTTATTCTTATTCAAAGAAAATTATAATTCTTCAGAAGGAAAGGAGATATTTTTAACTTTTGAGAATAAAGACCGAAGCAAGCTTTATAGTCTATTAAGGCTAAGAATTCCTTCTTTTCATTTTCAAAAAACAAAACATTTTATAAAAGCCCTCCAAAACGGTTCTATTATTAGGGAGCTCCATACTTATGGCCAACTTACATCTATATCAAAAAAAGGGTCTTCTTCTCAGCATAAAGGGTTGGGTAAAAAATTAATAAAAGAAGCTGAAAAAATAACAAAAAAAGAATTTAAGCTTAATAAAATAGGGGTTATTTCAGCAATTGGAGCAAAAGAATATTACCGTAAACTAGGATATAAACTAAAAGGAACTTACATGGTAAAAAGCCTTTTTAATTAAGAGCTTGACAAGGTTTTTTCCTACATATAAAATAGATGAAAATATGTGGGAAAAAACTATACATCAGAAAAAAATAAAGGTCGAATCTGCACCGCCTCAAAAGGCGTTTTTTTTTATTAATTTTAAAAATTAAAAAAATCAATGAAAGACAAAATTGCTACTGCAAAACTAGAAACCCATATCATAAAATCGATGAGGGGTTTTTTAGAAAAAAACAATTTCTTTGAAATATTCCCCCCAAAAATTGTCCGAGCTTCAGGGGCTTGTGAAAATATTGACACCTTGTTTGAAGTAGGAGTAGACGGAGATTTCTATTGGTTCAATCCCAAAAAACCACACCGAGCCTATCTTTCCCAAACAGCCCAACTTTACTTGGAATCTCTTACTCCTTATTTAAAAAAGGTTTTTTCGATCGGACCCAGCTTCAGAGCAGAAGAAGGAAGTGACAACCGCCACTTAACTGAGTTTACTATGATAGAGATTGAATTTGCTGAAGGATTTAAAAATCTCTTAATATGCATTGAAGGTGTTATTTTCCAGGCAGTCAAAGATTTGATTAAATTGTCAAAAGAAAAACAGATGGAAATGGAATTAGAGAAAAAGGACATTGAAAGATTAAAAAAAGTAAAACTACCCTTCCCCAGGATTACATATGACCAGGCTATTGAATTGCTAGGACTTTCTTTTGGAGACGATATTTCTTCAAAAAACGAAAAAATACTCCTTAGCCAGTTTAATAATCAACCTCTCTTTATTACTCGCTTTCCGAATCCTATGATTAATTTTGGAAAAGAAATTGAAGTAGAAAAATTTTTTAACATGATACCAGACCCTGCCAATCCTAACAGAGTGCTTTCAGCTGACTTGATTCTTCCTTTTGGAGGAGAAGCAGTGGGAGCAGCCCAAAGAGTTCATAAATTAAAAGAATTAAAATGGAGGCTGAAAAACTCCAAAATGTTTGCCAGGCTCCAGAAAAAAGGGGGAGAAATGTCTGATTTCAATTGGTATTTCCAAAAAGTAAAAGAAAAAAGCATTCCCCATTCAGGTTGTGGGTTTGGAGTAGGAAGAATTCTCAAATTTGTAAAAGGAGAAAAAGACATCAGAAAAGTAATTACTTTTCCCCTAAACCAAGTAGGTATTATCTAAGTCAAAACTCTTTAAATTATTTCAAGGCCTGTTCTTTGCTTTTGAACGTCTTCAATATTCCTTGTTCTAGACTGTAATAATGAAAGAAGCTAAAAAAATAACCGAGAATATTGTCTCGGTTTTAAAGATTAAAAGTCTTGTGTAAAGCTTGAACAGCCTTATGAGCTTCGTCTTTATTTATAATACAACTTATTGTGATGTCTGACGTAGAAATAATTTTAATATTAATCCCATTTTCATAAAGAGTTTTAAATACTTTAGAAGCACAACCGGGCGTATTTCGCATCCCCGTGCCAACGATACTGACTTTTCCTAATTTGGAATCGCCAAGACAAGTTCTGGCACCTATGGATTTGATAATTGATTTCATTATTTCAAAAGCTTTACTAAAATCATTTTTAGAAACAGTAAAGCTCACGTCCGTAATATTGCCTTCAACGCTTGTATTTTGAACAATGGTGTCTACGCTTATATTAGATTGAGCTAATGGCTCAAAAATCGCACTAGCTATACCTGGTCGATCAGGAACGCCGACAATAGTAATTCTGGCTACGTTAAAATCGCAGGTAATCCCCCGTATTTTGTTCCGAATTTCCATAGATTCTTTACCTATAAAAGTGCCTGGCTCATCGGTAAAGCTAGAAGCTACTAATATTGGCATATTATAAAATTCAGCCAACTCTACGGCTCTTGGGTGAATCACCTTTGCTCCACATCCAGCTAATTCCAGCATTTCTTCATAACAAACCTTGTCTAGTTTAGTTGGTTGCGAAACAATCGACGGATCAGCAGTAAAAACACCTTCAACGTCAGTATAAGTTTCACATACTTCAGCTCCTAATACTGCAGCTATAGCAGTTGCTGTGAGATCAGAACCTCCTCGACCTAAGGTAGTAATATCCGTTTCTTCATTCGTTCCCTGGAAACCGGCAATAACAACAATCTTGTCTTTTTTTAATTCTTTAAGAATACGTTGAGAGTTAATAAAAAGAATACGAGCCTGACCATGATAGCTATTTGTTTTAATGCCAGCCTGGAAGCCAGTAAGACTAACTGCTTTATATCCCATTGAAATTAAAGCCATTACTAATAAAGTACTGGAAACAATCTCTCCTGTAGAAAGCAATACATCTAATTCTCTTTTGTCAGGTTGATCGCTAAAACGATGTGCAAGATTTATTAATTCATCAGTAGTATCACCTCTCGCTGAAACTATTACAACAAGTTGATTTCCTTCCTTTTTCCTTTTAATTATCCGACCAGCAATTTTTTTAATCTGCTCATCTGTAGCTAAAGAGCTACCTCCATACTTTTGAACAACTATTAACATTTTAAAGAACACCTTTTGAAAAGTTAACTATAAATATAATAAATAATCAAATTTTGTCAATTTTTTTAAAAGTCTTTTTGCAACATAGCAAAATAGTAACAATCTCAGAAATTGAAGTTTGCGGATATTACCGCAAAAGAAACTATAAACTAGAAAAAAATTACATGATTAAAAAAAATCCACTGATTAATTATAGTGGATAAACAAATCATTTTCTTTCTATTTTTGCCCCACAAGAAGGACAAAATAATGGTTTTCGAAAATCTTCATTCTCCTGAGTTAAAATTTGAATTTCTTCCTTTTCTTTTTTCTTTTTTTCTACTATCTTTCTTCTCACTTCTTTCGATGTAGGCATCATTATAGTTACCTTTTGAAAAGGACTACCTCAATTATACAATAAAATAAAAAAGCATCAAAAACTTTTACAACTAAAATAATCCCGTAAACAAATATCCTAAAATAGACAATAAGGCTACAGGGGGTAAGGCAGGAATTGCTTTTCTTTCTTTTTGTTGAAGAAAAATCCAAAAACTAAGAAACAATCCAACTAAAGAAAAAATAGCAACAATAACAGAATCTGCAACACTATAAGGGACCAAAGAACATACAAGCAATAAGGGAAAGGCTATATCTCCTCCTCCCAAAACAAAAGCCCAATTTTTATTAATATTATCTGTCTTCCCATTAAAAGAAGATAAATTATGAGGAATAATAAATCCTAATATTGACCCACTCTCAATCATTGATTTAGCCATTGTGACCATGTGCTTTGTTTTATAAACAGCAATAAAATCATATACAGAAAATAAAACCAAAAGAAAAACAACAACCTGAGGGGTAACACTTAATCCAGCGATACTAATTGTTCCTGCTATTCCCAAAATAACGCATAAATTATGAAGAAAAACTGATTTCTTCTTATCCCACAAAAAAATCAAAATAAACATCAAGCATAAAGAAACAACATCTGAAAACCAAGCGTCTAATATTAAAGATCCGCCAGTAAAAATCGCAAAAATAAAAAGAGACTTAAATAAAGCCTTTTTATGATTTTTCTTTTTAAGAAATTTTATGACTAAAAAAATAAACAAAGTAATTATGCAAAACTGAATAACAAAACTTTTAATTGATATATAAGAAATAGAAATATTGCTAGCCTCTAACAAATCTCTTCTTTTGATAGACCCTGTTATTCCCAACAACACTGTTAAAAAGAATAAAAAAGATTCAACTAAAAATGCTTGCCAATATTGTTTTAAATTATTTTTCATTTTTGAAAATTCTACATCAAAAAACTTTCTTTATAACTAAATTATGAACTCCCTTAATTTTTATCTTTCTTGTTTTTAATATTTACAATACCTTTATCAAAATATAATTTTTCAATTAATTCTTTCTGTTTCTTCAAGTCGCAAACATCATGGCGAATCTTTGCTTTTTGGCGACGAAAATACTTACGTAATGATTTTGTTATTTTTCTTTTCATTTTTTTATTTTTTTAAATTCTTCTTTAACAACCATTCTATCATCCCAAGACTTTCTTTTCCCGTCTTTGAGACAAATAGAAGATTCCGAACCTTTACCTGTGATCAAAACTATGTCTCCTTTTTCTGCTATTTTCAAAGACTTTTTAATTGCCTCTCTTCTATCTATTATTTTTATTGCATTAGAACCTGCTCCCTCTAAAACATGATTAATAATTTCATTTGGATCCTCATCGTAGGGATCTTCATTGGTAATAATAATTTCTTGGCAATATTTTTGTGCTATTTTTCCCAAAACAGGTCTTTTCCATTTATCTCTTCCTCCGCCACAAGCCCCTAAAACACAAATTAGCTTTCTAGGATTAAAGTTTTTCCGAACTGAGCTGTAAACTTTATCTAGAGCATTTGGAGTAAAAGCATAATCAACTATTACCGTGAAAGGTTCAGAAATAACTGTTTCCATTCTTCCGGAAATGTTTTTAATTCTTTTTAAAGACTTGGAACAGCTTTCCAAATTAATGTCTTGAGACAACCCAACACAAATTGCAGCCAAAGCATTATAAATGTTAAAAGAACCTAAAAGAGAAAGTTTAAAGCTTGTTCCCTTCACCTCAAAAGTAGAACCTTTTTCATCAGAAACACAATTTATGGCTCTTATTTCTTTTCCCTCTTCAGAATTTCTACTTATTCCATAATAATATTTTTCATCAGTTGGAAAATTATAATATTGAATATTATCATCATCCATATTAAGAACATGAACGCCTTTGGTTGCTTTGAATAACTCTGTCTTAGCTAAACGGTATTTCTCAAAACTACCATGAGACTCAATATGCTCTGGGCTTAAATTCGTAAAAACAGCAATATTAAAATCTATAAACTTATGCCTGTATTGTTTAATCCCTTCAGACGTAACCTCTAAAATTACATATCGACAATTAGAGTTAACAGCTTTCCTTAAAAATCTTTGCAAGATAAATCTTCCGGGCATTGTCATTCTTAAATTATTATCCCATCTCTCATCGCCGATTCTAGACTCGATAGAAGAAAAAGAAGCTACTTTATATTTATCTTTTAAAATTTCAAAAAGCATTTTAATAACAGTCGATTTTCCATTAGTTCCAGTGACACCAATGACAATTATTTTTTTTGATGGAAAACCATAAAAAACAGCTCCTAAAAAAGCTTGAGAAAAATGATACCATCTTATTAAAAAAGAAGGTGCAATAAATTTGGCTATTTTTTTAATTTGGTTTAACATTATTTTGATTTTAGAATAAATAGCTTGATAAATAAAGAAAAATAATTTAAGATACTCTTATTATGCCTAACACAGAGTCTGCAAAAAAGTCTGTTCGCCAGAACAAAACTCGAAGAGCAAGAAATATTAAAAGAAAACAAACATTAAAAATTCTTTTAAAAAAGGTTCGTCTTTTGATTTCTGAAAAAAAAGTAAAAGAAGTAAAAGCTCTTATGCCTGAAATTCAAAAAACCTTAGATAAATCTGCTAAAGTGAATATAATCAAAGCAAACAAAGCGAGCAGGACTAAGTCGAGGATAGAAAAAGCTATAGCTAAAATTAAAAAATAAAAAGTGTCGAAATTATCGGCGCTTTTTTATTTAATTAAAGCTCAATAATTAATAAGTCTATAGCCGTTCTCGGTTCTATTCTTCCAACCTTAATATCAGTGTCTATTTTCAAAATCTTTTGATATATTTTCTTCAATTCAAGGAAAGTAAATCTATCCACAAGAGGACGAGCTTTTTTGACCACAAAAGGATGGAGGTTGGAGTTTTGAGATACAGAAAGACCCCTTTCAACTAGGTCTTTTATTATAAGAAGGACTCTAAACTGATATGCAATCATAGATAACAAATAAGGGATATTAACCCCTTCGTCCAAATGAAATTGAAAAAGCTCTAGGGCTTTCTTTTTATTTTTAAAGGCAATAGCTTCAATTGTTTTAAATATATTAGTTTCAATCTTTGGCCTAACTAAAAAATGGATATCTTCTATGGTAACCTCCTTTCCTTCCTTAAAATTGATTAATTTAGAAATTTCGTTTTCCATCTGCCAAAGATTATTGCCAACAAAAACAATTAATTCGTCTAAAGCTCTATCCCCTATAAGCCCTTGCAGTTTATGAAATTTAATTTTAACCCACTTCTTGAGATTAACTGCGTTGAAAAAAACAAATTCCTGAAAATCTTGTTTTTTAGTTTTCTTTCTTAAAAAAGAATACAATGAATCTTTCTTAGAAAAATTTTCGCTTTGATGAAAAACAATAATATTGTCTGTTTGAAGGAATTCTTCTTTTTTCTCTAAAAATTTTTCTCTAAATTCTTTATTAGAAAAAACATCTCTTAAAACAATTAGCTTTTTTTCTCTAAACATAGAGACTTGTTCTGTGTCCGTTTTAAAATCATTAAAAGAAAAGTTACTACTCTCAAAAACCTTCAAGTCCAATCCACTTTTGTGAATTTCTTTATATTCATTAATAATTTCATTTAATTTTTTTTGAGACCTATAGTTATCTGGTCCGTAAAGAAAATAAATCATAATTATAAAGGTTGGCACTTAGAACAAAAAAATGTAGACCTTCCTGATATTTTATCTCTTTTAATTTTATTTTTACATACAAGGCACTTTTCTCCTTCTTTCCTATAAACCTTCAAAAAATTACCATATCTCCCTTTTTTCCCATCAATTTGCCTAAAATCTGAAACACTACTCCCTTTTAATTTTATCGCTTCTTTTAATACAATTTTGATATTTTTATAAATCTTCCTTAGATCTTTTTCTTTCAATTTATTTAAATCTTTGAATGGATTAACTTTTGATTTCCAAAGAATTTCGTTTGCGTAAATATTTCCTATCCCAACAATAATTCTTTGGTCCATTAAAACCTGCTTAATTCTTCCTCTTCTTCTCTTATTTAAGGACTCTTTAAATTTTTTAAATGTAAAATCTTTTTCTAGTGGCTCTGCTCCTAAAGATTGCAAATACTTAGATTTTTCCAATTTCTCTTTATCCCAGAGTTCAACCTTGGAAAACTTTCTTAAATCAGATAAGGCAAGCTGTCTATTATCATTGAAAAAGATAATTAAATGTAAAAAATTATTCCAAAAATCATTAACCAAGCTTCCTTGAACTTCTGAAATCCATTTTCCTTTTTCTTTTTTCCATCTTCCATACAACAAATGACCGCTAATTTTTTGATGGACTAAAAGCACTTTATCGCCAGAAAGATCAATTAATATATTTTTTCCTCTTCTTCTTATACCCACAACAATCTTTCCTTTTAATTCTTTTTTAAACCTACTAAACTGTTTGGGTTTTTTAATAATTTTTTTACTATCAGTCCAGACATCCTGAATTTTTAAATTAAGAATTTTCTTTTTCAAGCCTCTGATAATTGTCTCTACTTCTGGTAATTCAGGCATATTACCACAGTTTTAATAGCTTATTTTTTGCCTGTATTTTTTGAAACCTTTTAACTAAACTTTTAAACCCCAATTTTTCCAAATAATCAATAAAATCCTTCTCATTACAACTCCCCCATTCAAGATCTTTATAATTTATCTTAATAGGGACTTCTCTGTTTATCCTAGATAAATACTGACTTAAAAAAGCTTTTTCTTTTTGTTGTATTAATTTTTCTTTTATTGCTTCACTGATATTATTTTTTTTACTCTTCTCCAAACAATCATACAGGTTTTCTATATTCTGAAATTGATTAAGAAGACTAATAGCTGTTTTTTCTCCAATACCAGAAACTCCTGGTATATTATCAGAAGGATCTCCTCTTAATGCCCTGAAGTCAACTAACTGGTCTGACGATAATCCTAAATATTTCTTTTTTACCAACTCCTGATCGTACAAAAAAGAATTTTTTGGTCCTTTTCTTAAAAGATAAACTTTTACGTTTTTATTAACTAGTTGAAGAAGATCTAGGTCTCCGCTCAAAACAACAATCTCCATTGTAGGGTTAGTCTTTTGAGATAGATCGCTAATAGTTCCAATCAAATCATCAGCTTCAAATCCTTTCTTCTCAAAAACAGAAACTTTCAAAGTTTTTAAAAGCTTTTTTACAATTGGTATTTGCTGATAAAGCTCTTTGGGAGTAGGAGGTCTTTTGGCTTTGTATTCTTTAAATTTTTTATGACGGAAAGTAGGAAAAGGTAAATCAAAACAAGTTGCTATAAAATCAGGATTAAAGTCTTGAACAGCTTTTAAAAAAGCTGAAAAAAAACCGTAGACAACGTTCACTAATTCTCCGTCCTTGGTAGTCAAAGGAGGTAGAGCATGAAAAGCTCTATGAATAATCGAATTGCTGTCTATAATAATTATTTTTTTGGGATTTTTCATTTGATAGTAATAGTTCTTCTTTTTTCATCTTTAAATTCAAAGCGAATAGAAATTTTATTTTTGGGCAATATTTCTTCAATAATTTCTGCCCACTCAATAGCAATAATATTTTGAGGGTTTGAATAAAATTCTTCAAAACCCAAACTTAATAAATCTTTTGAATTTTTTAACCTATAACAATCTATGTGGTAAAAAAGATTAAAAAAAGAATCCTGAATTTTAAATTTTTTAAAAATTACAAAAGTAGGACTTAAGACCCTCTCTTTAACCCCTAACCCTTTCGCAAAACCTTGCAAAAAAGTTGTTTTCCCCGTGCCTAAACCTCCTTGCAAGGCTAGTATTTGAGCTTTTTTGTTTTGTCGATTCTTTAAAATTTTTTTAGCCATCTCTTCTCCTAACAAGGTTGTCTCAAGAGAATTATTGGTTATTTTTGTAATTTTCATAAAAAAACTGAAATTGACTTTTAGCTAACAATAAGATAAATTTAAATAATCATTTATATTCTAACTTGTTATGGACACTATTTCAAAAAGAATCACTGGAGAAATAAAAATCTCTTCTGAATTTTTCTCTGAAATCCAAAGAGACGTTACTAATATCACCACTTTTCAAGACAAAATTGAAGAATCTTTTGAAGATAGAATAACAGAAACGCTAGAAGTTATTCTGGGAGGCTCTATATGCTTGGGTGCTTCTGATGTCCATTTCGAACCTAAAAAATTAATCTCAAAAATCAGAATTAGAGCTGATGGCATGTTGCAAGAAGTTATTAGTTTTGACTCAGAAATTTACAATAAAATTGTTTCAAGGATAAAACTTCTTTCAAGATTGAAATTAAATATTAAAGATCGCCCACAGGACGGGAGATTTTCTGTTGCTTTACCAGAAGATCCAAGTGCAGAGATAACAAAATTATACACGATAGAAATAAGGGTTTCTGTTCTTCCTTCTGAGTATGGAGAAACTCTTGTTTTAAGAATTTTAAATCCTAAAAAACTTGTTAGTTTTGATAAGTTAGGATTAAGACCAGATCTTTTAGAGCTTTTCGAAAGAGAAATGAGTAAGCCTAATGGAATGGTAATTGTCACTGGTCCTACTGGTTCTGGTAAGACTACTACTTTGTATGCTTTCCTAAAAAAAGTTCAAAGCCCTGAGAATAAGATTATTACTATTGAGGATCCAATAGAGTATCATTTAGCAGAAATATCTCAGACTCAAGTTAACCCGGCAAAAAAATATACTTTTGCCAATGGCTTAAGGTCTGTAATGAGACAAGATCCTGATATTATTCTTGTTGGAGAAATTAGAGACCTAGAAACGGCTAGTATAGCCTTGCAGGCATCTTTAACTGGACACTTGGTGTTTACAACGCTTCATACAAATGATGCCGCGGGAACAATAGCGAGATTGCAGGCTTTAGGAGAAAGCCCTATTAATATTGCCCCAGCCATTAACTTGGCCGTTGCTCAAAGACTTATAAGAAAAGTCTGTAAGTACTGCAAAAAAGCAAGAAAAGTAAAACCTGAAGAATTAGAAAAAATAAAAGAAGCTTTTAAAACTTTCCCTAAAAATATTAAAAAACCTAAAATAGACGCTAATTTAAAAATAGCAGAAATCGTTGGTTGTCCAAAATGTAATTCCACTGGCTATAAAGGCAGAGCTGGAATATTCGAAGCTTTTGTCATTAACGATGACATGCAAAATTTTATATTAACCTCTCCTTCAATTGCCTCTTTAAATCAAAAAGCAATAGAGGGCGGAATGACAACAATATATCAAGATGGAATGTTAAAAGTTATTAATGGAGCGACAACCATAGAAGAAATTGAAAGGGTTGCTGGTAAGCAATAAAAAAGCCCCCGGGTCGGGGGTCCACTCATGTATTAGGAACGCAAGCTTAGATTCTTTCCGAGGAGTAATTTCGCCTTGGCCAAACTATCCAAACTAAGAAAAAGTCCAACAACCCCCAGCCCTGAAGCTCTTTTATATTATGAATTATACTACATCGTAAAATAATGTCAAGCTATGACTTATTTTTTTTGTTAAAATAAAAAAACAATCTTTAGAACAGATTGTTCACTTTTTTTCTTCTTTTTTATTGAGAATGAACAAATTAACGACCCTTAGCTGAACTTCACAATACAAAAGCAGCTTATCTCTCCCGACAATATCTTTATCATCAGCCAGATTACACAGCATCTTTTCAATTCTAGTCTTTACGTCCTCTAAAAGTTCTAGAGGATTTTCCAACTCTTTTAGTTCTGCTAAAATCGATTCTCTAAAACTTTTTTCAAGATCTTTCTCATCTTTAACGCTTATTTTAAATCACTATGCATATAAAAGCTTTTATTTAGTTTTTTGTCAATACAATGCTCTCATCCTTTACTCATTGAAATAAAAAAAACGATTTTTTGAAAAGAGAAATCGTTATATTATAAACTCTTTTTTTTGATTAAAGCCTCAAGAACCTTAACGTGGACCTTATGTTTCTCCACAAGCTTCTTGAATAAAGGAATTTCTTTCTTATTTACCTCTTCAAATATCAAGACTAGAGAGGTAGCGGCTTTCTTCGCCTCCTCAAGGAAACGAAGGGGGTCAGAAGAGTCCTCAGACCCTAAGAGATAATACTTCTCAAGGAAGAGAGCTCCTTCTTTATCTTCCATAATACTACACAATACATCTTGTTTAGCTCTTAGTCAATATAAGAAAGCTTCATTTTTGATATAATAATTAAATGACAAAAATATTAAAAATTATAATTTTATTATTTTTTCTCCCCTTGATTGTTAATGCGTCTACAAAACCCCTAGACGTTGTGATCAATGAGATTGCTTGGATGGGAACAAAAGCTAATTCTTCTGACGAATGGATTGAGCTATATAATAATACAAACCAAGATATTAATCTTGAAGGTTGGTCTTTCTATGAACAAGAGTCTTTAATAGAGCCTTTAACTGGTATTATTAAAGCCCATTCTTATTATTTAATAGAGAGAACAGACGATTCAACAATTCAAAATATTGCTGCCAGCCAAGAGCCTAGTAGCTGGGGAGGTTATGGTCTTAACAACAACGGAGAACATCTTAAATTATTAAACCAAGAATCTATTATCGATGAAGTGGATTGTTCTGAAGGATGGTTTGCGGGAGAAAGCAGCCCATCTCACAAAACAATGGAAAGAATAAATTCTCAAGAAACAGGGTCAGGTTTAGATAATTGGCAAAACAATTTTTCTACCGAAGAAATCGCATTTGACTCTCAGGGCAATCCAATCAACGGAACTCCAAATGTAAAAAATAGCACTAGGCCAAAAAACAAGCCTGAAGAAATTGTTTATTCGTCTAGTGTTATTATTAATGAAATCCTACCTTCTCCTGAGGGAGCAGATAGCGAAAACGAATGGATTGAACTAAAAAATCAAAGCAACCAAGAAATTTCTTTGTTCAATTGGATTATTAGAGATAAAAAAGGGACAATTAACATTTATGTTTTTCCAGAAGAGACAGTTATCGGACCACAAGGATTTTTAGTTTTAATTAGGCCCATAACTAATATAACTCTTAATAATAGTGAAGACGGACTAGAATTAATCCAGCCAAACCAAAATATTATTAGTACAGTTAATTATATTAATGCTCCCCTGGGAGAATCTTATAATTACATAAGTTCTGAATGGGTTTGGAGTGACCAACCTTCTCCCAACGATCTTAATTTACCCAAAAAAGAAACCGAGAAGAAGGCTCAAAAAGAAGACTACGAAGAGCGTACCCAAGAGAAAGAGACTATTATAAACATTAATAGCCCAGAAAAAATAATAAAAAAGAAAATAATAAATAAAGATAATTTTATTAATGTTTTTTTAATCGCTTTTTTAACCTCTATCCTTTTTTCATTTTTAATTTTAAAACTTAAAAAAATATGGGGAAAATTTGATTTCCCATAAAAAATAAGTTACTCTAAAAAATATATAAGACTAAATTATACTTAATATGTCAGGACACTCTCACGCTAGAACTGTAAAAAGTACAAAAGAGGCTAGCGCAAAAAAAAGAAGTAAACACTTCGCAAAAGTTAACAGATTAATACTTGTCGCTATAAGAGAAGGAGGTCCAAATCCAGACACAAACTCTCAATTAAGAGCCGCTATTGATAGAGGGCGTACTTTTAATATGCCCAAAGATAATATTGAAAAAACCATTAAGAGGGCTAGTGGAGAACTTGTAAAACAAAAACTTGAAAACTTTCTTTTTGAAGCTTACGGCCCAGGAAAAGTAGCTATTATGATAGAAGGAATTACAGATAACAGAAATAGAGCCTTGGGAACAATAAAGCAAATATTAAACAAATATAATGGTAAATTAGTTCAAAAAGGTTCAATTAATTGGAAATTTGAAAGAAAAGGATATATTTCTATTGACATTGAAGAACAAATTGAAAAATTTAAAGATAAAGAAACTTTAGAACTTGCGTCTATTGAGGCTGGAGCAGACGATATTAATTGGTACGAAAATAATTTAGACATTTATGTCGATCCTCAAAACACTGATAGTACTAAGCAGGCATTAGAAAAAGAAGGTATCAAGGTTAAATCAACTGGCTTAGAATGGAAGCCCAATACTACAGCAGAGGTAACGGAAAAAGAAAAAGACTCCTGCTTAAAACTTTTTGAAGATTTGGACGATAGCGATGACATCCAAGACGTTTATTCTAATTTAGAAGAATGATTATTTTAGGTATTGATCCTGGCACAGCTAACACTGGCTACGGAATAATTGATGATGAAAAGTCTTTACGATATATTGGACACGGAGTTATCCAAACAAGCCCTAAAGACTGCCCTGGAGAACGCTTAAGGCAAATCAATAATCAGCTTTCGCATATCATTAAAAAATATCATCCTGATATTTTAGCAATAGAGAAAATCTATTTCTTTGTTAATGCAAAAACAGCGATGCCTGTTTCTCAAGCAAAAGGATCAATTCTTCTAACGGCTGCGAAGAAAAAAATACCCGTGAAAGAGTTTAGTCCCGTCACAATTAAATTGATTACAACTGGAAATGGAAGAGCCAAAAAAAAAGAAGTCCAAATAGCTGTTCAAAAAATACTTCAATTAAAAAAAATACCCAAGCCAAATCATGCTGCAGACGCTTTAGCGGTAGCGATCACCTGTGTTACAAAAATTAGAGAGGCTTAAATCAATTAAAAAGAAGGTCACTTCTTTTTTTTAATTCACTAAAATTTTAGAAAAACTATTATTTTTATTTTACTAAAAAATGGCAAAGAAAAACAAAAAAAGAGGGAAAATAAAAACAATACTTAAAGCAATATCTTTTTCTTTTTTGTTTTTTGTTGCTGTTTTTCTTTTATTATTCCTTTATTACGCTCAAGACTTTCCAAGGCCAGAAGTTTTTACGGAAAGACAACTAGCTCAATCAACTAAAATTTATGATAGAACAGGGGAAGTTCTCTTGTACGAGATTTACGGAGAAGAAAAAAGATCATGGGTTCCTTTAAACTCTATCCCCGAACACTTACAGCAAGCCGTAGTTGCCACAGAGGACTCTTATTTTTACGAACACATAGGAATAGACGTCAAAGGGATTATTAGGTCTGTTTTAATTAATATACAAACAGGAAAATTAGGAGTAGGAGGATCAACAATTCCCCAACAACTCATCAGATCAACCTTTTTAACTCCTGATAAAACTATCGAAAGAAAATTTAAAGAAATTATTCTTGCGATAGAATTAGATCGTAGATATTCAAAAGATCAAATACTTGAATGGTATTTAAATCAAGTTCCTTTTGGGCAAAATGCTTATGGTGCAGAAGCTGCAAGTCTAACTTATTTCAATAAAAGCGTTTCTAAGGTATCTGTGGCAGAAGCTGCAATCCTCGCAAGCCTAATCCAGGCTCCCTCTCGATACTCCCCTTACGGAGAAAATAAAGATCTTCTTTTGGAAAGAAAAAATTATATTTTAAATAGAATGCAAGAAGAAAATTTTATTTCTGAAGAGATAGCCCAGCAAAGCAAAGAAGAGGAAATAATTTTTATTGGAAACACCCAAAACTTTAAAGCCCCTTATTTTACTTTATGGATTAAACAACAACTAGAAGAGAAATACAGTCAAGAATTTTTAATGAAAAAAGGATTAAAAGTCTATACCTCTTTAGATTGGGAAATACAGCAAATAGCCGAGGAAGAAACTAAAAAAGGGGTTGAGTATAATAAAGCCCTCAATGCCTATAACGCAGGACTGGTAGCTATTGATCCTCAAACAGGAGAAGTTTTAGCTATGACCGTAGGAACGGGAGATTATTACGCTGATTCTTTTCCCGAAGGATGTATTTCTGGAAAAACTTGTTTATTTGACCCTAAATTTAATATAGTTATTGGGTTAAAAAATAAGCCTGGAAGACAGCCTGGATCAGCATTCAAGCCTTTTGTTTATGCGGCCGCATTTAATAAAGGGTTCGATGACAAAACTACGGTTATTGACGAAGAAACTAATTTCGGAATATGGGGCGGAGAAGAATATACTCCACAAAATTACGACGGTCTTTACAGGGGAGAAGTAACGCTTAGAGAGGCATTAGCACAATCTTTGAATATCCCTTCTATCAAAACTCTTCTTAATTTAGCTGGCTTAGAAGAAAGCGTTCAATTAGCTGAAGATTTAGGAATCAATACCTTATACCCTGCTTATGGCCCCTCTATAGTGCTAGGAGGATGGGAGACTAAACTATTAGAAATGACTTCTGCTTATGGTGTTTTCGCTAATGACGGACTTAAAATTTCTCCCGTTTCTATTCTAAAAATAGAAGATTTAGAAGGAAATATTATTGAAGAAAACCAAAAAACCCCGAAAAGGGTTTTAGAGACGAGTACCGCAAGATTAATTAATAATATTCTATCAGACAACGAAGCTAGAGCACCTATGTTTGGACTATATTCAATGTTATACCTTCCTGGCTACCAGATAGCCGCTAAGACAGGTACAACGCAAGATTATAGAGATGCTTGGACGATAGGGTATACACCTTCAATAGTTACAGGAGTTTGGGTTGGAAATAATAACAATGAATCCATGAGTGAAAAACCTAGTGTTGTTTTAGCTGGCCCTATTTTCCATAATTTTATGGAAAGAGTTTTAAAAATAATCCCTCAAAAATCTTTTATAGAGCCTGATTTTAATTAGCCTTGATAGGCATAATAATATAAAGATATTGCTCTTCAGAACCTATAGGCTCTAAAGCTGCTGGGCCTTCTGCGTCTGTTAAATTAAAAAGTATTTTATTACTTTTAATTCCTGAAATTCCATCAATCAAAAATCTATGGTTAAAAGATATTGAAAGATCCTTTCCTGTGACAGAGCTCTTTAAAGAGCTTTCGTATTCTCCTAAGTCGTGGTGTTGGCTAAAAATTTTAATCTCTTTATTTACACTATTAATTTTTATTTTTACCTCATTAATTTTTCCACTAAAAAAACTTGCGGACCTAATTTGGTTTAAAAATTCCTCCCTATCTATTTTGACTGTTGTTTTGTATTTTTTGGGGATAATTTCCTGGTAATTTGGATACTTGCCCTCGATAAGCCTAGAAATGAATTTAACCTGAGATTGTGATATTTGATCTGATGTGTGTTGGAATAAAATTTGATTTGGAGAAAACTTAATCTTTAAATCACCTTTTTTATCATTTAAAATACCAATTAATTCTTTAGCTGCCGATTGAGGTAAAATTAGAGAATATTCTTTGGAAAGATTTGTTTTGAGAGATATTTTTTTCTCAGCCAATCTAAAACTATCAGTAGCAACTATTTTAATAATATTTTCTTGAAAAGACATAAAAATGCCAGTAATTTCCGGTTTTGTGCTTGAGGAAGAGGGAATATTAATAATTTGATTAATAGACTCACAAAATTTTATATTATTAATTTTAACCTCTTCTCCATTTTCTACCTGAGGAATAATAGGAAAATCTTCTGAACTTAAGCCTTTAATTTTTGTACTATAATTTCCACACTTTATTTTTAAATTATTTTTATTATCAGATTCTATTGTTATAATTTTATCGGGTAAAGAATTAATAAAATTAGATAAAATTTTAATAGGAACACAAATAGAACCTTCTTTTTTTATTTGAGCTAGGCTTTGCCAATTAATACTTGACTCTAAGTTAGTGGTTGATAATTTTAGAATATTTTTTTCTACCTGCAATAATATATTTTGAAGAATAGGAAGTTTTAAAGACTTCTGGGAAATCTTTTCCACTATTTTTAATCCTTCTTTTAGTTTTTCTTTTAATATAATTAATTTCATTGTTGTTATTATTAGTGTTTGATATTTTTTAAGTTTTTAAGCTTATTTAAATTGGGGATTTTTTGTTAATTATTTATGGATGGGTTGATGAAAAAGTGTTAATTAATAGGTGTTTTGTTTTTTAGTATTAATTATTCACTTATTATTAATTGTTTTTTAACTCCTTTTTCCACTATTTTTAAACACATAAAATGTTGTGTTTTATTAGTTCTATTTCCTCCTCGAGTTTTTCGTTTTTCTTAACTTCTTTTAATATTTTATTATAAGAATGAATGGCTGTTGTGTGGTCTTTTCCTCCAAATCTTCTGCCTATAAACGGAAAGGATGATTTCAATTCTTCTCTTAATAAATACATGGCTATTTGGCGTGGCCTTACTATCTCTTTTTTTCTAGAGGAGGATGAAATATCTTTTATGCTTAAATTATAAAAATTGGCAACGGTATGGATAATTTTTTGAGCGTTAATGCTTCTTTTCGGAGAGGCTGTAATATTTCTCAATATTGATTTTGCCGTTATAAGATTTGGTGTTTTATTATTTAGTTTCTGATGGGCTAATATAATATTTAAAGCTCCCTCTAATTCTCTGATATTCCTTTTTATGTTTTCGGCAATATAATTTAAAATTTCTTCAGGGATTTTGATGTTTTTTTCTAAGCACTTACTTTTTAAAATAGCTATTTTAGTTTCAAGTTTAGGAGTAGAAATATCTGCAATCATTCCTCCCTCGAAACGAGACCTTAATCTTTCTGTTAGCGTGGGAATAGATTTTGGAGATCTATCAGAAGAAAGAATAATTTGTTTGTTCTTGCTATATAAAGCATTGAAAATAAAGAAGAATTCTTCTTGAGTTTTTTCTTTTCCAGATAAAAACTGAACATCATCAACAATTAAAGTATTAATTTTTTGATATTCAGATCTCAGCTCTTCAACCCTCCTATTCTGGATTGCAGATATAATTTCTGAAACAAATTTTTCGGTAGAAATATATTTTACTTTATTTTCTTTTTTTCTTTTTATTATTTTGTTACCTATTGCCTGCAAAAGATGTGTTTTGCCTAAACCAACTCCTCCATAAATAAATAAAGGATTATAAACTTTCCCGGGTTTTTGTGTAACAGCCCAAGAGGCTGCGTGGGCCAATTCGTTAAAAGGACCTATGACAAAATTATCAAAAGTATATCTAGAATTTAAATTTGTTTTTTCTTGAATTTGGAAATTATGAAAATTTAACTGTTCTTCATCATCTAAAATTGAACTGGCAACTTTCTCTAAAACCTGAAGATCTGATTTTTTAACCTTGTATTGTACCTTTTTGATAGTGTTGTCTATGCAGTGTAATTTTTTTAAAATAGATTTATTATATTTTTCCCCCAACCACTCTTTTGTAAAACCATTAGGAACGGAAACAACAATGGACCCTTTTTCTTGAGAATCAATGCTCGTGTTTTGAAACCACGTAGCAAAGCTTGCAGGGGATACTTCTAGTTGTACTTGGGCCAAGACGGCTTGCCAAAGTTCTTGTTGGTTCATAAAGATGTTTTGGTTAAATTTTATAAATTAATTATACATTAAAAAAATAAAGAATGTAAAATAAAGAGGACGCCCCTTTTTTTGTTAACAAGCTGGGTAAAAACTGTTAATTATTACTTTCTATTTTTTAAAAAAGAAAAATTGACTTAGCTCTTTTTTTATGTTTAGAATGATTATATGGCAATTACTAAAAAACCTAAAAAAAGAAGAAGGAAAAGAAGACACGGATTTTTAAAAAGGAGTGAAACAACTGCTGGAAAGAATGTTTTGAAAAGAAGAAGAAAAAAAGGCCGTCAAAAACTAACAGTTTAGTTTTAGTCAATGTTACCAAAAGAAAATCGCTTAAAAAAGAAAAAAGATTTTGAGAAACTGTTTAAGGACGGCGCGTCTTTTCAAGAAAAATTTCTAGCACTAAAGATTAATAAAAACAATCTGAACAATAACCGTTTTGGCTTTATAGTTTCTAAGAAAATTTCTAAAAAAGCAGTTGTTCGCAATAAGATTAAAAGACGGTTTAGGGAAATTGTAAGAAAGGAAATAAATAATTATCGGAAAGGGTTTGATGTCGCCGTGGTCGCTCTGCCTGGCGTGGAGTTGAAAACCTTTGAAGAAGTGAGTCAGGCGTTAGAGCGTGCTTTTAAAAAAATAAAAATTTTAAATAATGATTAGTGAATTTTTTAATCAATTCTTATATCGCCCATTATTAAACATTTTAATTGTTTTGTGTTTGTTTTTACCTGGTCAGGATTTTGGGTTAGCTGTTATTATTATAACAGTTGCTTTTAAGGCTTTTTTATTGCCTCTCAATAAGAAGATGGAAAAGAATAGAAAAGACCTAATTAAAATTCAACCTGAAATTAAGAAAATCCAAAAGGAGTTTAAAGATGACGAAGCAAAGCAAATAGAAAAATTAAGAGCTCTTTATGGGGAATATAAAATTAATCCTTTGAACTCTTTTGTTCCTCTATTAATTCAATTTCCTCTTTTGATTGCCCTATACCAAGTTTTTTTAAAAGGATTAAGCCGATCAGATTTATATGATTTTATTCCTTACCCTGGAAGTATTAATTATTCTTTTCTTGGAATAGACCTGACAAACTCCAGTTTAGTTTTAGCCGTTTTGGCTGGAATTATTTATTTTGTTCAATTAAAAATTTCTCTTAACCAAACAAAAAAAACTAAGAGCAAAAAAAATGATATTTCTGCGAAATTCCAAAAGCAAATGCCATATTTCTTTTCTTTTTTAACGTTTTTTGTGCTCGTTAGAATCCCAGCTGCAGTTTCTCTTTATTTAGTTATTTCATCCTTATTCACAATGACGCAACAATATATTTTAAGCAAAAATGAATCTAAATGACTTGGAACAAATTAAAGAAGAGATAAGAAAGTTTTTTGATAAAACTACTTTTGACTTAGACGTTGAAGTTTTTCTAAAGGAAAATTCTACAATTTTTATTAATGTGGACAGCAAAGAACCTCAAATATTAATAGGAGAGAAAGGACAAACATTGACAGATATCCAGCGCTTATTAAAAATAATACTTAAAAAGAAAACGACAGATAAAATATATGTTGATTTAGATATTAATAATTATAAGAAAAGAAAAATGGAGAATCTAAAAGATTTAGCCAGGCAAGCGGCTGATGAAGTAGTCTTAGCCAACGAAGAGAAAATTCTTTCTGCCATGCCTCCATACGAAAGAAGAATTGTGCATTTAGAGCTTGCTAAGAGATTAGATATTTCCACTGAAAGCGTTGGGAGTGATCCTGATAGAAAGATTATTATTAAGCCTTTATAATTAAAACCCTCCGGTATGAAGGGTTTTTTATTTTTAACACACCTCTTTTTTACATTTGAGGAAGATTCAATGTTGTCAGCTCAGGATTAATTACTTGAAGAATTAAATATGCTGACAAAACAATCAAAACCCCTAAGGCCGCAGAAGTAAGCTTATCTTTTGCTTCTGTTATAACACTAGGGTTTCCCACCGAGGAAGACCACTGGAAACCTCCCCAAACAAACATAAAGAAAGCAGAGAAGCCAGATATACCAACAATGAAATAATAAAGCCAAGCTATTATTTGATTTAAATCCTGGTTTTCGTTTATGTCTATATTTCCAAATGCTGGATAATCAAGATTTAATTTAATATTTGCAGCTTTTACTTTTAAGGCAAAAGAACAAACCAATAACAAAATTAAAAAGAATAGGCTTGTTAATTTAAACTTTGTTTTTGTCCTCATATTTTTATTATAGCACAATTATTATTTTGTCACCTGTTCTTTCATGCTTTTTTCCCGGCTTTCTTTTCTTAGCTCATCGATTGATTGAATGGCTTTTTTAGATTTTATTTCTTTTTTCTTTTCAACTTTTTCTGTTCTTGCTGCCACCCGACCTGGACTAGTTGTAATAATTTGGTCTTCAGTATAAGAAGCTATTACTTTCATGGCAACGTGTTTTTGCCCAGCAAAGAAAATACCTTCACCTATAGCAGCTTCTAATAGTAGCATTTTTTCTTGTTCGGTGAGATTGAATGTCTTTTGAACAACATCAAGAGTCGCAGGAGACTGTTTCATTAAAATTTGCAAAGAAGAGTTGGTAATAATAGGCTGACCATAAGCAGAAGACATGAAGTCGTTAACATCTTGAGATATTGTTGTCACTCCTAACCAGTATTTTCTTGCTCTTTTACACATTCCATAAAGAAAAGAAGCACCATCTTCGCTTTGCATTATCCACCAAGCTTCATCAACAACCAAAATTCTTTTTTTGAGTTTTGATTTAACTTTATTCCAAATGTATCTCATGATTACAAACATAGCCATTGGCCTTAATTCATCTTCCATATCTCTTATTCCAAAAACTACAAGGCCTTTTTTCATAATAATATTAGTAGGCTGGTTAAAAAATTGAGAATAAGTTCCTGTGGTAAATTTTCTTACCCTTCTTATCAATGAGTCTGCTCCTTCCATTCCCTCTAGAACAGATTCAAAATCTTCCATCAAGGGAATTCTTTCGTTCCAAGTAGAAGAATCGCTATCAATAGTAATATCTCTTGATGCATAAGTTTCTCTTAAAGCTTCATCAATAATAGCATCTTCTTCTGCATTTAATCCTCCAAGCATGATTCTTAATAATCCTACTAAATTAATAATGTTTGATCTTAGTATGTCGGCAGGCTTTTCGCCTTCTCTTGCTTCTGGCAAATCGAAAGGATTAATATGGCTTGATGATGATAATGAAATATTAAAGAAAGAACCATCTACTGCATTAGATAAATACTTATATTCGTTTTCAGGGTCAATTACTATAACATCTGTTCCTGTCATTAGGGTTCTTAAAATGTCTAGTTTGATAGCATAACTTTTACCCGAACCAGTTTTACCGAATATAACCTGATTGGCATTTTCCAAACTAAACCTATCAAACAATATTAAAGAATTATTATGCCTATTAATCCCATACAATATTCCTTCGTTCGAACTTAAGTCAAATGAGACAAAAGGAAAAATAGAAGAAAGAGGAGCGGTATTCATTGTCGTGAGGTTCTGAATTTGGTCTAAACCGTATGGTGAGGTGGTGTTAAAACCTTCTCTCTGCTGATAAATAGCTGGTTTAATATAAATCATCTTTGCTTCTAAAATAGACCTTAGATTGGCTTCTATGTCGTCTAGGTCTTGCATGTTTTTTCCATAAACAGTTAAGTAAACTCCGAGTTTAAACATTTTTTCTTGAGCTGTTTGTAGTTGGTCTCTTAAGGCTTCAATGTCTCTGTAGGCAATCTCTAAAACAGGGTCTCTAATTAATCCTTTTTCTCGTCTTTCGTTAATTTCAGCAGTTGTTTCTGTTAATTTTTTTCTTAAAGTATTTAACACAGAAGTGGTTTTGATAGGGAAAACATGGATACTGATATCCATAGGAATTTCCATATTAATAATTGGAGAAAACCAATCTGTGTTTAGATATCTAGGATAAGAAAAAATAAAGAAAGATTTAACCAATCTTTTTCCTAAAACTAAATGGTCTGGCTTAAGAGAAGTAAGCGAAGAGGGAGCAATAATATCTTTTACTGTTATAGGAGAGCTTTGGAATATTTTATCTTTTTCTTCCTCTTTTTTCTTTTTGAAAAATGGTAAAGCCATATTATTTAATTAATTCAGATGGAATATTAGGATAATAACCAATTTCTGCTTTTTCTGGATGATACAATCCCCAAAAAAGCTCTATCAGTTCTGCGGTACTCAAAGCTACACATTGTAGTCCGCATCTTTTTAGTCCGACTGAAGCAAACTGCATTCTTTGCAGAAGTTGAGATTTTGCTCTTTGGAACCTCTCTTCTTTTATTATTTCTGCGCTCTCCTCTTTTTGCTTTTTCTGAGTTGGCACACTTCTTAATTCTCCAAAATTAAAAGGAATTGTAGCGTAAAAGTTTTTAGACATAATAGACCCACCGCTGATAATCTTTCTAATAAAATTTCCATATTCTCTGATCTGGACTTTTAGAAGTTGGTTTTCTTCTGCTTCTCTCATTTGGTTTAATTTGTCTAGATAATTTGAAATATTTAATTTTTTTGATTGCATAATTATCTCTAAGGGGAAATCAAGGGTATTCAAAAAGCTCTGAAATTGAAAAATAATAGACTGTTGTTCTTGCTCAGACTTTAAAGCAAAGTTAATGGATGAGATCATCATAATCCCTCTCAGTGTCTTGTCTTTTAATATAACAACCCCCTCTTTGATTTCGTCAAGCTCTAAAAATTGTTGAGTTGCTCCGCTCATTAAGTTTTTGTTTCTATTTTTGTTTTTATATTTTTCAGACTGCTTTTACCCTCTACACTTAAACTAATTTTTTCTGTTTGATCTTCTTTTATATCAATCTTTTCTTGGACATCTTTTCCTTTTAATCCCCCTTTATTCCAAAGGTAAACTTTAGGAGAAAGGCTATATTTAAAGAAGTTCCAGAGAAATTTAGAGAGAGGAATGTCGCTTATTTTTAAAAAAGCGAAAGCGGAAGCTATGCTGCCTAAAATCAAACAGGATATTAAAAAAATATCAAAAGAAAAACTAAAATAAATCATAAAACAAACAAGACCTGCAGAGCCGACATAAAGAAACTGCTTGAAAGTCAATGGTCCTATTATTTTCGCTTCTCTTTCAATAAATTGAGGGACTACAAATCTCATGATTCTACAGATTCTCTATAGGTGTCACTTTTAACGGGCTTTTTAGCCTCTTCCTTCTTTTCTTTTTTATCAACTGGCAAACTAACCTTCATTTTAGCTATAGGTGCTATTTCCATATTATATAAATCTTCTAGTGATGATTTAACTGGATAAAAAACAAAACGATTTATTTCCCTTGTAATACTCTTAGTTTTTTCTTTTTCTATTTTTAACTTCTCTTGAATTGTTTCTTCAAATTCATTTGGAGGTAATAATCCCAGTAGAACTTGCCCTACATAATCATTAATTTCGTACAAATAACTAAGAATATCATACTTAACACAGATATCTTCTAAGTTATCTTCCATTTCTCCTGAAGACATAAGGTCTTGTAATTCTTCAGGAAGTTTTTTATATAATTTAAAAAATTCTTTTTTGTCCATGTTTTTAATGTTATTTTTCTTTATTTTATTATAACAAAACAAATTTTATTTAAAAGAAAAGGTTGTTGATAATAAAAACTCTGTAAAAAATAAGATGCATAGGTGACACTCCATACGTCTGTCCAAAATAAAAGTTTTTATTTCTTTTTTTATTTTCAATGCACATTATATTATATGAATCAGTACAGCTTCTTGACAAAATATCGAATTGATGTATAATTTAAGTAATTATTGGATTAAGTCCAATATAAAGCACGTTAAAAAGAGTTGAAAAAAATGGAAGAAAAAAAAGTAAAAGAAATACTATCCAAACCTGTGAAGGAAGTAACACGGATTTTGAAAAATTATGACTTAAAAGATCTTAGATGTTTATTGAAAGTTGAAGAATCGTGGAAGAAAAGAAAAACCTTAGTGAAAGAAATAAAATCATTAATAAACGATTTGTCAACAGATCTTGGAAAGGAAGTTTTTTCTGGAGGGTCATTAACCCCTGAAAAGGAAGTTTCTTCTGAAGGGTTAGACTGGTTGTCAGCAGATCCTAAAAAGGAAGTTTCTTCTGAAGGGTTAGACTGGTTGTCAGCAGATCCTAAAAAGGAAGTTTCTTCTGAAGGGTTAGACTGGTTGTCAGCAGATCCTAAAAAGGAAGTTTCTTCTGGAAGGTCATCAACCCCTAAAAAGGAAGATATAAATAATTTAATAGAGTCCTTAGGTTTTTTATGCAATAATTTATCTTTTGAATTTAAAGTAGGAGATAGGTTTTCTAAGGCCAAGTTTTTGATAGAAGGTATCTTATGTCAAATAGGCATTGATAGCTTTGAGTCACTTGAAGCATGGAAAAGGATAGAGATAATTATGCCGGACATTGAGTTTTTTATTTCTCAATCTTCATCGTTTGAGATAAAAGAGGCTAGTAAGACAAGGCAAATGACAGGAAATCCTTTTGGAGAACACATAGAGTGCGTAGAAAAGTGGGTCCAAGCATGGAGAGGTTCTAAAGGGTTAGACTGGTTGTCAGCAGATCCTAAAAAGGAAGCTTCTTCTGAAAAAGGTAAATTATTTTTTTTGATGGAGACTGAAAAGAAACCTTAATATTTTTTACAAATGCTGACTTTTTTTCAAAAAATAAATGTATTGGTGAAGGATAAGAAAAGGACCTAGGCATGGAGATAAACACACCCATGTCTCTTTTTTATTTTTAAAAAGTAAAAACTTACAATATAAAAGATTTATTAAAGAGGATAAAGATTAGAGAATTAAGAATGTTTTAAAAAAAATAAAGAACTTTGTAAGTCAATTCTTGAAAAAATTAAAATTGTTTATATTAGAAATTTAAAATGATAATCAGTTAAAATAGTAATTTTTCTTGACAAAATATTTAATTAATGTATAATGTATAAATAGGTGATAATGATGACATGGAAAAATAAAGAACAGGAAGAAAAGAAAGCACTTTTAAAAGAAATTGAAATAAAGGATAAAGCCAAAAACGAAGCCAAGAAGAATCTTTTAAAAAAGAAGCTTGGTAATGCTTTAAAAAAGTATAAAAGAGCCTGCGAGATAATAGAGCTTGCTCTCATCAATCCAGAATCGTATTTAAACAATAATATTAAAACCTGGTGGAAAAATACTGTAATAACATCTTCTCAAAACATTCGTTTTGTAGAATTTAAAACATTTAAAGCAAGATTTTTGACTTCCTCGAAGCCTCTTAACTCTTTTGTTGTCGAAAGGTTGGAAGCAACCCACGGTAACAGTATTAGAGAGGATCAGCTTAATCAATTTATAAAAACAACTGCTGGAGAGATAAATCAGATTCAGTATAGTTTAGATTTTATTGAGGCTGAATACGAAGAAATTAAAGAAGAACTAACAAGCGGGATATAGAAGTAAACAATACATCTATGTCCTTTTTTTTATGTTAAGGAGTTGTTTCTGAGTTTATTTCGGTTAAATACCCATCTAATCCCATTATATTTTTTAGAAGTTTTGCTTTTTGTTTTTTATATAAGGTTACTGAGTTTGAAAGAACTGCTTTTAGTGCTGCATCTTCACTTATTTTTAATTTTTCTTGCATATTCTTTATTGAATTTTCTATTCTATTAAATTTTTTAACATTTTTTTCTATTTCTTTTCTTTTTGTAGTTGTTGTCGTCAATTGTGGAAGCTTCTTCTCCTTCTTCTTTTTAGACAATCCTTCAATTTCTTTAATTTTATTATCAGATTCTTTTAATATAGAGTCTACTTTTTTCTGAAGCTTTTTTCGAGCTTCAATAAATTCTTTTCCTGCTTGTGCTTCATCCCATTTATCCATAAAATTAGAAGATTCTGTAGATCCAGGAGTGATTCCTGCATTTTTTAATAAACCATCAACAAAGCTACTATTAAATTTATAATTATTATCATCATGTCCTTGTATTCTTTGTTCTTTAATCCTTTTTGCTAACTCGGTAATTTCGCTATCGACTCCAATTACCTCTCGAGATTTCTTTGGAGATATTGTTGTCATGTGTGCTTTGATCTTCTTCCAATCAGCATTTCCTTCTTCCTTGTCTCCTTTTTTATGTTTATATTTTTCATCAAGCTGAAGTGCTGCTTTCCACTCCCAAGTTTTACCATATTCAGTAGTAGTTAAATGCCTAACCAAGTCAGGATTCTCTTGGTAAAGGGTTTCTAAATCAGCATTTCCTATGCCTCCTGCTTCCGTGAATAAGTCATTAGCTGTTGCGTCTCCGTAATTATTTCTAATATTCTTTAAGCTGTTCCCTGATAATTTATGGCTCCCTAGCCTAGCAGCTAAAGAAGTAATATTATCCTTGCCTAAGTCTTTTAAGTCTCCAGGTTTGAGTTCTTCAAAATTAAGAGTTTTAGCAGCAAGATCTCTCATAAATTGTTCTTTGTTTTCTTCTGATGCATTTGTTCCGTATTTAGCTATGATTTCTATTTCTATTTCTGCTTTAAGTTTATCATCTTTATTCATGTTTTCTTTGATTTCTTCTGCCTTATTATCGATTGCCTCTTTTGCTTCTTCGGGGTTATCGCTTAACCCCACCTTAATTTTCTCTGAAGTATTAACTCCTTTAGACATCTTTCTAAGTGTGTCGCCGTACTCATTTCTAAGGCTTTTGTTTTCCATCATTCCTTCAATTATAGGAATCATTTTATCTTTATCTTCTTTAGAAAGTTTACTTAAATCCATCTTGCCATAATGCTCTGCCTTAGCTCTCTTGCTAACCATTCCTTCTATGGCGTTTGATTGATCTCTTGTGTTCATATCACCAAAACCATCTATTATCTTAGGCTTGTTCTTTATTGCTACTTGAGTAAATCTTGTTTGTCCCCTTCTCATTACCTTAGAAAGGCCTCCCGCTCCTTTTCCAAGAATTCTTTTACCAAGTCCTCCGCTAGCAGCTTTTGCGCTGAAACCTCCAAGACCAGAAGCCATACTTCCCATCGATCCAGCAGCAGCTCCAGCAACAGCCCCAACACCCATTGTGGCAACGGTTGTAGCAGCTTTTTTTATTAATGTTTCAGTGCTCTTAATCATTTGTTGAGCCATTTGTGGAGCAGCCGCTTTGCTGATTTTATAACCTAGGTGAAGCATCATTACGGATACGAGATAAGTAAAGAATGTTATTATACTTGCTAGGATGTCGTTAACCTGTACACCTATTCCACTAGTTACTGAATCTGAAATTGAAATACCACTAAACGAAGAAGAATTAATGGCACTCCCTCCTCCTCCCATAAATATTGCATTAGAAATATAAAAGAAAAGACTAAAGGGAATACCAACAATTACCCATTTGAGAAATTCTTCCCACCACTTTTTCCAGCCTAGTATATCAGGAAACAATCTTTGAAAAGGTGAGCTTTCAGGAAAGATATAAGAAAAGAAAGCAATAGGAGACAATATTGTTAAAACCCAAAGCATAACAACTCTCAACAAGAACATACCAGTAACACAAGCATAAATATATATTGAGTACCCAAGAAATATTATTCCAATTATCATTCCTCCAAGCAACGTCAGGGCTTTACCTATAAGAGGCATAACACCTCCAAATAGTGACGCGAGTAGATTTCCAAAAAAATTCCCTATAGCATCAAGGTTTAGTACATTAGCAAACATTGTCGCAAAATCGCTTGTAGGGTCTCCAGTTATGCTTACTGAAATGAAAAAATTAGTTGCTAGATTTCCCATATCAACAATAAAGCCAATGATTACGGGGGTAAAATTTACTAAGATGGCGATAAGGAGGATTTTAGTTAAAAGTTTTTTTGCTTCATAGTCTTTTAGTCTTAAAATTACTGCTAGTCCTATAAATGTTAAGGTAAGAACGAAAAACATATTGACAAAACCAAGAACGAAATTCCAAGAGTTATATATTACTGTTATAGTCTCTTCCGCATTTAGGCTACTAGGACTTATTGGGATGCTAATAGAAAAAAGAATCATTGCCCTACATATAAAAAAGACCATAACGTATATCACGAAGACCATAATCCCTGTCATCAAAAGAGGAATCATGGTTCCAACAATACCCACTGCTACAGCCACTGTTATCGGCAGCTGTACGAGGTTAACAAAAAAGTTTCCAAGATCACTCCAAAAATCAGCATGAACATGCTGAACAGGAGTTAAGAGTAGTAAAAGACTTAAAACTATTAAAGAAAAAAAGTTCTTGTGCTTATTCATAGAAAAAAACATTTTTTTAAAAAGTTTTAACATTGGAATATTATAACATAAAAATTAGAAAGGAAGAATTAACCACACACCTGTGATACCAAGAACTTTTAATATTAAGTTAATTATTGTCCACGCTAAAAACATAATAGAATATCCTTTACCTGCTGCTGCCCAAATACTTTTTAGGCTAACTATTTTTATAGGAAGTCCTGCAGCAGCATAAGAATAAATTCCCGAGGCGATTATCAAAAACAAAAAAGCTATCAAGGATGCCTTCCATAACATAAAATCTAATATGTTATAGAGAAGAATAGGAACGTGTTTAATTTTACAACTTTCTGTTTCGTCCCAAGACGTATTTAGATTATCCATTCTTCTGTTACAAGGTAATATTCCTCCTTGCCCCCATGTTGATCTAATAGAGGTAAATGTCCAAGGGTCAGAAGTTCTTGTTTCTCCCTCACAGTTTTTATTAAAACAAGCCGTAACCCACCAGTTATATTCACCTAAGCATTTTGTTTTACTCCCTACAATAAAATTATTAGAATAGGTGACAACATTTTCTGCTATCATGGTGCCCCCTATACACCCCTCTCTTCCTTCGTTTTCTGCCTTTTGGCTATATTGTAAAGTAACTTTATAAGCTTTTGCTAGGATAATTGGATCCCAAGAGAAATTACCGTATGCTAAAAAATCGTCTCCGTCTGCCGGGTAGGGGTTTGAGGGAGGTGGGAAGTCAGCAATTGTAAAGTTAGAAATATGCCAATCATCTTTGCAATAAGTGCCATTTATTCCGTCACAAGCTCTTACTTTCCAAGAATAGTTATTACCAATTGCTTCTTTAGGATAGCTAAAAAAAACACTATTTGAAGAGCTTGTCCCTGTAGCTATGCCAGAAGGAAGTCCTATTTCGTATATGTAGGAGAAGGTATCAGTTGTATTGGTCCACTTAAAATTAACATCGGAAGGAATATTACTTTCTCCATCAGATGGATATAATATTGATGTTATTCCTCCTGATGTTTTAAAATACCATTTTTCGCTTTTCGCGGATGTTTGACAGTCGCTACTTGCTTTTTTGCACGGGGTAATAGTCCAAGAATAAGAGGTATTTGGTTTTAAATCTTTCCAAATAGATTCTAAGTCTAGATAATTTATCTCAGAAAAACCAATAATAGTTTCTTGAGGAGTCTCTATATCATAACGATAAGCTACTCCTCCAAGATTAGCTTCCCACCATAATTGACTAGAGGGTGTTGCTAAAGGAATACTTCCACCTTCTCCAGGATAGACAGGACTTACAAGTATAGTTTGATTATAGTTAATATTATTGTTTGTTCCAAACAACCAAAGATAATCAAGGTTAGCAGGGGGAAAAAACTCTCCACACCCTGATCCAAGTTCACTATCACAGCAATTATCTCCACAAGCTGTGCCATTTATACCAGCACAGGAAGCAATTCTCCATTCGTAGGATCCGTTTGGTTTTAAATAAACATTTTCTATCTTTGTCTCTGTTGTTGAACCAAACCAAATAGGTATTCCTTCTTTTGCATAATCGCCCGCATTGTAAATCTCTACATAGTAAGATTTCTCGTCTCCTTTTTTAGACCACTCTAGAGTAAGAGGTAAGCTATAATATTGGAAAAGCTCGGGAGAAAGTCCTGAAGTAGGAGGGCTTACGTTTCGTTTTTCCCCTGTACTGAACTTCCATCTTTGTTGAAACGCTTCACAATTGACTCCGTTTTTATATTGACAATAAGCAAGTTCCCATTTATAAGTTGTATTTTCTTTTAATAAGTCTTTTAGGCAATAATAAGAATTGTTTGTTATAATTTGCTCCTGGAAAATATCTATTAGTGTTTCTACGTCTATCCATACCCATCTTCCCTCTTCCCCACGCACTCTTTCTTGTGTTGTTGTTGCCTCCACCTCATAAAGATTAATTTTGTATGAAGAAAAACCAGACATGTCACACCAGTCTATAGCTGAAGGTATTACAATATCCTCAGAGTTGTTTTTAGGAAAAAGGGGCTCGTCTGGAAATTCTCCAAAATAATTATCAGAATTGCATTCGTTTGCTAAATGACAAAAGAAATTTTCATCAGCATTATAATCGCAATATTCATTTTGCTCACAAGCTTTCGCATTTTGCGTGGTATCTATAACCCATTCTTCGTATTTTATAATTCCTTGCGCACAGGAAGAATTGAGAGAAGAACAAGTTTGAGTCACAGTTCTTTGATGAACGTTGCCACCATAAACGATGTTCTCTAGATACCCACTTCCATAATAATCTTCTTCTGGACAACCATACTCAATCCATGTATTGCAAGGATTTGTTGTTCCATAACCACTGCATTCCCAAAAATCTTCGAGTAATTTGCTTTGAGCGTTTGGAATAAACAAGAAAAAAAGAAGTAAAAAGAAAAGCAAAAAGTTTAAAAATTGTTTCTTCATTATAATATTTTCTCTTTTTTATTTAAGAAAATCAAGTTGAAAAATAAAAAACCCTTATAAATTGAGATTAAAGTTTTTAGCCAGGCCGACCCACTCTTTAAGATTAATATCTTCCGCTCTTTGATAAGGAGAAATATTATTGTTAACCAACCATTTTTTGATTGGTTCTTTTTCTTTTTTAAATTTTTCAGAAAAATTATTGATTAATTGTTTTCTTGGATGAGAAAAACCAGCTTTAATAATTTTGAAGAAACTTTCATTAAACTTTTTAGAGTATTTTTTCTTGTAAGGAGTGATTTTGATTAAGGCAGAATCCACTTTAGGTTTTGGGTAAAAAGAGTTTTTTGAAACAAAAAATTGAATTTCTGGTTTTGCATAGAACCAAACGGAGAGACTTAATAAATTCGATTTTTCTTTTATATTACAAATTCTTTTAGCAACCTCTTTTTGAATCATTAAAATTATGTTAGATGGTTTATTCTCGCTCTCTAGTAATTTTCTTATAAGTCTAGAGGTTAAATAATAAGGAATATTAGCTATAACCTTATAATTTTGGGGTATTTCTTTGTCAAGATTAACTTTTAATATGTCTTTATTAATAATTTTAACGTTCTTTAAATTCAAGTTTTTCAGAATTATGCACATTTTTTCATCTTTTTCTACCGCAATTACTTGTTTAACTCTTTTTGATAATCCTGAAGTTAAATTACCCATTCCAGATCCAATCTCCAAAATAAAGTCATTTTTTAAGGGGTTTGATACATCTAAAATCTTTTTAATAATATTGTTGTCTATTAAAAAATTTTGTCCCAAATTTCTTGAGGGAATAAGTCCGTAAGTTTTTAACAGATTTTTCACAGTTTTTATACCCATTTTATTGTTCTAGCTTTATTCGCGAAGGAAAACAGTCTTTTTTGTTTTAAATTTAAGGATTTTTAATAGGTTTTTTATAATTTATATATACTTTTTATTATTTTAGCTTTATTTGTGAGTTGAGGCAATTTTTTATTTAATCATAAAATTTGATAGAAAAAGAAAAAACTATTGACTTTTTTCGTGAATATTTAGAAAATATAAACAATGAGTATTTCGCGGAGAACTAAAGAAGTATTAAAGCCGCTTTTATTGGCACTAGTTTTAATTATTGGTGTTTCTTTTTTTTCTTTCAAGAATAAAAAGGTAACTAATCTTAGTTTGGGATTGTCTGACGTAGATTATTTTCAAGATACTTTCGTAGTGTCTACCGAGAAGATTGGAATAAAAACACCAGAGCTTCTTTTAGTTGAGAAAAATTCTTTCAGATCTACTTATCCTCCTTTTACCATTACTTCCAAGGTATTAGGCGCTTTAATGAGTGGTTTTGACGCTGATCCCGACCAAGAAATCAGAGAATATTTAGTTGAATCTGGAGATACTTTGTCTTCTATCGCAGTTAAGTTTGATGTTTCTGTCGATACTATTGCTTGGGCCAATAATATTAAGAGTTATATTATTCAACCAGGAGACAAGCTTATTATCCTTCCTGTTTCTGGAGTGATGCATTTAGTTAAATCTGGGGACACTATTCAAACTATAGCTAAAACTTATCGTGCAGATGAAGGTGATATTGTTGTTTTTAACGATATATCAGGAAGAGGTGAAGTTTTTGAAGGGGAAGTATTAATTATCCCAGATGGAAAAATGGCTTCTTCGTCCTCTTGGGTTTACAATTCTGGATTAAGCGGATTATCAACAAATGATTATTATGGTCAAAGTCACTCCTATCCTTATGGGCAGTGTACTTGGTGGGTTGCTCAGAAGAGAGCTATTCCTTCTTGGGGAAATGCTAATACTTGGATAAACAACGCAGCTGCTTCTGGTTATCGAATTTGTCTGGGAAGATATTGTCCTCCTCAGATAGGTGCGGTTATTTATCTCAAGGGACACAGAGTATATGGGCATGTTGGATACGTAGAAAGGATTGAGGGAGATCAGGTTATCTTTTCAGAAATGAATTATATTGGTTTAGGTAAAATAAATTATAGAAGCTTAAACGTGATGAGCTCTTTAATCCAAGGTTATATTTATTAAAAATAATATTCTAATTAAAAATGAAAAACTGAGATTGCTCTCAGTTTTTTTATTAGATATTTTTTGAAGATTTTTTACAATTAATACAGAGTTTTGCTTCTGGAGAAACTTCTAATCTTTCCACAGAAATTTTTTCTTTGCATTTTTCACAAGCGCCATATTTATCTGTTCGAATTTTCTTTAAAGCGGAATTAATATTTTCTAATCTTATCTCTAAAACATGTTCGACGGGAAGAAGATTAGAATACTCTTCTACTTCTTCGGCCGCTATATCTAAATCAGAATCGCTTCCCCCTTTGCTATATTGAGGAAAGTTAGTATCCCAATCCCCTTTTAACTTTTTATCTTTTGTAGCGAAAGTTTTTATTTTTTCTTCTAGCTCTTGCTTGTCTTGTTTCAATTTTTCTTCTAATTTTTGAAGAATCTCTTTGTTCATATTATAATTCTTTTTTTAGTTGAATAATTCTTAATACAGCTTTATCTATTTTTTCTAAAGAAACTTCTTGATCATTAACTGCGTTAAGAAAAGCATCTAAGGCTTCGTTTACAGAAGACCTATATCCTGAGATTATCTCTAAATCAACCCCTGCATTGATTGGGTTAGCAACAATTTCTTTTAATGTATAGCTGTTTAGTAATGAGTTTTGTGATAAATCATCAGAAAGAATTAAAATCCTTCTACCTAAATTATCTTTTAAATAATCTATAGCTGTTTCTGAAAAAGTGAAGGGCAAACGAGAATCGATATCTTCATAAATAGCATTCGACGTCATAACAAACGCAGGTTCAACTTTTAAGGCTTCTTCGAATTGAACAATAATAGGAAAAGAAGGAGCGATCATTAGTTTTTCTTCAGGGTTGGTTGCCATTCCTGTGTATCCTGGAAAGTGTTTGATTGCACTAAAGATTCCAGCTTCCTGCTGCCCCAAAATTAATGATTTTCCTATTTCTCCTGTAAGCTCAGGGTCTTTTTGGAAAGAACGGTTATAAATATAATCATCTCTGCTCGCATTATCCATTAATGGGGACAAATTTAGATTAATGCCTAATTCTTTTAATTCTTCTCCCCTTTTTAGTCCTATTTGATAAGCGCTGGTTGATTCTTCTATTTCTGATTGAGCAGTTAGCTCGTCCAAGAAATCGATTCTTGAAACAAGACCACCTTCTTGATCAATAGCTATCAATAATGGCTGTTCTGTTGTCTGTAGTGAAAGAGTTTGTAGCTCTTCGTTAAGTTTTGCGATTTGGTGACTACTTAAGATATTTTTAGAAAGAAGTAGTACTCCTCCAGGATAATATTTTTTAAAAAAAGCTTCTAATTCAGGCGTCATAACTGTTCCTTCAAATCCGACAATAAATAATTGACCTATTCTTTTTCTTGTTACATCATTTAATCCAGCAATTGTTGGTTGTATTGCATCAAAAGATTCAGAGATAATAAAATAATCACTTATCCCTGTATAACAAAGAGTTAGTTGATACTCTGAAGAGCTTGTTAAGCAACGGACATCTTTATTCTCTGATTGAAAATCTTCAAACAAAGAGGATCTTTCTTCTCCTTCTTCCAGTGTAATCAATTCATCCTCTATAGCTTCCTCCCATTTTAAATTGGGGCTTGAAACTTTTGCAGTAGTTTTAATAATAAGAGATTTTTCTATTTTTCCACTTCTTTTAATAGCTAGAAGGTTGAAATTTTCTTGATCTATTTTCTCTAAAATTTCAGGAGAAAGCTTAATTCCAAAAAGTTTTTCCATATTATCCAAGGTGACCAATTGTTCTTCTGAATCTTTAATAATTAATCTTGTAAGTCCGTTTTCAGCTAAATTATCAGGACTTAATAATTCCATAGCGGGAATTATTTTTTGTTTTTCTTCTAGGTCGAAAGAAAAAGTCGAAATTATTGTTGCAAATGTTTCAGGAATATTAACTTCTTCTTTTTCTTCTGGATCAGGTTGTATAACAACTTTTTCTTGGGTACTAAAGAACCAATAAGCTCCACCTCCTATTAAAATAGCTATAAAAACAAAAACTATCCTAATAAATAGCTTATTTGAGGAGCTAGTTTTTTTTGAAAATTTTGGCATTATCGGAGTCCGGCTAATTACTTCCTCTTCCTTGGTTGTAATTTCTTCCTTTTTAGTCGTAATCTCTTCTTTTGGTTTATCTTTTTTTGTTCCCAAAAATGACATTTTACTGCTTTCTTTTCCTGCTTCTATTTCTCTAAGCTTCCTAATATCTTTTTTCATTGTTTTAATATCTTCTCTCTTGAGAAATTCCATTTTTTCATCCCCTTGTTCTCTTTCTTCTTCCATATCTTTTCTTAGCTCTTCTCTTTGTCCCATCTCTTTGTTCATTAAGCCTATGTCTGGTTCTTTTTCTATGCTTGTCGCTTGATCAATATCTTTTTCAATGTTTTCTTCCGGTTCTTTTTCTATGTTTGTCGCTTGATCAATATCTTTTTCAATGTTTTCTTCCGGTTCTTTTTCTATGTTTGTCGCTTGATCAATATCTTTTTCAATGTTTTCTTCTGCTTCTTTTTTTATATCTGCCTCTTGATCAATATCTTTTTCAATGTTTTCTTCTGCTTCTTTTTTTATACCTGCCTCTTGATCGATATCTTTTCTAATCTCTTCTTCTAGTTCTTTTTCTAGATTTAAAATCTCTTCTTGAAGTTTTTTTGTTTTTTCTTCTTCCATAAGATTTTATTTTTTGATTAAAGATAAATCTATTTTTCCCTCTCGTTTATTGACAAGAATTACCTTTACTGAAATAACCTCTCCTTCGTGAATAACATCTTCCACTTTGTTTACTCTTTTATCTGATAGTTTAGAAATGTGTAATAAGCCTTCTTGCCCTGGAATGAGCTCAACGAAAGCTCCAAAGTTCATAATCTTTTTTACTGTTCCTTGAAAAATATCTCCTGCTTTTATTTCTCTTGTGAGGTTCTTGATGTGTGTTAAAGCTTTTTGAGCATTTTCTCCATTTTTTGATGTAATGAAAACTTGACCATCATCTTCTACATCAATAACAACATCGTAAGTGTCTATTATTTCATTAATCATTTTTCCTCCAGGGCCAATCAATGTTCCTATTTTGTCTGGATCAATAGTTAGAGTAATAATTCTTGGAGCGAAAGGAGAAAGTTCTTTTCTTGGTTCGCTTATTACTTTATTCATTTCTTGTAAGATTTTTAATCTTGCAGTTTTTGCTTTTTCCAAAGATTCTTTCATTATTTGTTCTGTAATTCCGTCTATTTTAACGTCCATTTGAACAGCTGTTATTCCCTTTTCTGTTCCTGCTATTTTAAAATCCATATCTCCGTAATGATCTTCTGGACCCTGAATATCAGTCAGTATTTTATAATCTCCTTTCTGATTAGTGATTAAACCCATGGCAATTCCTGTTATGTGTCTTTTGATTGGTACGCCTGCGTCCATTAAAGCCAATGATGAGCCAGAAATAGATGCTTGGCTGCTTGAACCATTAGAAGATAATATTTCAGAAACGATACGGATAGCATATGGAAAGTCTTCTGCGGAAGGAATAAGAGGCGAAAGAGCACTTTCTGCTAATAATCCATGCCCTATTTCTCTTCTTCCTGGACCTCTCATGTTTTTAGTGTCTCCGACTGCATAGGGAGGGAAATTATAGAAATGCATAAATCTTTTCTTGCCTTCAAATTCTACGCTGTCTACTAGTTTAGCATCTCCTGGACTTCCTAATGTTAAAACAGATAAGGCTTTTGTTTTTCCTCTGCTGAAAAGGCCTGAACCATGAACTCTTGGTAAGAAGTTGGTTCTACAATTAATATCTCTTACTTTGTCTAATTCTCTTCCGTCAAATCTTTTCTTTCCATTAAGAATATCTCTATGCATCAACCTGTCTATTTCTTTTTCAAAGAAATTTTTTATAAAAGCAATTTCTTTTGGATTATTTTCTTCGGTGAATTCTGTTAATCTTTTTTCTAATTCTTTGATTTGGCTATTTCTATCTTCCTTGTCTTTTGCATAAAGGGCTTTTTCTAAATCATCTTTTAGAAAAATCCTGAATTTTTCCTCTACCTCTTTGAGATTGCCTGTTTCATTAAGGGAAACTTTTTTCTTGCCGAACTCTTCTATTATTTTCTTTTCAAAATCAAGAATTTCCTTTAATGGTTTTTTAGCAAGAGAGAAAGCTTTAAATATTGTTTCTTTATCTACTTCTTTAGAGTTTCCTTCAATCATATTAATTAAAAGTTTTCCATTTTTTTCGGTAACAGCAAAAACTATGTCTAGAACGCACTCCTCTCTTTCTTCATAGGTTGGATTTAAAATAAAACTATTTTCCTTTTTCCCGATTCTTACAACAGCTATTGGTCCGTTCCAAGGAATATCTGAAATTGCTAAAGTTATAGAAGAAGCAATTAATCCCAAAACACTAGGATCATTCTTTTCATCAAAAGAAAGTAGCGTGTTCGTTATTTGGACTTTTTTATTCATTCCTCGAGGGAAAAGAGGCCTAATAGACCTGTCAATCATTCTTCCGTTGCATGTTTCATGATCAGAAGGCCTGGCTTCTCTCCTAGTAAACCTTGATCCCATTATTTTACCTTTAGCATAAAATTTATCTCTGTAATCTACTATTAAAGGGAAGAAATCAAGCTGTTCTTCGGAATCATTCATTGTTGCTGTAGACAAAATTACAGTATCTTCGTATTGTAAAAAAACAGAGCCATTGCTTTGTTCTACTATATTTTCAAGGTTGGCTGTTAATTCTCTGCCACCCAAATTCATTTTTATTATTTTATCCATATTTATTTTAAAAGATATTTCTTCGTGTCTTTTCCCATGTCTACAAACTCATCAGCATCCTCTTTTAATTGAGCAGACGTTGCTTTTCCAAAGGCAATCACTTCCACTCTTTTACCTTGGTTTTTTAAGTATTCAACTACCTGAAGAAAGTCTCCATCGCCAGAGGCCAAAATAATAGTATCAACTCCGGGAGAAATTCTAATAGCGTCGACAGCTATTCCTACATCCCAATCGGCTTTTTTAGCTCCGCCCTTAAATTCTTGTAAGTCTTTTTCTCTAATTTCGATGCCTAATTTTTCTAGGGCTTCGAAAAAAGGTTTTTCTTCTTGGGTTTTTGTTGTAATAACATAAGCAAGAGCTCTAATTAAAACTCTATCAGCTACGGCTGTCTCTAAAACCTCGTAGAAATTAACCTTAGCTTTATATAAATTTTTAGCACAATGATAAAGATTCTGAGTATCTATTAAAAGAGCTACTCTTTGACCAGGATGTTTAATTTGCATTTTATTTTTTTAGTCCTACTTTTTTAATTAAACTTTTGTATCTCTTTTCGCTTTTTGTTTTGAGATATTTCAAAAGTTTTCTTCTTTCAGAGACCATTTTTAACAAACCTCTTTTAGAATGAACGTCTTTACGATGTTGTTTTAAGTGCTCTAAAAGACTATTAATTTCTTCTGTTAATAAAGCTATTTGAACTTCAGAAGATCCAGTATCTTTTTTATGTGTTTTGTATTTTTCAATAATTGATTGTTTTTTGTCTTGTTTCATTATTTTTTCATTATAACATCTTTTTTTGTTTAAAAAAAAGAAATCTTTTATATTTTCTTATGTGTCCCCAGGAGGAATCGAACCCCCATATCCAGCTTAGAAGGCTAGTGTTCTATCCGTTGAACTATGGGGACTATAAATTAAGAAGAATAATCATAGCTTAACTGAAAGTAATAAAAAAATCAAACTTTGTTTTAATTGACTGGATAAGGGTAAAGTGATAGAAATAATTATATTTTCGGGGTATAGTGTAACGGCTAGCACGAGTCCTTTGGGAGGATTTAATCCGAGTTCGAATCTCGGTACCCCGACCATGCGGGCGTCATATAATGGCTATTATCTGACCCTTCCAAGGTCATGACGAGGGTTCGAATCCCTTCGCCCGCTCCAATCTATATAATTATAATTAAAAATCCATCATTCCTGATGGGTTTTTAGTTATCTGGCGTATTCTGTTATCCTGGTTTCTCGAATTATTGTTACTTTAATCTCTCCAGGATATTTGAGGTTTTGCTGAATTTTTTCACTGACTTCTTGGGCTAATTTTTTAGCCTGAAGATCGCTAATTTCTTGTGGTTTAACAAAAACTCTAATTTCTCTTCCTGCTTGAAGAGCCCATGCTTTTTCTACTCCTTGAAAAGAAGTAGCTATATTTTCTAAATCAGACAATCTTTTTAAATATTTCTCAAGAGTGTCTTTTCTTGCCCCAGGCCTTGCTCCTGAAATTTGATCGGCTGTTTGTATTAAAACAGCTTCAGTGCTTTCATAAGGGTATTCTTCGTGATGAGATTTCATTGCATTTATTACTTCTTTTTCGATTCCGAATCTTTCTAATAACTTGATACCTATATTAACATGAGAGCCTTCAACTTCATGATCCATAGCTTTTCCTATATCATGCAACAGCCCAGCTTTTTTACAGACCAAGCTATCTGCTCCTATTTCTTGTGCTAAAAATGAAGATAAGTAAGCTACCTCAATCGAATGGAGCAATACGTTTTGGCCATAACTCGTTCTGAATTTTAATCTTCCGATTAACTTTATTAATTGAGGGTCTAAGCCAACAAGATTTAATTCATAGATTGCTGTTTCTCCAGCTTTCTTTATTTGTCGACTAATTTCTTCGGTTGATTCTTCTACGATTTTTTCAATTCTGGCAGGTTGAATTCTCCCATCCAAAATTAATTTTTCTAAAGCACGTTTAGCAATATGTCTTCTTATAGGATCAAAACTTGAAATAATTACAGTCTCAGGGGTTTCGTCGACAATTAATTCTACCCCCGTTTCTTTTTCAAAAGCCCTGATATTTCTTCCTTTTTTTCCTATAATTCTTCCTTTAATTTCTTCGTTTGGGATACCAACAGAACTAGTGGTGATTTCTTTCGATTGATCAAGAGCGCATTTTTGAATAACGGTTGATAGAACTTCTTTAGCTTTTTCTTCAAATCTTTCGAAGCCATTTTCTTCCAATTTTTGGATCCTTTTTAAGATATCTAATTCGTACTTATCTTCAGTTATTTTCATTATTTTTTCTTTTGCTTCTTTTTCATTTAAACCAGAAACTTCCTCTAATTTTTTTAGAGCTTCTTCATTGAGTTCTTCTATTCTTTCTTTTACCTCTTTAAGCTGTTGAACTTTTTGTTTATAGTTTTCTTGTTTTGTCTCAAGCTGAGAAGTTCTTTCATTTAATGCTTCAGCTTTTTTTAAAAGAGATTGATTGATGTCTAGAACTTTTTTTCTTTCTAGAGAATCTCTTTTTTCAGCTTTTCTTATGATTAAAGAAGCTTTATCTTTAGACTCAGATAAAATGGTTTCAGCTTTCTCTGTTGCTTTTTCAATTTTCTTCTGAAGTTTTGCCTCAATAGTTTTCCAGTCTTTTTTAGCTATTAATTGTCGAGAATAATAACCTAAAATTATTCCTATCGAAAAAGCAGATAGTCCTGTAGCTAGGAAAATTGCATAATCCATATTTTAAATGGAAGATTGGGTTTTTCGCACCATTTAAACTTAAAATAAGATCTTATATAGACCGATAATTGAGAATCAATGATATTTTAAGGTTTATGAGACACATTTTGATAATTTTAAATCTAAAAAAACAAAATCATTCTATCGTTAATAATGCGAAACAATTCCAAAATCCAAGATTACTTTTTTATTATTTTTATTAAGAAAAATCTTAATAATTTATACTATAACAGAGTATTGCTTGAAAATCAAGTCGTAAAAAAACCGCCCAGTAGGCGGTTTCTTTTATTCAAACATATCTTTTTATTTAAACATATCTCTTACTACTGCAGGTATGCCTTTAGCAAATAGTATAATAGATAAAGCTATAATAGTCCAAAGGATTATTTGTTTAGCTTGCGCCATTGCGGCGACATCCCCTTGTTTTGTAATCAGTAAAAATGCCGCATAAATAATCAAAATGGGACCAAGCGCAAATCCTGTGAGAGAGAGGAATTCCATAACAGCATCGGCTGCTTCCTGAAGATTTCCAATATCTCCAAAAGGATTTGTTATATCAACGGGAGTTCCGTCTCCGCCACCGAAATCGTACTGGCTTTGATCTGTTATAAATGAAGGACCATCTTCGTAGACACTGTCATGGCTAGGATCTGGTGCTTCTGCTTTAATTCTCCATTCATAAGTTGTTCCGGCCTCTAATCCTCTTAAGCTATAAGAGTATTCTGGACCACCAGATGCACTTGGATATCTTGCTAGCCAATCTTTTCCTGAATCTTCAGTTTCTTCTCTCCAAAGGATTTTGAATTGTTTGATACTTCCTGCACCTCCTTCCCAAAACCAAAAAAGAATTACGCTTCCTTCTCCAATACTTTCTTCGGGTACTTCTAGTCTGCTCGGTTCCTCTATGGCAGAACAACGGTTAGCAAAAAACAAACCTATCGTAATCCCTAAAAATATCACTAAAAATTTATTTTTCATATTTTATAATTAAATAATAACATATTTTATTGTTCGGCTATAGTTATCCATGCTGTTGAGCAGGTATCTTCTCCTCCTTTTCCGTCAAATATAGTAATAGAAGGATGATAGGTCTCGTTTTCAACATAAGCATGGACAGGATTCTTTTCTTGGGAAGATGTCTCGTCTCCGAAATCCCAAAAGAAAGATATTTCATCATTGTCTATGTCTTGAGCATCAACCGTGAATTGAATTTCTGTATTCTTATTGCCTGATACAGGAAGACCCTTACAATAATTAATAATAGGAGGAGTATTAATGGCAACTTGTCCAACTTCTCCTCTTCCCCAATTGCCAGCTAGGTCTGTGCAATAAACGTAAATATCATGAGAGCCAGAATCTGAAATGGTGAAATCTTTTTCTAAAAAACATTGGTTATAACACTTTGAGTCTAAAAAGTTCATTGGTCCTTGGTTTTCTCCGTTTATATAAAGAAGACAGCTTGCTATTCTAAATGCGTCAGTAGTTTCTATTTTAGCTGTCTGATTTTTTTCAATAATTATTTTACTTACATACGGACTTGTCCAATCAATACTATAAGATCGTATGGATAGTTCTTTTTCAGAAGGAGAATACCAATTTCCTGCATTGTCTTGGGACCGGACATAAACCCAACAACTACTATTTCCTTCAAGTCGACATTTTCCTTCTGGTCCAACGGAAATTGTTTGGACACTATTACATTTTCTACTGATCCAGCCAGAAGATATTTCTTCTCCGTTTGATCCATAGGAAAGGACTTTGTATTGGCAAGAATCTTTTTTAATTCCTGATTCTAGATCTTCATCTAAAACTTTTATTTCAAAATCTTCTTTGTGCCAATTACTGCCAGAAAGAGATTGAATTTGAGAATAAGGCTCGTTGTTGTCTCCTCCAATATCTTCTTCAGGCTGCTCCTCTCCGTTTAAAATAATTTTTTCTCCAGAGAAAAAATAATAATAAATAAAAAATCCTATTCCAATAAGAGTTAATGCTACCCAAAATTTTTTTGATTTCCAAAATTTTTTTATTGCCATAAATTGTTTAATTGTTTTCTCTATTTATATTTTAAACGTTTTTAAAAAGAAAAAAAGCAGCTTTAATTAAAAAACTGCTTTTTGTATCTTTTTCAAATGATTATTTTAAAATAAATCTTTTATTTGATCTTGCCCTTAATTACTTGATCAATTAGTCCGTATGCCTTTGCTTCTTTTGCTGAAAGATAAAAATCACGGTCTGTATCTTTTTCTATTCTTGCAACACTTTGACCAGTGTGATCGGAAAGAATTTGATTCACTCTTTGCTTAAGCTTCATTATATGTTCGGCGGTAATGTAAATTTCGCTGGCTTGACCTCCTACTCCTCTCATTGCTACTTGATGAAGCATTATTTGAGCGTTAGGCAAAGAAAATCTTTTTCCTTTTGCTCCTGATGCTAATAATATCGCAGCTCCTGATGCAGCAGAACCTATACAAACGGTTGAAACGGAACATTTTATATATTGCATTGTATCATAGACAGCTAAAGCAGAAGAAAGGACTCCTCCAGGAGAATTAATATAAAGTTGAATATCTTTTTTAGTATCTTTTGAATTAAGAAAAAGCATCTGAGCAATAATAGAATTAGCTAAGTCATCATTAATTTCTCTTCCTAAAAAGATGATTCTTTCTTGAAGAAGTCTTGAGTATATGTCGTATGCCCTTTCTCCTCTTCTTGTTTTTTCAATAACTGTTGGTATTAAATTCATTTTGATTTCTTTTTTGTTTTTTTAGTAATTGTTTTTTTGCTTTTCTTTTTAGGTTTTTTCTTAACTTTCTTAACCTCTTCCTTAATTTCTTTCTCAGTTTCTTCGCTTTCAGTTCCTGGTTGCCTGACGTCTATTTTCCATCCGGTTAATTTGGCTGCCAATCTTACATTTTGACCATTTCTTCCGATGGCTAAAGATAATTGGTCTTCAGGAACAATTGCCAAGGCTTTGTTTTTAGGAAGAATTTTTATTTCTACAATTTTTGCTGGGTTCAAGGAGTTAGTAATATATTCTTTGGGATCTTCAGAGTATTGGATAATATCGATTTTTTCTCCTCCCAATTCATTAATAATAACTTGAACTCGAGTTCCTCTTTGTCCAACAGCCGCTCCAATTGGATCAATGTTTTCATCTATTGATTCAACGGCGATCTTAGTTCTTGATCCAGCTTCTCTAGCTATAGATCTTATTTTTATTGATCCTTCTGCTATCTCAGGAACCTCTAATTCGAATAATTTAGAAACTAATTTAGGGTAAGATCTTGATAAGAAAATTTTAGGCCCTTTAGAAGTTCTTTCCACCTCGAGAAGATAGACTCTCAATCTTTGTCCTGGTTTGTAAAATTCTCCAGAAATTTGTTCTGACCTAGTTAGTATTCCTAAGGTTTTACCAATATTAATAAGAACATTTTGCCCTTCTATTCTTTGGACTATACCTGAAAGAATCTCCCCTTCTTTTTCTTTATATTCTTCTAATATGGCTTCTTTTTCTGCTTCTCTTATTCTTTGCATAATTACCTGTTTAGCTGTTTGGGCGGCAATCCTTCCAAATTCGGTTTTGCTTTCAAGAAGAATATCTACCTCTTCTTCCACTTTAATTTTAGAGTTTATCTTTTTAGCGTCCTTTAACATGATATGTTTTCTGGAGCTAAACATAATCTTTTTGTTTTCTTCGTTTTCTTCTGATATGTTTTTACCTTCTTCGATTTCTTTTTCAGAATAAATCATGTCTTTGTTGACCACTTTTTTTACCTGCCAAAAATCAGCCTGACCTGTTACAGAATCAAACTTAGCTTTGATAAATTCTCCTTTTTCTCCGTAATCTTTTTTATAGGCAGCAGCTAAAGATTGTTCTATTATTTCTATTATTTTTTCTGAAGAAAACCCTTTTTCTTTAGCTAATTGATCTACGGCTAATGTAAGTGATTTTAAGTCCATATTTTTTTAATTAAGTTTATTTTAACAAATTAAGTTTTTACGGTAAAGGTAAAAAATGTATTTCTAAAAATAAAAAAGTCTTTTTAAGACTTTAATATTAATTATAATGAAAAAGAAATGATGTTTTGTCAATTATAAAGGAATGTTACCATGTTTCCTGGCTATTTTCTCTCCTCTTTTGTTTGTAAGAGACTCTAAGCACTTGATTAAAATCATTCTTGTTTCTTGAGGGTCGATTATCATGTCGATTTGACCAAGCTTAGCTGCTTGATAAGGATTAAGAAACAAATTTTCTAATTCTTTGATTTTGCTTTTTTCTAATCTTGCAGGATTTTTGCTTTTTGCAATATCTTTTCTGTAAATAATTTTAACTGCTTGTTCTGGTCCCATGACTGCTATTTGTGCTGAGGGCCAAGCAATAACAGTATCATATCCAAGCTTTCTAGATGCAAGAGCTATATAAGCTCCACCATAAGCTTTCCTCAAAATTAAACTAATTTTAGGAACAGTAGCTTCTGAAAAAGCAAATAATATTTTAGCTCCATGACGAATAATTCCTCTTTTTTCTTGGTTTGACCCAGGTAGATATCCTGAAGTATCAACTAAATTAATTAGGGGAATATTGAAAGAGTCACAAGTTCTTACAAATCTTGCTATTTTATCTGAAGAGTCAATGTCTAAGGTTCCCGCCATTACCTTTGGTTGATTACCAATAATTCCTACGACGTTACCTCCTAATTTAGCAAAACCTATAATTGAGTTTTTTGCAAAACCTGATTGTACTTCAAAAAATGATTTTTTATCAAATACTTCCTCTATGATTTCTTTCATATCATAACCCTTCTCTTGCTTTTCGGGAACAATTTTTAATAATTGCTTGTTTTTATCTTTTTCAAAAAACTCAGAAAATATATCAGTATCTTTTATTGGGTTTTCTAAATTGTTTTGAGGCAAGAAAGTAAGTAATCTTTTAACTCCTAAAAAACAATCTTTTTCCGAGTTAAAAGAAAAATGAGAACAGCCACTTTTAGTATTATGCACAGAAGATCCTCCTAATTCTTCAAAGGATACTTTTTCTCCCGTGACTCTTTGGATAACTGCTGGGCCTGTTATATACATTTGTGCAATATCTTGAACCATAAAAACAAAATCTGATAATCCAGGAGCATAAGACGCTCCTCCTGCTGAAGGTCCAACTATAATCGAGATTTGGGGAATAACACCAGAAGCTTTAATCATTTCTCTAAAGATTGCAGCATAACCATCAAGACTTAATAATCCTTCTTGAATTCTAGCCCCTCCCGAATCAATAATACTAATCATTGGACAACCTGTTGTTCTGGCCAACTTAATAACTTTTACGATTTTATTACCGTGCATTTCTCCTAAAGATCCTCCTATTTTTGAGAAATCTTGGCTAGAAATATAAACAGGGCGATTGTTAATCTTTCCAAAACCAGTAATCACGGCATCTCCGGGGATTTTTTTCTTATCCATTCCTAGTTTTTCAAATCTTGGCTCGACAAAAGGGTCTAGCTCAACGAATGTTTCTTCGTCCAAAAGCAAAAGTATTCTTTCTCTAGCTGAAAGTTTTCCTTTTTGGTGTTGCCTCTCTATCATCTCAATACTATTCAACTCTTCTATTCTTTTATTTAACTCTTTTATTTTTTTATCCTCTTTCTTTTTTTTCTCTATTTTTTTCTTTTTTTCTGCCATGTTTTACTCGCTAATTATTTTTAATTGATTTTTAATTTCTTGAACGATTTGTTTTAAAATCTTTTCATTATCAACTTGTTTACCTGTTTCTATTTTAAGTGATGTAGCGATATTTTCCAACTCTTTTGGAAATTTTTCTATATTTGTATCTAATCCAATACCCATGATTGAGAACTTCACATCTTGTCCAATAATATTCTCTGTTAAAATTCCCCCAACTTTTTTTTGATTTATAAAAATATCATTGGGTAATTTAATAAAAGGTTCTACGTTAAAATTTTCTTTAATTATTTTTGCTGTAACAAAAGAAGCTAAAATAGTCAGTGTTTGCAAATCTTCAATTGTGCTTTTTGGTAATATGATTGAAAAATACAAACCTCCTTTAGGTGAAAACCAAGTATTGATTTTTTGTCCGCGACCTAATGTTTGTTCTTCTGCCCAAATAACAGTCCATGGCTCATAATCCATTTTTTTGGCTATGGTACTTGTTGAGCTAACAGATTTGTATTTTTTTAATAACATTATTCTAAAATTACTAATATTTCTCCCTCTTTAACTTTTTGACTCTCTTTAACTAAAATAGATTTTATTGTTCCTTGAAAATCAGAAACAATTTCATTTTCCATTTTCATTGCCGATAAAGAGACAATCTTTTGATTTTTCTTAAAAGCCTGTTGTTCTTTGACAAATATTTTAGTAATAGTGCCTGCGATAGGAGCTTTGATTTCTTTTTTGGAAAATTTCTTTTTAGGAATATTAGTCTGAGCAACAGAGATGCCTTCCTTTTTATAACCATTGCTTTTAAAAGAATATTCTTTTTTTCCTATTTTAACTTTTACCTTTCCTTCCTTTTCTTGGATTTCTATTATCTTCTTCTTGCCTTTAATATTAATATTTAATTTCATGTTTATTTTTGAAACATTTTTAATCTTTCTGCCATTACCCAATTAGACAAGAAAGACTTTTTCTTTTTAGCTTTCATGTTGTCTTTAATATTTTCGTAAACTTGAAAAACTATTTCAGCAAGCTCTTCTTCGTCTAGCTCTTGAATCAAGAAAGTTTTTTTCTGAGAAGGTTCTTTTTTTAATTTTTTTAAAATATTTGATTTTTTGATAAAGTCAGTTGTAAACTCTCCTTTGATAAAGCTTTCATTGTTTAGTAAAAGCTTAAAGAAAGGAATAGTTGTAGGTACTCCTTCAATGTTAATTTCTTCAAGAGCTCTTTTTAAACGACTGATAGCTTCTTTTCTATCTTTTCCATGGGCAATAATCTTGCCTAATAAAGAGTCAAAATAAGGATATATTTTTTGTCCTTCATGTAGGAAGGTATGTAGGAAAATTCCTTGTCCGCCAGGAGCGAGATATTTTCTAATTGTTCCTGGAGCAGGGCGGAAATCTTGTTTTGGATCTTCCGCGTTAATTCTTACTTCCATGGCCCAACCATTGATAGTGATATCTTCTTGTTTTAATGATAATTTTTCTCCTTGGGCAATTTTAATCTGTTGTTCTACTATATCTATGCCTGTGACGGCTTCTGTAACAGGATGTTCCACTTGAAGACGAGGGTTTACTTCTAAAAAGTAAGGATTTTTATCCTTGTCTAGTAAAAACTCTACGGTGCCTGCCCCTTGGTATTTATGTTTTTTGGCAAGCTTAACAGCTAGATCTCTTATCTTTTTTCTTTCTTTGTTATTAAGAAAAGGAGAAGGGCTTTCCTCTAGGAGTTTTTGGAATCTTCTTTGAATACTGCACTCTCTTTCTCCTAAATGTATTACGTTTTTCCCATCTCCTAAAATTTGGACCTCAATATGTCGTGCTTCTTGAAGATGTTTTTCAATAAAAAAATCAGTACTACTAAAAGCAGAAGCCATTTGGCGTTGAATACTTCCAGAAATGCCTAAAAGATCTCTAAAGTCAATTTTACCATCAATTACTCTTATACCTATTCCTCCTCCTCCTTTTTGAGCTTTAAGAATAAATGGCGGAGGAATTTTTTTAATCCATTTTACAAGATCTTTTTTATTTTTTATTGGCTTGTTGCTTGCGGGAAGAGTTGGTATTCCTGCTTCTCTTGCAATTTTTTTGGCTTCTATTTTATCTTCCAGTTTTTTTAATGTTTGGTGATGAGGGCCAATAAAAATAATTTTTTTTCTTCTGCAGAGTTTGGCAAATTTCCAGTTTTCAGATAAAAAGCCGTATCCAGGATGGATAGCATCAACTTTAGCTTTTTTTGCGATTTCTATAATTTTTTTCTGATTAAGATATCCAGCTGTCCCTTCTTCGTTTAAGAAATAGTATTCGTCAGCCAAGCGAGTTTCGATAAAGTTCGACTCCTGCCCTTTTAATGGGCATAAAACAACTGTTTGGATACCCATCTCTTGGCATGTTCTAATGATTCGCAAAACAATTTCTCCTCTATTTGCTATTAGAATTTTATTAATTTTTTTCATATAAATATGGTTTTTGAGATAATATCGATAATCGGTTCATTATTTTGTCAGTTATTTTTCTTAAAACTAAATAATAATTTTCTTGATTGTCTTTTGCTTTTTCTAATTCTTCTCTTTCTTGAGAAAAATTCATCAATTGATCTATTTTAATTATTCTGCCTTTTTTCCCAATCCTTAATCCAATAGGAAGGACTGGAATTTTTTCTTTTACTATTTCCGCAATTCCTGTTTTTCCTTTTAATAATTTGTTTTTTGGATTACTGTCTCCCTCTGGGTACATTACAATAATTTTATTTTTCCTTATCTCTTTCATAATCTTTGTTATTATTTCTTCTCTACTTTCTTTTTTTCTATAGATTGTAATAGTATTTGCTAGATAATATAGGAGACTTGATTGAAGGCGTATTTTCAAACTATCCATTGCTCCAACAAAGCGAAGATATTTCATTTTTTCCTTTAAAGTATAAGCGACAAAAAAATGATCTCTCCCATTGAGATGATTAGAGGCAATGATAAAGTTATTTCCTTCAGGAATATTTTCTTTTCCTTCTATTTTATCTATAAAAAGACCAGTAAAAGGGAGAAAAAGATATTGGAGTAAGAAAATAAAAACAGGCTTCATGTTGTTTCTTTGAGCTCTTTTATTTTTTGCATTATTTTCTTTGTGACATCGTGCATGAGTTGTTTGTATTCTTTTGATTTTTTGTCTAATTTTTTAGACTTTTCTATTTCTTCAATAAAATAAAGAGGCTTTCCAATATTAATTTTGATTTTTTTTTCAATTTTTAATTTTCCTCCAGGGGGTAATAATTCAAAAGTTCCAGTAAGAGCTACGGGTAAAATGGGAACTTCTGCTGCAAAAAGAAGTTTCACTATTCCCCATTTTCCCTCTCCCATTTTTCCTGTTCTTGTCCTCGTTCCTTCTGGATAAATAATTAAAGACCAATCTTCTTTTAGGTTTTTGACAGCTTTTTTTACTGTTTTTTCTTTTGACTCTATGCTTTTTCTGTTTAAACGAATAACTCCGCCAAAAAGATAAAGAATATCTCGGACCAATTTTTCTAAACCTGTGTAAGCGTCTACTTGGCCAATAAAATTAAATTTTCTCGGAACGCAAACGATACCGTTGGCTACTTGATCTAGGTGACTTTCATGATTGCTAGCTAAAATAAAATTTCTTTTAGGAATATTTTCTTTTCCTTTTATTTCTTTGATAAAGAGTAGTTGAAGGATTGGAGCAAGAAAAATTTTACAAAACCAAGAGAGTGGTTTATTCATATCTTTTTAATGTTTCTAGAATAGCTTTTTTAGCATCTTGGACAGTATCTTCAATAATTTCTTTACAGCTTTTAATGTCTGTTATACCTTCGGCACAGAGCCCACAAAGAAGAGGAGCGTTTTCAATATTGCCAGCAGCAACCTTGGATCCAGCAAATTTTTCTGAACTAACCTCTTCAGGGAAAGGATTTTTCTTTTCAAGCTCTAGAATTTCTTCCGCTAATTTGTTTTTAATTACTCTAACTGGATGATTTGTGAATCTTGCCACAACGACAATATCTTCACAATTGGCATTTATAATAGCCTGTTTATATTTATCATGAATTTGGCATTCTGTACTTGCCATAAACCTTGTTCCCATTTGAACTCCATCGGCGCCTAATACTAGCATGGAGGCTGTTGTCTTCCCATCATAAATCCCTCCAGCGGCGATTAAAGGTATTTTTTCTAGTTTATTTTTTGTTTGAGCAACCAAAGCAATAGTAGTTGCTTTTCCAATGTGCCCTCCTGATTCCAGGCCCTCAACCACAACCGCATCTGCTCCGCTATCTTCCATTTTTTTAGCTAATCTTGATAGGGCTACTACAGGAATAATTTTAATTCCAGCTTTTTGTAAATGAGGAAATAACGATAAAGGATTTCCTCCTCCAGTAAAAACTATAGGGACTTTTTCTTTGATTATAATTTTAAGTAATTGGGGAACATTAGGGTTTTGTATTAAAAGGTTAACTCCAAAAGGCTTATCTGTTAATTCTTTTGTTTTCTTTATTTCTCTTTCCAGCCAAGATGGTGGAAAAAATCCTGAACCAATAACACCTAATCCTCCTGCGTTAGATACGGCTGATACCAAAATAGCCTCCGATACTCCAGCCATTCCTCCTTGGATAATAGGATATTTAATTCCTAAAAGCTTGGTGATACTTGATTTAGTCATAATTTAATAATGGTTTATCTTTTAAAATTTTATTAGCTTCGCCTACCAATTCTTGAAGAAGCTCTTTAACAGTAACTATTTTATTTATTCTCCAAAAATTAGAGCCAGCAAAAACAAGACCATTTTCTACATCTCCTTTACGAGCTTTTTCTAAAACATCTAAAATACAATAGCTTTTATCACAGGTCATACCTATACATCCTTCGCATCTCTTAGGGTCTGGAGGAGGAGGATTTTCATTAAGTATCTTATCAACTAAAGGATTTCGAAGAGCTCTACCAGGCAAACCAACAGGAGAATGAATGATAACGCCATCTTCCTTTTTTGATTTTAGGTAAAATTCTTTAAAGTTTTTATGAGCGTCACATTCTTCAGTAACAACAAATCTTGTTGCCATTTGTACTCCTTTTGCTCCTGCTCGTAACATTTCAACTATGTCTTTCCCATTAAAAACACCTCCTGCGGCTATAATGGGAGTTTTTACTACCTTAACAACATCTTTGACTATATCTATTGTTTTTCTGAAAGGATGACCTTTTGGAAATCCAAGATGCCCACCAGCGTCTTTTCCTTCAATAACTATTGCTGAAGCTCCCATCCTTTCTCCTTTTTGAGCTACCTTTACAGAAGAAGCCATTGAAAATATAGGAATATTGTTTTTACCTCCCATTTCAAAAATGTCTTCTCTAAACCCTGCTCCTTGAATAATTAAATCAACTTTCTCTTCTATAGCTGCCGTTACCAATGGAATAAATCCAGCTATAACTCCCATAATATTGATTCCTATAATTCCTTTTGGTCCAGCTATTTTTCTTGCTTTTCTAATTTCTAATTTTACTTCTTCTGGATCTCTCATACCTGAAACGGCAATTATTCCAATACCTCCTTCTTTGGCAACGTGTCCTGCTAGATTGTGCAGAGAAACTCTTATAGCCATTCCCCCTTGAATAATTGGAATGGCAGCGAAAATACTGCCGATTTTTAGTGGTGGGAGCTTATATTTAGGTTCAATTTTTATCTTTTCTTGACTTTGTTTAGCCTTAAACTCTTCTTTGTCAACAACAGCTACAGTAAACCTTACTTCGCATTTTTTTTCTCCATCAACAAAAACTTCTCCAAAAAAATTAGCTATTTTGTAGGCATAAAAACCTAAAAGCTTAATCTTGTATTGAATTTTAGCTCCTGGAAAGATAGGCTTGTCAAAACTAGCACTTCTAACTTTGTATGCTAAAAGATGTTTTTTCTCATGTCCTTCTCCCATTTTTTTTCTTAACAGAATAGTAGCCGTTTGAGCCACACCTTCAATAATCAAAACTCCAGGCATTATAGGAAAATCAACGAAATGCCCTTTAAAGAAACTGTCTTCTGGAGAGGTTTGCTTGTATCCTATAATAGTGTCTTCAGTTATACTTTCTACTTCATCAACCCATAAAAACGGGTCGTCATAAGGAATGATTTTTTTGATTTCTTCTTTGTTTAACATCATATTGATAATCCTCCATCTATATTAATAACTGCTCCAGTTATAAAGGAAGCTTTGTCTGAAGATAGAAATACTATAAGGTCAGCTACTTCTTCTGGTTCTCCAAACCTACCCAAAGAAGTTAACATTGTAATTTGTGTTTTGAATTTTTCTGGAATAATTTCCGTTAATCTAGTTTTAATAAATCCTGGGGCGATAGCGTTAACAGTAACCCCAAATTTTCCGACCTCCTTTGATAGAGATTTGGTAAAACCAATAATTCCTGCCTTAGTTGCTCCGTAATTTGTTTGTCCAAAATTACCTCTTTGTCCAACAACTGAAGAAATGTTAATTATTTTTCCCTTATTAGGAATAATTAAAGGTAAAGCAGCCTTTGAGCAATTAAATACTCCTGTTAAATTAACGTCCACGACTTTTTGCCACTCTTCAACAGACATTTTTGCTAGAGTTTTATCTAGGCAAATTCCCGCATTATTGACTAAAACGTCTATTCTGCCAAACTTTTCTTTGATTCCGTTGATCATTTTTTCGACATCTTTATAATTGGAAATGTCTGCTAAAAAATATTCAGCTGTTCCTTTTGCATTCTCAATTTCTCTTTTAGTTGCTTTTAATTTTTCTTCTTGAGAAGGAATATCATTTAAAACAACAAAAGCTCCCAGAGAAGCAAATTTTAAAGCAATGGTTTTTCCTATTCCTTGAGAAGATCCTGTTATTAAAACTATTTTATTATTCATTGTTTTATGTTTTTTAAAATAATAATTGCTAGAAATATCTTTAATAAATCTCCTAATATGAATGGATATAATCCAACTGCTAAAGATTTTGACAGGTTAAATATTCTTAATAGCCCTAAAATTCCGAAAAAATAAATAAAGAAATTACCCGCAATAAAAGATTTGATACTGTTTAAAATATTTTGATTTTTTTTGATTAAGATTCCTACCATATAAGAGGCTGGAATAAATCCTACCAAATAACCAAAGGTGGGACTTAAAATGTAAGCAAAACCTCCTCCCCTAGAAAACCAGGGAATTCCTGTTATTCCTGCTATTAAATAAGCTAATTGAGAAATAGGTCCTTTTTTACTGCCCAAGTATGCTCCGCTCAGCAAAACTACTAATGTCTGCATGGTAATCGGAACAGCACCTATTTCTATTTTAAGTCCAGCGCTGATTCCAGTAAGAACAGAAAAAAACAAAACTGAAACAATGTCTTTGATTAAAGACATATTGCGATTTAATAATATATTTTTTGCTATTTTAGAATTCGTCAACATTATATTCTACTTCTTTGATTGCTCTTCCGACTATTGGAATTTTTTCTAAATCAATGTTTTTTAAATATTCTGGTAAATGTTCTGTGCCTGTAATTTTAGCAAAAATTCTATCTATATTAAAAGGGTTAAAGCCAGCAAGAACTAATCCTAGACGAGCAACATGCTTGTCTTGTTTTTGAATAGACATTGCTTCGGCTAAAGTAAAGTAATTAGGTAAAACATTTTGTACGTTAGCAAGAAGATCTTCGTGACTGTAAAGATATTTTGCAGAAAGATAAGATTCTTTCTTTAGACACTTGAGGATATTTTCTGTGGCTCCTTTTACTTTGATTTTTGGATCAAGGTTTAATATTGGTAGATTAATAATCAAATCGTTTTTGAAAAACTCTTCAGAAACTTCAAAGCTGAAATTATTAATTTCTTTTTTAATAAATTTTGTTTTTGACAAATCAAGAGGAGTAACTTGGGAATCTTGGCATACTTTTAATAGTTGAGATTTTTCAACAGAAGCTTCAATTGAGACGTTATTAAAGCTTTGGCTGGCTACTTTTATATTGTTAGGATTAATACTGTTTTGAATTAAGTATTGAATAATCCCAGCCAAAAATTGAGGGGTTGTATTGTATGAAAGATAGGGATGTTTGGCTTCTAAAAGAGTAGGAACGATTAATATTTTGGAATCCCCTTTTATTTCTATGTTTTCTATTAAGCTAAAAACTTTTTCTATTGCTTCTAATATGTCATATTTTATTCTCCAAATAATAACAGAATCTTTGTTTTTAGATGTTTTTGTTTCAAAATTATCACCAATTTTATATTCTTTGATGCTTTTATGAGCCCAGCGATTTTTGTTTTCATCTTCTAAAATTAAAGCAAAATAAGGAGTTATTGGATGCATGATAGTTGGAACGTTAACTTTTGAAATTCCTATTACTTTAATTTGTTCACTTTTCAGTCTTTCTAATTTCAGAAAACAACTAGGACATTTTTGAATTGAATATTGCCAAATATTTTGGCACTGAGGACATTTATAAAACATATTAGTTGGTTTTTTTAAGAATATTAACAACAACACTTCCTCCAGCTCCTCCAATATTATGGCATAATCCTATTTTTGGAATAGGCGCTACTTGTCTCTCTCCACAATCTCCCCTTAATTGATGGGTTATTTCATAGATTTGGGCTAGACCAGTTACAGAAATAGGATGGCCTTTAGCTTTCAATCCTCCGGAGGTGTTAATTGGGAGTTTTCCGTCCCTATTAACTTTTCCAGACCTTATTAGTTCGGCTCCTTTTCCTGGTTCAGCGAAACCTAAATCTTCATAAGAGAATAACTCCACTGAAGTAAAAGCGTCGTGGACTTCAGCTATTTGAATATCTTCTGGTTTTAGATTTGCTTGTTTATATGCTTGTTCAGCTGCTATTTCTGTTGCTTTGAAATGATGTAAATCTTCTCTTCCGAAAGTTAAAAGATAGTCAGTAGCAAAGCCAGAACCAACAATCTGAATGTCTGTTTTTTCTTTTGTTAAAATAATTGCTCCTCCACCATTAACTGACAATGAGCAATCCATTAATCTTAAAGGAGAAGAGATAATAGGAGATTTTTTAATTTTATCTAATGAAACAGATCTTTTGTAATAATAAGCTTTTGGGTTTAATTCGGCATTCTGATGATTTTTAAAAGCAATTAAAGATAGATCGTCCATTGTTGCTTCATATTTTTTCATGTATTCCTGCCAAACTAAAGCGTTTTGAACAGGAAAAAGCATTCCTTCTGTCTGATCTATATCTCTTTCTGCAGCTGAAAGAATTAAATCAATCGTTCTAGAGCTTTGATCATAAACTAATCTTTCTCCGCAAACTACCAAAATATTATTAAAGCCAAGCCTATTGGCTGTCCATAAAGCAACACCCCCTCCTGAGCAAACAGAAGGAGTTTCTATAATAGGAACATTAGTTTTAAATAAATCAGAAAGAAGAGATATCTTATTGGTTTGGTGCTCTCCTCCAGCGGCACTAGACATGGAAGATAAAACAATAGCATCAATATCAGAGCTTTTCATTTTCGCATCCTCTAACGCCTCTATTGAAGCGTCAAAAATTAACTGCCACCAAGGTTTTTGGGAATAATTAAACTTTGTTAATCCTACACCTTTGATATACATATTTTTTTCTTAATAAGTAATAACAAAAATAGCAAATAGGGGAAAAATAGTAAAGATTTCCTTACCATTTTGCCTGATGTAGTCCTAAATAATAACCAATTAAATTGATTCCTATATGAAGGAAAAAAGTTAAAAAGAGAAGGACTAACCAAGAAAAGATTCTTAAGTTAATTTCAGAAAACAAACTAAGAAAAATAAAAACTCCAAGCACATAATTAATCTGATCAAAAGGCATAAATTTTGCCCCAGGCTTTAGTTTTAGTTTTCGTTTAAAAAAAGCTGATACTAGGTCCCCGACAACAGCCCCACTAGAAAGCAAGAAACCTAAAAGAAGAATGTTTTCTCTTTGATAATTTAATAAAGAACTTTTTTCAAAAAAAGAAAACTGATAAAGCCATCTTTGAAGATAAATAACTATTATTCCGTTTACAATTTCCACAAACACCCCTCTCCATGTTTTATGAGATCCAAAGATGGGAATGTTATTTATTTTTTTATTACCGTCAACAGGCTTGTCTAGAAATTTTAGAATGCCAGCTTTTTTCGCTAAAGGGGGAGCCATGTTTGCAATATAGGCCGGAAGTAGAAAATAGAGACGAGAAAAAATCCAACTTAACATAATGCTTTTTTAAATTTTTTATTATGGTAAAAATAAGTAATGAAATGTGATCTTCATATTCATTCTTATGTTTCCTATGATAGCATTTCTTCTCCTAAAAATATAATTAAAGAAGCTTTTAAAAAAGGTATTGATTGCATAGCAATCACAGACCATGGAGAAGTTAAGGCTTTCGATGAGATTAAAAAGCAAGCCCTAAGCAAAGGCATTTTGGTTATTAAAGGAATAGAGGTTAAAAGTGATAAAGGAGATATCATAGGACTTAATGTTAAAGAAAAAATTCCAGAAGGTTTGTCTGTTCAAGAAACTATCAAAAGAATTAAAAGTCAGAATGGTTTTGTTGTTATTCCTCATCCATTTTTTAGTTATTATCGATTCAAAGAAAACCTAGACAGTTTTTTAGGAGATATTGATGCAATAGAAATTTTGAATGCTTCTATTTCAAAAGATGCTAACAAAGAAGCTTCTAATTTTACTAAAAAGAATAATTTACCTTTTACTGCTGGTTCTGATGCTCATTCCCCGTGTTTTATAGGAAGGGCTTATTTAGAAATTCCTGGTGACCAACTTTCAATAAAAGAGATTTTATCTGCAATTAAAAATAAAAAAGGAAAAATCAAAGGAAAAGAGATTAATTTCTTAGAAATGATTAAGGATCGTATTATAAGAAATTTCGCTAAAATTTTTAATTGTTTCATATCAAATTAATAAACTTTAAATACATGAATGCTCTATTTAATATCATTATAGCAACGTCGTTATTAAGTCTTGTGTCACTGGTGGGAGTTTTTGTTTTATTTCTTAGAGAAGAACTTCTTAGAAAAATCATATCTTCATTGGTAGCTTTTTCGGCTGGTGCATTATTGGGAGGGGCCATGCTACACATGATACCGGAAGCTATAGAGGGTATTGGTATGAATATAAACATATTCGTTTGGGTGTTAGTTGGATTCTCTTTGTTTTTTCTTCTAGAGCAATTTATTAATTGGCATCATTGCCATAAGCTTCCTTCTGAACACAAACAACCAGTTACTTATCTTGTTTTGATTGCAGACGCATTGCATAATTTTTTAGGAGGGCTTGCTATTGGCTCTGCTTTTTTAATTAATACAAAACTTGGAATTGTAACAACTCTTGTATCTGCCGCGCACGAGATTCCTCAAGAGTTAGGAGATTTTGGAATTTTAATCCATGGAGGATGGACGAAATTTAATGCTCTTTTGTTTAATTTTTTATCTTCTTTAACGGTTATTTTGGGAGGAGTGATTGCCTATTTTGCATCAAGCCAGATAAATGTTTATTATCTGCTACCGTTTGCTGCTGGTAATTTTATTTATATTTCTTCGTCTGATTTGATACCGGAAATAAAGCATAGTAAAGTTTTAAAAAATAATATTATTCATTTTATGGTATTTCTTGTAGGAATTTACATAGTTTGGCTAGCGCGATCTTAATGATTTCATAAATTACTATATACGAAAAAAAGCCCAATAATGGGCTTTTTCTTTTTATTCGGTTTATCGAATTAGCTCTTATATACGAGCTACGTTCACTGCGTTAGGGCCTTTTGGAGAATCAGCTTTCTCAAAAGACACTTTATCTCCTACTTTTAACTCTTCGTAGGTTACGCCTTGAAGTTCGTTGCTGTGAAAGAATAAATCTTTCTCTTCACCTTCAACGGTAATAAATCCAAATCCTTTATCTGTAAGGTTTTTGATTGTTCCTTCCATTGTGCGATATAAATTTTTTAATAATTTTTTTAAGGTTTTATCCTAAAGTCTAGTTCCTTAAACAAGCTCGACTAAATTTTCGTTAGGTAACTATCTTATGGGAATGATGCTAACATCTAAATAATAGTTAGTCAACTAAAAAACTACTTAATAAGTTTTAGCTATAGAAATTTACTGTCTTATTTGAGCTATATTGTTAATAGAAATCCATGCTGACATCATACCAAATCCAGTTTTATTTATAAAAAAAGGAGATATTTCTTCAATGTTTTCTAAGAAAATCAAAATGCAATAATGCTTAGTTTTAACTTCTTCGAAAAAAAACTTCGGGTCTTGAATACCAATTTGTTTGCCAAACTCTAAAAGAATTTTAGTAACTTTACTTGGAGTTAAGTCGCTATACTGAACAACTTGTTTTACTCCCGATTTTACAGTTACTGCACATCCTGAATTTTGAAAATATACCATATCCCCCTTTTTTATTTTATTCCAAGGAGACTTTCTTGAATTATACCATCTTGATTCTATGGTTTTATCGCCTGAAATTATTTTTTCAAGATATCCTAATGATTTTTTCATTATTGCAAGATGTTCCATAATTTTTAAAACCAGTCTTTATTTGTTGGCATCGACAATTTTTATAAACTCATCAATATCTTTGACTATGAAATCAAAAAGTACGTTTCTGCAAATTTCGTTTTTGTCTTCATTTAATGCATAGATTGGAATACCGCAAGCAACCGTAAAACCTAGCTCTAATGTGCTACTGTTGCCAAGATAACCATTCTCGTTATAAACAAAACAAATATCTGCTTTGCGGATAAAATCAAAGTGATGATGAGTCAACCCAAGAAAAGCATATTTCTTAAGATCGCTTGGCAAATTATTAATATTTTTGTTTCTATTGAGAATGGGCTCTAGAACGATATGACCATTTTCACGAAGCTTTTTGCCAAGGTTACGAATCCCATCATGAAAGCGTCTTGAGCCACAGATTACAATTTTCATACTTTTTGATTTAACAATTAATTTTATTAGAGCTTTTTGAATATTAATATGATTTTTAATATATTATTATTCTTATTACAATTTTTATAAATATATACTATATTATAGATATCTTTCAGTTTTTTTCTATAAAAGCCATATTCGGTTCAATTTCAAGTTTGATTATTAGCTATACCGGAGATAATTTTATTGAGAATATTCATAAAATACTTATTTAAATCATCTCTTCATAAAATGACTTTAATTGACGATTTAATTAAACAAGATTGGTTGAAAACACCAAGCATTATCAATGCTTTCAAAAAGATAAAAAGAGTTGATTTTTTACCTAAAAATTTAAAGAATTTAGCGGAATTAAATGAAGCTTTGCCAATAGGATATGGCCAGACAATGTCTCAGCCAATGGTTGTAGCTTTTATGTTGGAACAATTAGAGCCAGAAAAAGGGCATAAGATTTTAGATGTTGGCTCTGGTTCTGGCTGGACAACAGCTCTGCTTGCTGAAATTGTAGGAGAAAAAGGCAAGGTTATTGCTCTTGAACTTAAGCCTGAATTAAAAGAGTTTGGTGAAAAAAATATATTGAAATATAATTTTATTGAAAAAGGTATTATTGAGTTTGTTTGTACTGATGGTTCAAGGGGTTATCAAAAAGAGGCGCCTTTTGATAGAATTTTAGCTTCGGCTTCGGCTCAAAAAATTCCTTCGGCTTGGAAAAGACAATTAAAAATAGGGGGCAGAATTATTACTCCTATTAAAACTTCAATTTGGGTTTTTGTTAAAAAAGCTGAAAACGATTTTGAAGAAATCGAATATCCTGGATTTGTTTTTGTTCCGCTGATAACAAATAATAATAAATTAGGAACAGAGAAAATATTTTAAATTTTGGGATATGGTTGAAATAAAGAAGATTAATAATAGTGGACCTAACGAGAATCGAACTCATGTCCCTGCAATGCGAATGCAGTGCTTTACCCCTAAGCTATAGGCCCTGAATTTATTTTAATTTTAAATAAATGATTTTTCAAATTAATAAAAACTTTTTTCGTTTTAAAAACAAATTAATTTTTCAAATATTAGTTCTTTTTTTGATTTTAATTGGCGGTTCAGCATTAGCTCAATCTAGCATAATTAATGCAGGAATAGTAAATGGTATTTGGTATTCTAAGAATCCTTTTTTTGCCGGAGATCAAATTAGAATTTATACAGCGCTACAAAATCAGTCAGGTTTCGATATTACAGGAACGGTACAATTTTTTGATGAAGAAATACTTATAGGAGAATCTGAATTTTCTGTTGTTGATGGAAATTTCATAAAAGAATGGATTGATTGGGAGGTAGCCCAAGGGTATCATTTTATCTCCATTCAAATTGTAGACGCTCAAAAACATGAATTAAATAAAGATCCTGAACTTATACTCCTTAATTTAGGTGCTTTAGGAGCTGATGAGCAATTTGCTGATTTCGATACAGATGGGGATTTGGTCGGAAACGAAGAAGATTTAGATGATGACAATGATGGTATAGAGGATGAGGAAGAAATGACTATAGGGACTAATCCTCTAATTGCTGACACGGACAATGATGGAATAAATGATGGAGAGGAGATAGAAAAAGGAACAGATCCTTTAGTCTTTGAGGAAATAGATGTTCAAGAAAACTTAGAGACTGTTGAACGAGCAGAGAAAATTTTAAATTTTACAAAAGAAGAAGCAGAAAAAATTTTACAAGGAATTATTGGAAGAATTGAAAACGAACAAACTATTATTGAGAAAGAGATTGAGGAAGAAATAAACCCTAAACCTATTTTTGGAAAAGGTTTGGCGGCAATAGGAAGTAGTTTTAGTTTTTTAAAAATACCTGAAGAAAAAATACCAACCTGGAAACATATCTATGGTTGGTTTCTCAGTGTAATTCTTTTTATTTTTGAAAAACCTTGGTTATTACTAGTAATAATTTTATTTATAATAAAAATTTTTTGGAAGCTTAAAAAATAATTATTCTATAAATTTTAAGAAATATTGTTTTGGCTGTGATTCTTGCTTAACTCTTTTTTTCCATTCTTGATCTATATCCGACAATCTTTTTATTTGTTTGTTTTCATCTTTAAATAAAGGATCAACAATTCTTGATTTGCAAAAAATCTGAACATCGTAATTATTAGGGTCATTAATAGTTTTTGTTTTATTGTTCATTCTTTTCCAAAGCAGGGCTAATTTTTCATCTTTATCTATGAATTTTTTGATTTTTTGAATGACGAAATTGTCGGTGGTATAAAGATCTTTTTCTGTAATATAGTTTTTTTCTAAAGCATGTTTTAAAAAGTCTCCAACTATTCTAAACATTATTGCAGAAGGTAATCCTGACCAATATTTAGTATTCATTCTAAAAAATAAGTTGGCATATTTTCTTGCGCTTTCTAAATTTTTAAAAATCCAATTTTGATTTTCCGTAATTAAATTTTCAAAAATATAATCTTTATCCTGTTCTCTTATTTCTTGAAAAGAAAGAGCATCTCTCAGGGAATAATCTATTCTGTCAGCGCAAAGGTCTGGCAACTCTTTTTCTTGTAATGGAAAATTATCATTATTTAAAATGTAATTGATATCAAAGTCGTACTTTTCAACGATTTTCTTGATTTCCGAGTTTTTTATAAAATTATCAAAAACATCATCTTGAAGACTTTGATTCTTTTCAGAGCCGTTTTTTAAGACATAATCAATGCAATGAGAAAAGCATGAATGGGAAACATCGTGAATGAGCCCAATAATTTGTTCTTCTATTGGTGCTTTATATTGACGGAGTAATAAATAGACACCAACAGAGTGAGCAAAACGATTACAGTTGCTTTTTCTTTTTACATAAAGAGGTTCATATCCAGCTTGATCTACGCCTTTCAATCTTTGTAAAAGTGGGGAATCAATAAGTTCTAAGATAACTGGTTCTGTGATATCAAATTCTCCATAAATAGAATCTTTGTATTTCATAATTTTATGTAACCCAATACTTTTTCTTTGTCATTTTATCTCTTTTCATTTCAACTTCTCTCCTTTTTTGAATTGCTTCTCTAGATAAATTAATTAATTTCTTTTCTTCTAATTTTCCTAATTTTTTAACTTCTTTTTCAAAAAATTCTTTTTTATTTCTTTTAGGATCTTCTAATATATGGCCGAGTAGGATGTTTAGAATATAACCTATTTTTGGTCCAGCTTGTATTTTAAGGGTTTTAATAATTTCATTACCGTTTATTGCTAGCATTTTTGTTGAAAGAGGATCTTGGGAAACTTTTTCAATTAAATATCTTAAGTGACGAAGCTTGTAGGGTTCTGCTTTTGGAACTCCCGAACCAATTCTATCAGCCATTCTTAATTCTATTAATTCATCCATATTTTCTGATCCAACACTGCGTACTAATCTTCTGATGGAGCTTTCTCCAACTTCCTCTGGGTTATAATAAAACAAGTGGTATCTAACTAGCTTAGATATTTTTTTAACATCTTTTTTGGAAAATTTTAATCTATTTAAAATTTTAAAAGTCATGTTTGCTCCAACAATTTCGTGATTATAAAAGGTAGCATCTTTCCCTTTCCCCTCTTTTGTTCTCGGCTTTCCAACATCATGGAGAAGAGCAGCTATTCTTACGTGTTTATTAAAATTCTTTTTAGCTGCATAGTCCAAAGATCTAGTGCAATGTTCGTAACAATCATATATATGATGCTTGTTTTGTTTTACTTTATAACCCTCTTCTATTTCAGGAATAATTTGTTTTAAAATATTTAATTTTCTTAATGATTCAATTCCTTCAGCTGCTTTTTCTGACATTATAATTTTAATAAATTCATCCCGAATTCTTTCTTGAGAGATAAGCTTTAAAAATTTAGCCTGTTTTTTGATAGCTTCAAATGTTTCTTCTTCTATTTTCCAGTTACCTTTTAGAGTTGTAGCGAACCTTACTGCTCTCATTATTCTTAAAGCATCTTCTGAAAATCTTTCCTTAGGATTGCCTACAGTTCTAATAATTTTATTCTTTAAGTCTTTCTGTCCGTCAAAAAAATCAATGACCTTTAAATCGTTCTTGTTTTCTATATCTATAGCCATTGCATTAACGGTAAAATCTCTTCTTGATAAATCTTCTTCAAGAGTATCAACGGGCTTAACTTCTCTAGGGTGTCTTTTGTCTTCGTATCCCATTTCTGATCTATAAGTTGTGATTTCAATTTCTTGTAATCGAAAGTCTTTGCTTTTTGTTTGAACTGTAACGGTTAAAAAATTATTTTTGTAAAAACTATCAGGAAATATTTTTTGAATTTCTTCCGGTTTTGCATTAGTTGTAATGTCCCAATCGTTTGGTTTTTTTGTTTGAGTCAAAGAATCCCTTACGCACCCTCCAACAATATAAGCTTCAAGCTTATTTTTCTTTAATTTTTTGATTATTGAAATAACTTCTTTTGGAATTTCCATATACTAAATCTTATCTTAAAACCTTGTTTTATTCAATTTTGTTGATAAACTTTAAATTGACACCCCTGTGGCCTAATGGATATGGCGCTGCGCTTCGGACGCAGAGATTGTGGGTTCGAATCCTGCCAGGGGTACTTATTTAAAAAATAAAAAACAACCTTTTTTAAAAGATTAATAATTTTTAGTAATTGAGTGTTTTTGATAAAAGTATGTTTTGTCTAAGTTATTGACAAAAAGGTTAAATTGCTAGATAGTATTGGCAGTTCCTTGTTCTTTAAAAAAGGAATATGGAGATGAAAAAAATTGAAAAAAACTATTAATTGTGTGTTATTAATTTTACTAATTTTGCCTTTTACTATAGGTAATAACAAGAGTGATATTAATAACAATAATGACGTGTCCCATCCTCCAATCTCCTCTGGTGTGGGGGGATTAGCAAGAGTTTGGGAGCAAGAATGGACTCATGATGGTTACGTTTCCTATAGTCGTTTTTTAGTAATAGGAGATTTTATCTATATAGTAGGCACCATAACAAAATCGTATTTTGACAGATTCTTCCTTGTTAAATTCTCTCAAAATGGGAGCTTTATTTGGGAAAGAATCAATAATCAATCATCCCAAACTGAAGGGGCTGGTGCTTGGAGTGACGGAGACAACCTGTATACTATCCATAGCAAATCATATGACTCTTTTCTTACTAAATGGTATCCGAATGGTACTTCTGCTTGGGTTCAGCCTTTTGGTGAATACTCTTTTGGCGATAATAGATTTCCCCTAGGTATTGATGGTAACAATGAAAGCTTGTATCTCTTGGCTTATCAGAATTTTGGCTTTTATATATCTAAATGGTATCTAAACGGCACTAAAGAATGGGAGCAACCAAGACAATATTTTGACGGAGAACTGTCGACATCAAAATCTCTCTTGTCCATAAATAACGATTCAATTTATGTTTTCTGTAAAGCTCGTTATTCTGATAAGATACATTTCTTTAATTATGCTTTTAATGGGACTATTATTTGGCGGAAGGAATATGACATTGAGGGAGGATTGTACATAAAAGATACTTGGGCAGATGATGATTATTTCTATATGGCTGGCACTAATCGTTCTTCGACAGACAGCTTTCTTGTTGTTAAATTTTCTCAGGACGGAGAAGTTGTATGGGAAAAATCTTTTTGTTATTTAGGACAAACCACAACAGGATTATCGGTTTTTCCTTCTTCAGAAGGAGTTTATGTTGGAGGGGGGGTTGTATACCCAGGTAGGTTTTTACTGACTGAATGGAATCAAGAAGGAGACTTTCTATGGTCAAGAGCTTGGGAAGAAGAGCATTATGGAGATTTTTCTATAGTAGACATTCAAGGTTACAAGAGCAATATTTATACTCTTGGAGAGGACGGAGATGCATTTATTATTACTAAATGGGCGGACGACACAGTTCCACCTACACTATCTAGTTTAGAAGACGTTCATTATGAACAGGCTGAATCAGGATTTTATCTAACTTGGTCTGCTTATGACGAAAATCCTTCCACTTTTACTATCTACAAAGACGAAGAAGAAATCTCTTCCGGAAACTGGGTTTCAGGGGAAGCAATAATAGTTCAAGGCTACAAGTCTTCTTTAGGGCAATATAATTATAGTATTGTCGTGAAGGACTCAGCAGGTAAGACGGCCTCAGATAGTTGTCTTGTTATTATTGAAGATACTACTATTCCCGTGCTACACGGAAACTATTTAAATGATACAGGTATAATTACTTGGTCTGCTTATGACAAAAATCCTGAATCTTACGATATTTATAAGGGAGGAGAATTGGTGTCTTCTGGAAGCTGGGTCTCTGGAGGCGATATTAGTATTGTTGCCGACATTCCTGACGAAGGGTTTTATAATTACACAATTGTAATTAGAGACAGTTCAGGCAACGTAAATAGCAACAGTATTATTATTTCTGCGCCCGTATATGGTAATAATGGTGGTGGTGTTGTTACTCCTTTTCCATGGATGATTATTTTGTTGATCATTATAGGAATAGCAATTATTACTGTTGGGATAATCGTTATCATGTTGATTCGTAGAAACAATGGATTACCAAAGGAAAAGTTTACATAAAAAACTAATTTCTACCTCTTTTTTTAAAAAGAGGATTTTTTTTATTGAAGGTTTTAATTTAATAAGCTATTATTAAAAATATAAAAATTGAATATAAAAAAGTTTTAAAATATGAACAAAAAACTATTTTCAATCATTTTTTTAGTTTTTCTTCTAGTTCCTTCCTTTTCTTATGCTCTTTGTGAAGGAGAACTTGTTCCTTGCGGGGGAGATAAGCCAATGTGCAATTTCTGTCATATCTTTGAACTTGCAAACAATATCATTATTTATGTCATGACTTGCTTAACTCCTATTATAAGTGGAATAATGTTGATTCTTGGAGGTTTCTATTTTATGATTGCTGGAGTAGATCCAACAAAAATGCAGAAAGGAAAAGATATTGCGAAAGCAGCAATAATTGGTTTAGTGGTTATCTTTGTGTCATGGATTCTTTTGAACACCTTTTTAACCAACATGGGAGTAGCTGAATGGACAGGTCTAGATACTTGGTGGGAATTTTCTTGTAATTAAAAGCCCTTATAGCTCAATTGGCAGAGCAGTTGCCTCTTAAGCAATTGGTTCCAGGTTCGAGTCCTGGTAGGGGCACTATTTGGTTTTGATTAATTTTAAAACCAAAAATGGTGGCTATGGTGTAATGGCAGCATTAAATCCTGTGACGATTTCGGTGCGGGTTCGAATCCCGTTAGCCACCCATTGAAGAACAGTTGTTCGCTAGAAGCACCGTATCAAACGGTGTTTTAAGTTCAAAAGAGAGCTTTTTACCGTCTAATTTACAGTTCTGAAGTAAGAAATTCAACAATTGCCTTTTTTCTAAAGGTTCAGAACTTTTAAAGATTTCATAAGCTCTTTTAGCTAAATTTAAGACTGTATTAGCTGTAATATAATAGCTCTCGTCTGTGTCGGAATAGTTTTGTATCTTCCTGTTGATTATTGCCTGTCTTTCCTTGTATTCTTTTAACTTTTTATCAAACATATCCTTAGTAATTCTTTTGTAAAAGGAATTCCGTTAATAGGGATATTTAGTAGTTTCCTGTAATCTTTTACAAACTTAACAACTTTAGTTTTTCTGATAAATTCTTCAAAAAACTTAAGCGTTTGCAGTGTTGATTGGGGTAAATTATTTTCTTTCTTCATTACTTTTTAAGTTTTAATTAAAGTTTACCATTATTTTTGTAATTTAAAACTTGATAAATTTATGTTTTTTGTTTGCAGAGAGCCTTATAATGGGTAATATAAGATTAAGTTAAGTTTTATTATAATTAAACTTATCAAAATATGTCAGATTATTTTTCTAAGGCAGAGATAGAGTCAAAGGTAGTAGGATACAAGATAATCAAATCTATAAAAAGATCTGGATGTGCAGAGACTTTTTTGGCATCAATGAAAGGTAGAAAAGTAGTTTTAAAGATTTTTAAAAAAAGTTTTCCGATGAAACGAGTTGACAGGGAAAAAGATATGTCGCAAAAAGTCGAAGATGAAAATGTTGTTAAGTTTATTGAATTCAAGAAAGTTGAAGACATTACATATATGGCCATGGAGTATGTGGATGGTTCAGATTTAAGCACAAAAATTGGAAACAATTGGAAGCCAAAAGAGAAAGAAATTATTAATTTATTGATTGGGTATGCCAGTGGGTTAGATGCTTTAAAGCAAAAAATCATTGTTCATCGAGATATAAAACCAGGCAATCTTATGATTACACAAGAAGGTAAGCCAGTAATTATTGATTTAGGAGTAGCAAAGGATTATCAAAGAGAGACTATAATAACCGAGTATTCAAGATGGCATCCAGGCACAGCTCCGTATATGTCTCCAGAACAAATTGCAGGAGGACATTTAGATTTTCGTTCTGACCTTTTTTCGCTAGGAATTTCTTTATTCGAAGTTATTACTGGTAATCTTCCATTCGATGGAGAGACAGTAGAAGATATAATGGAGAAAATTTCAAATAAAGATTATATTGCTCCTAGAATTACTAAATACAGAGAAGATTTGTCGGAATCTTTAGTGGACGTTTTTGAAAAAATTTTGAATAAAAAACCCACAAAAAGGTATCGTAAGTTAGGAGCGTTATTGATGGACTTGAAAAATGTTTCGGATAATTTAGAAAATCCAAAAGATATTATAAAAAGAGGGTCATATTTTTTACACATTGGTAATTCTTTTAATTTTTTAGATAAGCTGTTAAAAGTTGATAGTCCAGATGGTATTATACTTTCTGCTAGTAGCTCAGGTCCTACCTCAATAAGAAATATATTAAAAAAAACCACTGGTATCATCAAAGATGTTATTTTTGATAATGAGGCTTATAGAACATCGCCGGGTGGACCAAATAGATTGGGTTGTACAAGCACATATTTAAAACATGATTTTGCTCAAATAGAAAAATCCCGTAAAAAAATAAACATAGACAATATAACTTCCGAACGATGGAAGAAAGATGCTTCTCTTAGAAGAGATTATGTAAAAAGCATATTAGAATATCAGAAGAAAATTGGTTGTACTATTTTTTTGCCCCCATATTTTCACATAAGCTCTATTAACGATGGTTTTTTAGATGTTACAATAGATTCTTTTAGGGATGCGCAAATAATAAACCTTCAAGAAAAATTAGATATAAATAAGTGGGCAATAGGAGTTTTTATTAACGGATCAGAGATATTAGAAGAAAATAAACGTGATATTTTGCTTACCAGTATAACATCTATAGATGCGGATATAGTTTATTTACAAGTAGACGCAAAGTTAGAAATTGAAGACTCGATGATGAGCTCAGAGATGTTAAAAGCAGTTAGTTTAATAATAGATGAGCTTGAAAATAATGATATGCGTGTTTTATTAAGTTATGTTGACTGGGAGGGATTTGGATTTCTGTCTAATAATTTATCGGCATTAGCGAACGGTGTTACTTCTGGGAAAAGATCTATATCTATAGAGACCAGAGGTTTCCGTCAAAAAGGCAAACAAATAAGAATTGAACGTTTTGAATTGCCTGCCCTATTAAGCTCTCTAAGACATCCAGGTGAATTAGATTCTATTATACAAAGTTCAAAAAATTGGAAAAAAATAAAATGTAATTGTTGTTTTTGTAAACAGCAACCTTTGTTTAAGGGTGTTAGTGAGGTTATCGATGGAAAATTAAAAGACGCACATAGCGCCTTGATTAGAATTCAACTAAGTAACGAGATGAAAGAGCTTGCTTTAGAGGGCAGAAAAAAACATTTTAATGATAAAATTAGAATAGCGATATCTAACCACGAAGCATTAGAGGATGAAAATCTTGTTAAGCTCAAAGGAAAGTCTGGTATGAGGCATCTTCAAAGATGGCTTGATTTTATAAGTAGCTAATGTTAATTTTTTATTTTTTATATTTAATAGAGAATAACAGCCCTTTTCTTCACACAAAAATCTAGCAGATGCAGATAAGGGTTTTGTTTTTTTAGAGGCAATAATTATTTTAGTTGATCTTGTACTTACGGAGATTAATCCAACATTATTTTTTTTGAACAAAGATTCATATTTAAGAGCATTTTTTATGCTTTCCTCGGGCATGGCTACATATACTTTGTCGGCAAATAATTTATAACGCTGTGCTTGATAGTATGCATTTTTATAATCATTCTTTTTAAATTCTATTGCTATAATTTCACGAGAAACGCCAGCCAGCTTCTTATTTTTTATGTAAAAGTTTTCTTTGGGTTCAAGAATATACTCCTTTTTTAATAAAAAATTTAGTATAGATGACTTTAATTTTTTAGGGTCTTTTGCACAGGAGTTGCTCAGTTCATTTAATGAGGTTTTTTGATTATATTTAAGGTTACTCATAACCAAGGCGCCAAGCTTACTAATCACAGAACTTGTAAGATTTTCCTTAATGCGTAGATTTAGTTTTTTTATTTTGAAGTTTAATAAAACTAAATCCGCTATTCCCCAAGCGCTAATATATTCAGGTATGGGAAAATAAGCAGAGTTTTTATTACTTTTTTTATTGTAGTACTCCCATACAGGGAAAGACATTTCGTACTCAGGCACAGACTTGTATGATAGTTTGGATGGGCCCATATTTTTATTTTCTCTTTTGTTTATTTTATTATATCACATTAGTTCTAAACGCGTCCCTTAATAACTCCACGCTTTTTAAAATTAATCATCCGAGATTTTGTCTCGGATTTTTGATAGAATGATATTGGTATGGAAGAAGAAATTATCACAAAAATAAAGCTCGAATTGAAAAAACCAATTGAGGCAGAGCGTCAGGTTGTTTATATTTTAATAGAGATTGGAAAATTCTTGAAAAAAACAGGAAAAAAAGACGAGTTCTCTCTTCTTAATTTTTATCGCAACTGGGTATCGCACGATGAAATTGATCATACATCAGCCGTAGATCCTTTACTAAAAGAGATAGAACAAAAAATACTAAACGGAGAAGATGAACTTGATAGCGTGTGGTCAATGATTAATTTTTGCAGTTTTCGTATAGAAATGGAAAAATTTCTCGTAGAAAACGATTGTCAAAACCCTTTTAATGAAGGGTATTGGTTTAATTTTAGAAGATTTCTTATAAAAATTCTTATTGATTGTCCTTTAAAATTATCAGGTTATAAAAGAATAGGAGAGTTTCGATTTAAAAAATCTTTAAGGGAGGGAGTCTTTGTTTTTATTCTTAAAGATAAAGACGGAAAAGATCTTTACAAAAAAAGTTTTTCTTTTTTGCCTGACAGATAATAAAAATTATCTATTTCTTCTTTAATTCTGTTCCAATCCAAAGTTCTAAATACGTCCCTTAATGGACCCTAGCAAAATTTAAAGCCCGAGCGTTTATCTCGGGTTTGTGTTGCGGAAAAATTGTATTATGTTTAGGTACTTATATATTTGATTTTGAAACTTATATAACATATCTTGATAAAATTATAGTAATAGATTAACTTAAACAGTAGTACCATATATAAATTTAAAAAAAGGAAGGAGGTAGTATTTGTGAAATGGAATATAATCTTGTTCGTAATTTTATTTTTAGCTGTTTTAGGAACAACAATCTTATTACTTATAGGTATAGATTCTAGACTAATATTAATGGTAAGAATTAGTGGGACACTATACATAATAATAAGCCTAATATATTTCAAGGCTATCATTGATTGTTCTAGGAAAAAACTTTCTGAACAATAATTTTTTTAAAAACAAATTCCCCTTATTTTTTTATAAGACACAAAATAATAGTGTCTTTTTTTATTAAAATATCTATAAAACAAGCTTTAATTCTTGAAGATTTTCTTTAATTTTAATCCAATCTAAAGTTCTGAATACGTCTCTCAACTGACCCATTATTAAACTAAAAACACTGCTTGACAGTGTTTTTTTATTTGAACTTTTTAGTCCTCAATTCCAAATGCCTTTAAAAGCCTTGCTCGTTTTTCTTCCTTTGTCCCTTTAAAATCACCTTTTTTTTCTTCTTTTTCTATTTTATCCATCATTTCCATTGTCATTTTTACAGCTCCTCGTATTTGTTTATCAATTTCATCTTTTTGTTTTTCCAATTTTTTTCTTTTTTCTGGGTTCGTTTCTTTTTCTATTGATTTTTCCAAGGCTTCAAATTGTTTTTGTCGTCTTTCTAGATAATCTGTTACATTTTCAGGTTTCTCTTCTAGAGGTTTAGATTCTTCTTGTCGCTCTTCTGAGCTTTCCTGTTTTTTTGATGCAAAATTAAATTTTTCTTTAGTCATAGATATATTTATTTTAAATGATTTTCTTCAGAATAACTTTGTTTTTTAGAAAAATCAAGAAAAGTTTTTTAATAATCATTTTTTATTTAAAAAGAACTTGTTTTTTTTGATAAAACCTGTTAAATTTTATTCCGAAGGAGCAAAAAATGTTCTTTTACAATATATATAAGATGTGAAAAAAATGTATAAACTTTGCGGAAAAGAAATCCCTAATTGTTTTGCTATTCCATCAGGAACAATCATTACGGCCGTACCAACTCTTTCTAAGTTTTTTAAAGAGGAAGGTCCAGCAATATTGATAAGTAAAAGCATAGGGATAGAGCCTAGGAAAGGAAATCATCCACCTATTATTGCGGGACGAGGAGAATATAGTTTTATTAATGCGGTTGGCCTTGCTAATCCTGGGGTAGATGAATTTCTCAAACAAATACGAACTATAGAGATACCTAAAAATAAGGTCTTTATCGTTTCTATTTTTGGAAAAAATCTAGAAGAATTCACGGAAATAGGTAAAAAACTTTATCCTTATGTTGATGGATTTGAGATTAATATTTCTTGCCCTCACTCTAAAGAAGGATTCGGAACATCTATAGGTCAAGATGAAGAGCTTGTTGCGAAAATTACAGAAAGCATCGTTTCTTTTAACAAGCCAGTTTTTGTGAAAATTTCACCAAGCATGAGTGATGATGACATCAAAGAAATTGTCAAAATTGCAGAAATGAATGGAGCTTATGGAATTACAGCGACTAATACTGTTGGTCCAGAAGAGCATTTGCATGATGGCTTCCCTGTTTTATCCAATAGAGTAGGCGGTGTCTCCGGATTAGAAATTCAAGAATCTACATTGAAGTGCATAAAATTAGTCAGAGAGATAACAAACCTTAAAGTTATTGGTTGTGGAGGCTTCTCTGATAGTAAAAGCGTGAGAAAGGCTTTAAGTGCAGGAGCTGACTGTGTTGCAATTGGTTCAGCCTTAGCTGGCATGAATACCGAAGAAATAATTGAATATTTCTCTGTCTTAAATAAAGATCTTACTCAAAATACAAATGAAGCAGTTCGATTTTTAAAAAAAGATTTAATGAGATATCGGAGATGTAGTGTGACGAATATTCAATTTTTAGCAGAGGATTTGTTTACACTAGAATTTAAGGAAGAAGAGGGTGAAATAATAAAGCAGACAAAACCAGGGCAATTTATCTTTGTTTGGATACCAGAAATAGGAGAAAAACCATTTTCTGTATACAAGAATGAACCTCCAACTTTATTAATACAGAAAAGAGGTTGTTTTACTGGCAAGTTGTCAGAATTAAAAACAGAAGATGATATCTATATTCGTGGACCTTACGGAAAACCACCAGAAATTAAAGATCAAGAAACTCTCTTAGTGGTATGTGGTGGAACAGGTATTGCTATTCTTCCCTTCTTTGCTAAAAAATACAAAACTATTGCTTTGATTGGATCAAAAGACGAACAACGCTTAATAGATCCTGAATATTTTAATGATATTTGCAATAAGATTTATTTTATTACAGAGGATGGTAAAACCAAAATTGCGCACAAAGGAATAGTGACAGATATCCTAGAAATGGTAATCAAAGAAAATAAGATTGATGTTTGTATCAACTGCGGACCTGAAGCAATGGTGAAGGCTGTTATGGAAATCCAAAAGAAATATTTTGAACCAAACAAAACCTATGGCTTCATAGAATATCAAACTGAATGTGGAATTGGCTTATGTGGAAAATGCGCTAATTCAAAAGGAAACAGGAATTGTGTTGACGGACCTGCGTTAACACGAGATCAAATTTAAAAAAAAGACCCGTAAAAAACGGGCAAGAGCTATATTAGCTCTTTTTTTATTCTTTTCGAAATCAAATTTATTCGTTTATTCTTTACTTTTTAACAAAAAAGTTTTAATCTTCTAAGTACTAACTATTTAAAAATATGCCTTATAAAAGAGTAAAAGCAACAGTTTTTAAGAAAAAGAAAGGAAGCTGGAGCAAAAAGAAAACTTGTAAAAGTCCTAAAAAAGCCAAGAAAATGGTTGAGTATTTGAGTAAAAAAGAAGAAAAAACAAAAAGACGATAACTATATCGTCTTTTTAATTATACTCTTTCTGATAATTTTACTTTAATGTTTATTCTCTTTCCTTCTCTTAAAACTTTTAATGTAATAATATCTCCAATGTTGTGGTTTTGTAATACTCTATCTAAAGAATTGTCTTGGTCTATTTTTTGTTTATTACAAGATAGAACAATGTCGTATACCTTAAGGCCTGCTTTGTCGGCAGGAGACCCTTTGAGAACTGCTTTTTCTCCTAATCTTTCTCTAAGAATCATAGCACCATAATTAACAGGTATTTTATTTATATGCGATATTTGTTTATTAAGAATAAAATATTTTATTCCTAAAAATGGTTTTTTAATTTTTCCGTATTTTTTAACTTCTCTTATGTCCTCTTTGGCATAATTAATAGGAATAGCAAAACCAATATTTTGACCGCCTTGTACCATCGCAGTGTTAATTCCAACTACTTTTCCTTCCATGTCTACTAATGGGCCTCCACTATTTCCTGGATTAATTGCTGCGTCTGTTTGAATTAATCCCCTCAAGCTTGTTGCTTGAGATATAGACCCGCTATAAGCAGTGATTTTTCTACTTAATCCAGAAACTATTCCTAAAGAAAGAGTGTCTTCAAATTCTCCTAAAGGATTTCCAATAGCTACTACTGTTTCTCCTAATTCTGTTTTTGATGAATCTCCTAATTCGATGTAAGGAAGTTTTTTAGCTTTTATTTTTAATATGGCGACATCTGTTAAAGGATCTTTAGCTAAAACCTTAGCCTCATATTTTTTTTCTGGGCTTACAATAACTGTGTAGCTAGCTGTTGGATCTTTAACTACATGATTGCAAGTTAAAATATAGCCATCTGAGGAGATAATAAAGCCTGAACCCCCTCCTATTTTTATTTGTTGTTTTCCATTACCGGTTTTAGGGAGAAGTAATTGTTGTACACCAAAAGGAAGAGAGTAAAAACCTTTTACTTTAGGTAAATCCTTTGACACTATAATAGTAATAACTGCTGGACAAGCTTTTTTTGCTATTGAAATTATAGGTGATTTCTTTGGCATTTTAATTGGGTTAATTTTTGAGATTATTATAACATTATTAACACAAAACAACAGAATGATTATTTTGTTAAATAGCTCTTTGAAAAAGTGGAAATTATGGATATTTATAATAATAGAAGATGTTTTTCTAACACAGAAGCTATTAAAGCTTTTTTATTTAGGTTAAATAATTGTTATTTATAGGTGAATTTGCTATTATTCTTTTAAGTTTTGGGGTTTGTCCCCGTAGTTCAACGGATAGAACAACGATCTCCTAAGTCGTAAATAGAGGTTCAATTCCTCCCGGGGACACAGGGATATAGATAGTGCGGGGGGCCCATAGTCTAGTGGCAAAATGCGTCCATGGCATGGACGAGTTGAGGGTTCGATTCCCTCTGGGTCCACTGTTTCAAAAAATTAAATAAAAGATTAAGATATAAACAAGCCGCGGTAGCTCAGTGGTAGAGCATTTCTCTGAAAAAGAAGGGGTCGGTAGTTCAATTCTACTCCGCGGCACATCTCTATTGCGGGTGTAGTATAATGGTCAATACGTGACCTTGCCAAGGTTAAGCTGAGGGTTCGATTCCCTTCACCCGCTCCAAATAAAAAAACGCATAGTAGCGCTTTTTTAATCTTTTGTTTTTATTTTCCTATAAATTTTTCAACTATTTCTTTAGTGTTATTTACATTTAATTCTTTAAATATAAAAACAAAACGTTTTTCTAAATCATTCATTATTGATTGTTTAATGTCGTCTGGTAAAGACCAGCACTCTTTTTTGAATTGCCCCCAAGCTTTTTTTCTTAATTTGTAATGAAATTGAGCGTCAGTTTGATACCGGCTCCGTTCGTTTTGCATTGTATCGTCTAACCATTCATGCATATTTTTGATTAGTTCTTTAGGGAATTTGGGATGGTTCATAATAATATTTTGAAATCCAGTTGCTAAATGAACTTCAATTGCTTCACTTTCAGGAAATTGGGAAAAATATTTATCTGGTAATGTTGAAGCTCCGTGCTGGACTGCACCTCCCATATTATATTCTCTTGCTAGTTGGGACAGTTCTTTTAGAGCGGTAAAATCAACTTTATCATCAGCTAAAGTTCCATCTGGCAGGGGAACTCCTCCGTGATGAGTTCCTGTTTGGATTGCTATTTTTGATAAACCAGTTAATTCTGTTTTTAAGGAATTATTGAAACCTTCCATATAAGCTATTAGTTCTTCTTTTGTGGAATTTTTACCTCCAATATGTCCAATTTCTCCACCCAAAGAAATAATTATTCCTTCTGGCTCTATGCTACGAATATATTCAGCTAATTCTGCTGATAATGTGTAGTTAATTTTTTGTTGTTTATCTATAGTTTGCTGAGAGTAATCAACAAGCGTAGAAAGATCAATGTCTATATTGTAAAAACCAGCCTCAATTGAATCTTTAATAAGATTTTTTACATTTTCTAGTTCATCTTCTTTGGGCTGAACTGACCGTCTTTGAGATTTGATCTGAAAATGATCTCCTTGGATGAAAAGAGGTCCTTTAAATTTTTCACTAATAGCAGCTGCAATAATTGCAGAAGTATATTCTTCTGGTGTCTGATTAGTATATCCCATTTCTGATCGAGCTATCTCAAAAATTAAAGCTCCTACTTTTTGTATAATAGCTATTTTAAAGATAACTCTTGCCATGTCATAAGTTAAGCTTCTTATATTAATAGCCGGCACAGTAAAATTTAATGGAACTTCTTTCTTAGCTCTGGCCTTATAAAGACTATTAATTGATGCTAAAAAAATGCCATTTTCCTCTCCAATTTTTTTAATTGTTGAGGAGGCTTTTTTCTTTTCTTCTTTTTCTCCAAAGGTAGCCTGCCAAATTAATTGCTCTATTTCTTTATTAATCATCTTAAATTAGAAATTTATAACTCATATTTTTATTTTTAGATTTTTATTAATTTTGCAATTCTATCTATTAATAAAAAATACAATCTCCCATGATAACATTTTTATTTTACCAAAGAAAAACTTAATAAAAATAATTGATAAAAAAGCATTGACAGTATACGTTTAAAATGACATAATTAAGGGCATTGACAGGTTAATTATGATTAAAAATACAAAGGGCGGAAAAGGAAAGATTTATCCTTATAGTTTTTCTCCAACACTAATAATATTGTGTTGTTTAGTGCTTTTAGGGGGAACATTAGGCTTTTTACTTTTTCGTAATAACAATCAAGAGGTTGTAGAAGATGCTCCTATTTTTCTTTTTTCTCAGGAGAGTTTTTTAGTTCCTTTATCTAATCCCGCAAATCCTCCTTTAAAGGTTGTCAAAACTATTGATACTATTATAACCGCTTATTCAAGCACTCCTGGACAAACAGATGATACTCCTTTTACAACAGCTTCTAATAAAGACGTTAGAGATGGAATTGTTGCTAATAATTATTTGCCTTTTGGTACACAGATTAGGATTCCTGAATTATACGGAGATAAGATTTTTGTTGTAGAAGATAGAATGAGCTGGAAAAAAGGCAACTATCATTTTGATATTTGGTTTTCTAATTATGAACAAGCTCTTATTTTTGGAGCAGAGAGAACTTATATTGAGGTTTTAGGAAGATAAAAAGCACTTCAAGAGTGCTTTTTTGTTATATTATTTTGTTTTTTTTGAAAGCTAGAACAACAAAGATTAAACCTATAAGATTAAGTATTATTATATACCAAAAAGCTAGTGGGTTTTCTGCAAAAGGTAAAGCAATATTCATCCCGTAAAGTCCTGCAATAAGATTAGGCAAACTAATTAGAACAGTAAAGACAGTTAATATGTTAATGGTTTTATTTAGCCTATTAGACAATAATATCGTGTAATATTCTCTTATATTAGAAAGGTTTCTAAGGGCGGATCTACAAAGATTAAATCCTTGGTCTGTTTCTTCTATAAGATCTTCTAATAATTCTTTATCTATTTTTAGGAAATCAATTTTTTTAACAGCTCGATTATACACTAAAACAATATATTGGTAAGAAGACATTAATCTGTTTAAAAGCTCTTCTTCTTCCAATAAAGACTCTAAGTCACTTTCAGATAATTCTGTTTTTTTAAGTTTTTTAAGTTGAACATCTCTTACTATTTTTTCCGTTGCTTTTTCTAAGCTTTCATTAATTAAAAATAATATTTCAATTAAAGCTTTTAGCTTTTGAGTAGTGAATAATTTTATCTTTCCTTTTAATATTTTATTTAAAAAAGATGGTTTTTCTTGTGAAAGAGTTAGGAAAAAGTCTTTTCCTATTACAATTAGAAAAGTTTGTGTTTTTTGAGCAAGCAATACATCTTTTGTAAAAAGATAAATGTTTTGTCCGATAAAATCTAATCTTGGTATTTCGTTTTTATCTAATCCGGAAAGAAGACTTCTCCTGTCCAAACCAAGCTTTTTGCAAAGCTGCTTTATTTCTTTTTGAGAAGGGTTTATCACATTAATCCAAGATCCGATTTCAATCGAAGATATTTGTTTTATTCTTCTATCCCCGATTCTTTTTTTATAGTAAGTAATCATAAGTTTTTATTAATTTTTAAAAACATGATTTGAGTTTTTTGATGTGCCGCGGGTGGGATTCGAACCCACACAGAGTCGCCCCCAAAAGATTTTAAGTCTTTCGTGTATACCGTTCCACCACCGCGGCAAATTCATTTTGGAGGCCTGGGTGGGAATCGCACCCACGAATATCGATTTTGCAGATCGACGCCTTGGCTACTTGGCTACCAGGCCCTTTCTTTCCTTATTTTTACTAAAAGTTCTTCTACTTTAATTGCCTTATTGATATCTTTCTCTGTTACAAAAATTATTTTGGGTACAGGTCTTATTTTCAACTTTTTGTTTACTCCCTGTTGAATATAATAGATGTATTTCTTTAAAGATGCAATGATTTCTTCCTCTTTTTCTTGCGGGATAATACTGATAAAAACCTTGCTTCTTCTAAGATTAGGAGCTGTTTCTACTCTAGTAACGGTTATTAATGAATCTTTTGGTACATCAAAATCTTTTAAGATAATTTCTCCTATGGTTCTTTTTAATAATTCGTTTATTCGGTTAATTCTTTTTGACATAATTATAGGGCACCCTTCTCTTTTCTTTTGCTATAAATAACTAAAATATCGCCTTTTTCTATTTTTTTATCTCCTTCATATAAAATTCCCACCCTTTCTCCTGTAGAAGCTTGTTCTATATCTTTTTTCTTTCTTTGAAGGTTAATCATTCTTCCTTGATCTATCACTTCATCGTTTCTAATGACTTCAATTAAAGTTCCTTTCTTAACAAGCCCTTTCACTATTTTACCTCCTATGATTTGACGTTTTTTCTTTCCCCAAAAAGTTACTAAAACTTCCATTCTTCCAAAATCAGTTCTTATTGTTTCTAGAGATAAAGTTTTTTCCATAAACTTTCTTACAGCTTCAACTAATTCATAAATAATTTCAAAATTTATTACTACAACATTCATGTTGTCTTTCATTAATAATTTTTTAGCGATAGGGGTTTTCTTTACCCTGAAGCCTAAAATTAAAGCATTGGAATTTTTAGCTAACTTGATATCGTTTTCATTAACATTGCCAGCCTTCATTTCTAAAATATTTAAAACAACCTTTTCTTGAGGAATTTGTTTTAAAATATCGTAAACTGCTTCTATTGACCCTATAACATCTGTTTTTATGATTAAATTTAAGGTTTTTTGTCCCTCTTCAGGCTCTGTTTTTTCTATTGTTATCTTTTCAGGGGTTTTGATTTGACTCTTAGCTTCTTCTAGATCTTTGAATTGTTTAAATTTTTCTCCTACCATAGGAAGATTTTCTAATCCTAACAAAAGAGCAGGGTCTGAAGGATAAATTTTAGTTATTTTTTTACCTTGGAAATCTTCTAATGATTTCACTTTTCCTATTGTTGAAGGAGTAGCGATTATATCTCCTACGGATAATATTCCTTCTTTTAATATTAAAGTAGCTAGAGGACCTTTTTTACTATCTATATAGGACTCAATAATAACTCCTTTCGCTGATTTGGAAGTATCAGCTTGAAAATTTTCCATTTCTGCAACTAATAAGATTAAATCTAAAAGATCTTGGATCCCTACTCCTGTTTTAGCTGACACATCAACAGAGGGAATTTTTCCTCCGAGCGATTCGACTAAAATATCTTTTTGTTGGAGTTCAAACTTTGCTTTATTTATATCTGCTGCGGGCTTATCTATTTTATTAAAAGCAATTATTGTATGGATTTTTGTTGTTTTTATGCAATTAATCACTTCTTTGGTTTGATCTTGTACTCCTTTACAGCTATCGATTACCAAAATAGCAATATCTGCAGTTTCTGCTCCTCGAGACCTCATTTGGCAAAAAGCTTCATGACCAGGAGTGTCTATGAAAGTTATTTTTTTTCCATCTTTTTCAACTTGATAAGCTCCAATGTGTTGTGTTATTCCTCCCGATTCTTTTTCAGCTACGCTAGTTTTTCTAATTTTATCTAAAAGGCTTGTTTTCCCGCAATCAATATGTCCCATTATTACAACAACTGGGGGTCTTGTTATTAAATTTTTACTTTTCTTTATCATTAATAGTTTTTGTTTCTCTTGTTTTACTAATAGCTTCCTTCTCTTCTTGAGATAATTTATAAGAAGATTGGCCATTTTCTATTGGTTTTGCAAAAATTCTTCCTCTTTCTTTGCTATAAATGCTAGTGATAACTATTCCGTTATCTTTTTTATCTAGTAAAGCAATAGAAAAACTTTGCCCTCCTTCAACCTCTTTAAATGGAGTAAATCTTATTATTCCTATCTTTTGAATGGTTTTCTGAATATTTTTCTTCAACTCTTTAACTTCTTTAGAGGTTTTTTTGAGATTTTCTTTAACTTTTTTAAACTGAACTAAAAGCTCTTTTAGATTTTTTGGCTCATCCGTTTTTTTAAAAAAATTAAACATGTTTTTATTTTATATTAAGAAGGCGGAGGGGGTGAGATTTGAACTCACGATAGTCTTACAACTATAATGGCTTTCGAAGCCATCCCTTTCAACCGCTCAGGCACCCCTCCTTAAATTATAGGGCGACGTTTATTAAAGTTATCATTTTCTTAAACGAAAATCAATTGTATCTTTATTGTGTTTTTCAATAGTGTTATTATTTGAATATGAAAAAAAGAGTGGCTATTGTTGGTGTGGGAGGAAGAACAGGAACAATGTTTTCTTTTGAAATTGGGAGAAAAAATGACGTTTTGGGTATTGCTAGAAAAGACACAATAGAGTTTTTTGAAAAAAACAAACTTTATATTGATAGGGGCAATGGTCCAATTTTATTTAAAGAGAAAGTAATTGAAGATGTTGATTTTTCTGAAAATAACAATCAAGACATTGTTTTTTTAACAAACAAAAATCCAGTTTCTGTTGCATTAAAATATTATTTTCAGAAATGTGGATTAAAAAAACCAATTTTTGTTCTCTCTCAAAACGGAATAAATGCTATTAATTCTGCTAAAAAAACTCTTGGGGAAATCGCTAAACTAGAAGATATTAAAGTAGTGAGAATGGTTCTGTTTAACGCTATTGATAGAAAGCAAGATTGCTTTAAATATTCCGTTCCGATTAAAGTTGCCTTATCTCAGGCTTTGGGCGATACAGGTGTTGAAGAAGTTTATTCTTTATTAAAAGATTCTGGTTTTCGTGTCAGTAAATTTTCTAAAAAAGATGCTCAAAATTTAGAATTTTCCAAATTATTTTTGAATTTAATTGGAATGGCTTCTGCCTCTAGAGGATTATCTATTAGTGATGGTTTTCAAGATAAAGAAGTTTTTATTGAAGAAATAGAGGCTTTAAAAGAGTATATTGAAATTGTTCGATCTGCTGGAGGAAAACTTCTTAGTTTTCCGGGTTATCCGATTTATCTTTTTCTTTTATTACTGTCCTTACCTACTTCTTTTTTAGTTCCTTTTCGCAATAAATTATCTGATATGATTAATAAAGGAAGAGGAGATAAGCCTAAAGATTTAGATGAGATCGATTATTATAATGGTGCTGTTGTAAATCTTGCTCATAAAGTTGAGTTAGAAAAAACTGAAAAGTTAGGTAGTATTGATTATCATGCTTCAGAACTTGATATTGCAAAAGGGGCGTCAAAAAAAGCCCTTATTAATCAAAAAATATACTGGAGAGTTCTAGAGAAGTTTAAAAATTTTTAAATTAAGATTGGTAATTAAAAAACCATACAAGATATGGTTTTTTAATTTAGAAAATATATAGTGGGCGAGATAGGATTTGAACCTATGACCTTCCGCGTGTAAGGCGGGCGCTCTAGCCACTGAGCTACACGCCCATTTTTTCTGTGCCGAGGGTGGGATTTGAACCCACACGCCATTGCTGGCACATCCTCCTTAGAGATGCGAGTCTGCCGTTTCTCCACCTCGGCTTTTAAATCTCTTTTTCTGGAGTTTCTTTTTCTGGATGACTCCCATTTTCTTTTGGGATTTCTTTTGTTCCTTCGATTTTCTCTGGAGTATCTTCTTTTACTTCTTCGATTTTCTCTGGAACATCTTCTTTTACTTCTTCGATTTTCTCTGGAGTATCTTCTTTTACTTCTTCGATTTTCTCTGGAACATCCTCTTTTTTATCATTTATTATTTGATCTTTTTCTAAGGGTTGCTCCTCTTTCTTGTCCTCTATTATTTCTTCTACCTTATTAATTTTTTCTTGATCAAATTCTTTTCGTTTTAATCTAGCCCTTTTTCCTTTAGCTGTTCTTAAAAAGTAGAGTTTTGCTCTCCTCACTTTACTTCTTTTGATTACTTCTATTTTCTGAATAAGAGGAGAACGAATAGGAAAAATTCTTTCTATCGCAACACCTTTACTAACCTTCCTAACTGTTATAGTTGCACCAACCTCATTTCCGTGTTTTTTTGCGAGAACTACTCCTTCAAATACTTGAATCCTTTCTTTGTCTCCCTCTTTGATTTTTTGGAAAACTTTTACAGTATCTCCTGGAAGAATATTTGGAATATTCTTTTTAGAAAACTTTTCAATTATTTCTCTTATTTTATTCATATTGATAATGTTATTATTTTTGGTTGTTCTGGATCTATATCGCTTTTTTTAATTATTAACTTTTCAATTGGTTTAAGATTTTCAACTTTTGATAATTTTAAAAAATCGTCCAATTTGTTTAATTTTATTTTTAATTTAGGAACAGCATATTGCATAGGTATTATAATTCCTGGTTCTATTTGACCTATTATATTGATTGCTTCTTCTGCTGTGAGTGCATTATTACCTCCAACTGGAACCATTAAAATATCAACCATCCCTATTTTTTCTAACTGATCTTGTTTTAATTTTTTTTGATTAAAATTTCCTAAATGGCAAATTTTGATATTTTCAACCTCTATTGTATAAATTATATTACCATCAAATGATCTTTCTCCATTTTCTTCTTTTCCTTTCTTGAAGTTAAAAGTAGGAATACCTTCTACAAAAACTCCTTTTACCTCATATTCTCCTGGATTGTCAATCAAAAAATAATCGTCCTTAATAGTATCTAAATTATGATTTTCTTTGTTGCTAGACAATAAAATATCAGTTTTGAGCGTTGGTACTTTTAACCCAATTTCTTTCTCAAAAGGATTAATGCTTATTCTAATTTGGCTCTTTTTTGTACGACTGTTTATATGGAATAAACCTTGACCATACCAAGATATTTTCATAATTTTTAGATAAGATTATTGTTTCTACAAATTAACATAGCTGATTTCTTAATTCAAGTTTGAAAAAATAATTATAATGTTGTAAGGTAACATCATAAACATGAAAACAATGCAAGAACTATTAGAAAAATACGAAGAATTAAAACCTGTAAAGATTGGAGAAATCGTAGAAGGGTTTGTTATTGGTAAAGGAAGATCTTCTATTTTTCTTAATTTAGGACCAACAGGAACGGGCATTATATATGGCCGAGAGTTTTATGATTCTAAAAGGCAATTAAAAAGCTTGGAGAGAGGAGATAAGGTTTGTGGAAAGGTTGTTGATATAGAAACAGAAAAGGGATTTATTGAATTGTCTGTCAGGGACGCCTTTAGAGAAATGACATTTGAAACTCTTCAAGAAAGAAAAGATGAAGGAGAATTAATAAAAGTTGAAATTTTGGGAGCTAATAAAGGAGGATTGATGGCTAAATTAATGGGCGTCGATTCCTTTTTACCTGTTTCTCAATTAACAAATCAGCATTATCCGAAAGTAGAAGGAGGAGACAGAACGGAAATATTAAGAAAACTCCAAAGTTTTATCGGAGAGAAGTTTACAGTAAAAATTCTTGATTTATTTCCTCAGAAAAACCAAATTATACTGTCTGAAAGAGCAAAAGATATAGATAGAATGAAAAAAATATTAAATAAATATAATATTAGTGATATAATAGAAGGAGAAATCACAGGTATTACCAATTTTGGAGCGTTTATTAAATTTCCTCTTTCTGTAAAATCAGAGCAAGAACAATTAGAAGGATTGATTCATATTTCTGAATTAGATTGGAAAATAGTAAAAGATCCTTTGGAAATAGTTCAGATTGGAAACAAGGTTAAGGCAAAAATCATTGATATTTCTAAAGGTAAAATATCATTATCGTTAAAATCTCTTAAAGAAGATCCGTGGAAAGGTATAGAAAAAAAACATCCAAAAGGATCTGTCATCTCGGGTGCAGTTAGCAAGATTAATTCCTTTGGTGTTTTTATTGAGGTGACTGAAGGTATTAGGGCTCTTTGTCATATATCTGAGTTTGAAGAAAAAACTGAAATGAAAAACAAACTAGAGATTGGTAAAAAATATAAATTTGAAATTCTTTCAGTGGATGAAAATGAGCATCGTATGAGTTTAAAATTAATTAAATAATTTAATTTTAAAAATGAAAAATTTAGTTAAAAACTTTGTATTAGTTTTGTTAGTTTTTTTAGCTATTTCGGCTTTTTTTAGTTTGGTTGAAGTTTCTCAAGAAACAAGAGAGATATCAATTAATCAGCTTGCAAGTGACATTAATCAAGGAATAATAAAAAATGTTACTGTTTCAGGAGAAAAAGTTAGTATCACCTATCAAGACGATACAGAGGCTATAACTAGAAAAGAAACAGAATCTTCTTTGTCAGAATCTTTAATTAATTATGGCGTTGGCTCAGAACTTTTAAATAAAACAGAAATTCATATAAAAGAAGTAGGAGGTTTTTGGGTTTGGTTAGACCCTTTATTGTTTTCAGTCCTTCCTCTTCTAGTATTTGGTTTCTTTTTCTGGTCTTTCTTGAGTAAATCTAAAACAGGCTCAATGCAAGCTTTCAGTTTTACCAAAAGTAAAGCTAAGCGATTCGGGACAGATTCTTCGGAAAAAACTACTTTTGATGATGTGGCTGGTCTAAAGGAAGTAAAAATAGAATTGAAGGAAGTTGTAGATTTTCTAAAAAATCCAAAAAAGTACATTAAAATGGGAGCTGAAATTCCAAGAGGGGTTTTGTTAGTAGGAATAAGCGGAACAGGAAAAACATTATTAGCTAGAGCTATTGCCGGAGAAGCAGGAGTTCCATTCTTTCATACGTCAGGCTCTTCTTTTGTGGAGCTTTTTGTGGGAACAGGGGCAGCAAGAGTAAGAGATTTATTTGCTGTTGCAAAGAAAAACGCTCCTTGTATTATTTTTATTGATGAAATTGATGCTGTCGGAAGAATGAGGGGAGCAGGAATTGGAGGTGGTCACGATGAGAGAGAGCAAACATTGAATCAGCTTTTAACAGAAATGGACGGGTTTAATAGGAAAACCAATATTATTGTGGTTGGTGCTACAAATAGGCCCGATGTTCTCGATAGTGCTCTTTTGCGTCCAGGAAGATTTGATAGAACAATAACTTTTGATTTGCCAGACATTAAAGACAGGGAGGCTATCTTAAAGATTCATGCTAAAGGAAAACCAAACGCTTTAGATGTAAATTTAAGAGAAGTTGCAGAAAGAACACCTGGTTTTTCTGGTGCGGACTTAGCAAACGTTGTAAATGAGGCAGCGATATTAGCTGCTAGAAAAAACAAAGAAAAGATTTATCAAGAATACTTTCTTGAATCAATAGAAAAAGTTTTATTAGGACCTGAGAAAAAAAGTCGTGTCATTTCTGTAGAGGAAAAGAAAATAGCGGCTTATCATGAAGCTGGGCATGCTTTAGTTTCTGATACCCTTTTAACTTCCCAACCAGTTAGAAAAATTTCTATTATTGCCAGAGGAAGCGCTGCTGGTTATGTTTTAAAAACTCCTAAAGAAGAAAAGAGAATGAAAACGAAGTCAGAGTTTTTAGATTCAATATCTGTTTTATTTGGTGGTTATTGTGCGGAAAAAATAAAATTTGGCGAAGTAACTACAGGTGCTTCTAATGATTTGGAAATAGCTTCTACTCTAGCAAGAAAATTAGTCAAAGCTTATGGAATGTCCTCTCTAGGACCCATTGCTTTTGGAAAAGAAAGTAGTACGGTTTTTTTAGGAAAAGAGATATCAGAACAAAGAAATTATTCAGAAAAAACAGCTGTTATGATAGACGAAGAAATAAGAAAATTTATTAATAAGGCTTATAAAAAAACAGAAAAGGTCTTGCACGATAAAAAGGAATTGCTAGAAAAAATTGCAAAAACACTAATTGAAAAAGAAACAATTGAAAAAGAAGAATTTCAAGAAATAATGGGAAAAAAGATTGCTAAAAAAACAAAAAAGAAAGAAGAAAAAAAAGTTCAAGACGAACATAAACAAGAAAAGAACTTTAAAATAAAAATTAAAGACCTATAATATGTTTGTCCTAAGGGCGTGTAGCTCAGGGGTCAGAGCACGTCTCTTATAAAGACGATGTCCGTGGTTCGATTCCACGCACGCCCACATAGGGCGATTAGCTCAGTTGGTTAGAGCGTTGCATTGACATTGCAGAGGTCACAGGTTCGAGTCCTGTATCGCCCACCATGAACAAAATAAGAGTTGTTTATCAAGATGAGAACGTTTTAGCTATTAATAAGCCATCAGAAATTGTTGTTTTTTCCGACGAAGAAAAAGAAACAGAAACAGTTATGACTATTCTCTTAGAAGAATTTCCTGAATTAAAAAATGTAGGAGAAGAACCAAGATATGGTGCAGTTCATAGATTGGATCGAGACACCACTGGAATTTTATTGATAGCAAAAAATAATCAGTCCTTATCTTTTTTTCAGAAACAATTTAAAGAAAGAAAGGTTATCAAAAAATATATAGCTTTAGTTGCTGGGCACATTAAACAAAAAAAAGGAATTATTAAAACTTTAATAGGTCGTTCACTTAAAGATAGAAAGAAGCAAAAAGCTTTTTCTTTATTTGAGTCAAAGAAAGGAAGAAGAGAAGCGATTACAGAATATAAGGTTTTAAAATATCTTTCTAAAGGAAATAAGAAATACACTTTATTGGAGGTTGAGATTAAAACAGGAAGAAAGCACCAGATCAGGGTTCATTTATCCCATATCGGTTATCCGATTATTGGAGATAAAACTTATAAATTTAGAAAGCAGTCAGATAAATTAGCAAGACAGTTTTTGCATGCAGGCTTTTTAAGAATTAATTTACCAAATAATAAAACAGAAGAATTTACCTCTAGTCTTCCAAAAGACTTGAATCAATACTTAAAAAATCTTAATGAATATTTTGAATAAAATTAGGTCATTACCTGAAAAAAACAAGAAAATTATTTTCTGGCTTATCATGTTCGTAGTCGTAGTTTTTCTTTTCAGTTTTTATGTTCAAGATATGCAGCAGATTTTAAAGGAAAGTGAAGGAAAAGATCTTCTTGACCAGTCTTATTTTCAAAAAGCCCAAGAGCAAGTGAATGAAGTAAAAGAAAGAATTTTTAATAATAAAGAATAAAAAATAACACAACAATATAATTAATGCCTAAAAAAGAACAAAAAATTATAAAGGGGGTGTATGAAAGAGAAATCGTTGATGAGATGAAGTCCTCTTATATTGATTATGCAATGTCAGTTATTGTTTCTAGAGCTTTGCCTGATGTTAGGGATGGTTTAAAGCCAGTTCAAAGAAGAATTCTTTATGTGATGCTAGAGGAAGGACTTAGGCATAATACTAGAACTAGAAAATCAGCCACTGTGGTCGGAGGAGTTCTTGGAAGATATCACCCTCATGGCGATCAAGCTGTTTATGGAGCAGCCGTTAGAATGGCTCAGGATTTTTCCTTAAGATATCCTTTAGTGAAAGGACAGGGAAATATGGGTTCAATTGATGATCCAGGAGAGTATGCAGCGATGCGTTATACGGAAATGAAACTTTCTAAGATTGGAGAAGAGTTATTGGCAGATATTCGCAAAGAGACAGTTGATTTTATTGATAATTATGATGGGACAAGACAAGAACCTGTTGTTTTTCCTTCCCCTCTTCCCCAGCTTTTATTGAATGGTGTGTTAGGTATTGCTGTTGGAATGGCAACCAATATTCCTGCTCATAATCTAAATGAAGTTTGTGACGCTGTAATTCATTTGATTAAACATCCAAAAGCAGAACTAGAAGAAATTTGTGAATTTATTCAAGGACCAGATTTTCCTACAGGAGGCTTTGTGTATGGAAGAAGCAGTATAATAGAGGCTTATGCCAAAGGCAAGGGCCCTATTGTGATGAGGGGTACTACAGAAATTTTAAAAAGTAAAACTGGGAGACAACAAATTTTAATTACAGAAATCCCTTATCAGGTTCAAAAATCTCTTTTTTTGAGCAGATTAGCCAAGTTAGTTTTAGACGATAGAATTGATGGAATTAAAAATATTCGAGACGAATCTGATAAAGACGGAATGAGAATTGCTATAGAATTGAAGAAAGGGGTGATCCCTAAAAGAGTTTTAAATCGTTTATTTAAATTTACTAATTTACAAAAAACATTTCATGTGAATATGGTTGTTTTGATTGATGGAATTAAACCAAAACTAGTAAATCTAATGATTATTTTAAATCACTTTGTCCAACACAGAAAAGAGGTTGTTGTTAGAAGAACGAAATATAATTTAAAGAAAGCAGAAGAAAGGGCTCATATTTTAGAAGGTCTTCATAGGTGTTTAGCTGATATTGATAAAGCCATTAAAATCATTAAGAAATCAAAAGACAGAGCTGTAGCAAAAGAAAATTTAAAGAAAGCATTTAAATTGAGCGATATACAAGCAGAAGCAATTTTGGAAACGAAACTAGCTACTTTAGCTAAAATGGCTATTCAAAAAATTGAAGATGAGTTAGAAGAGTTAAAAGCTCAAATTAAAGAATTTAAATCTATTTTAGCCGATCCTAAAAAAGTAAAACAGATAATTATTGAAGAATTAAACATAATGAAAGAAAAATTTGGAGATGGAAGAAAGACAAAAGTTATTAAAAGAGCTATAGGAGAATTCTCAGAAAGAGACTTGGTGCCTAAAGAAGAGACTATTATTACCTTAACTCAGGGAGGGTATATTAAAAGAATAGATCCTCAAGCTTATAAGATTCAAAAAAGAGGAGGAAAAGGAATATTGGGAATGAAGACCGTTGGAGAAGATATTATTAGTAAATTTTTAATAGCCAATACTCACGATAATCTTCTTTTCTTTACTGATAGCGGTAAAGTTTTAAAGGTTCCAGCCTTTGAAATTCCTCAAGGCGCTAGGGTGGCTAAGGGCAGAGGCTTGGCTAATTTCTTAGAAATATCTCCTAAAGACAAGATATTATCTTTAATGTCTTTAACGAAAGAAGAGGAGGATGCAGAAAAAGGCTTTCTGGTTATGGTTACTAAGAAAGGAATTATTAAAAGAACAGCTTTAGATAAATTTAAAAATGTTCGGCGCTCAGGTTTAATAGCTATTTCTCTTAGAAAGGGAGATTCTTTGGAAAAGGTTAGCAAGACTAACGGAAAAGACGAGATTATTTTAGTTTCTAAAAATGGAAAATCAATTAGATTTCCAGAAACAGAAATAAGATCTATGGGTCGTAGCGCTGCTGGTGTAAAAGGGATTGTCTTAAAAAAAGGAGACGAAGTAATAGGAATGAGTATTATCTCTGTCAGTGAAGAAAAAAGAAAAGGGTATTTATTAGTAATTAGCGAGAATGGTTACGGTAAAAGAACAGGATTAAGTAAATATAAAGCACAGAAAAGAGGCGGTGTTGGAATTAAAACGATGAATATTAAAAGTAAGACAGGAGAATTGGTGGTTTCAAGGATATTAACGAAAAAAGACAGCGACTTGATAATAACATCTCAACAAGGGCAAGTGATTAGAATAAAAGCACAATCTATTTCGGAATTAGGTAGAGATACTCAAGGGGTTCGAATTATGAAATTAAACGATAAGGACAAGGTTGTTTCGATTGCTTGCCTTTAATTCTTTTAAAAAATAATTTAATAGATTATAATTAAATAATATGGCGTTTCTTAATCCTATAGAGGTTTTAGATAAAATTAATATAAGGGAAGACTTTATAGTAGCTGATTTTGGTTCAGGATCTGGTGGCTGGGTTATTCCTTTAGCTCAAAGAGCAGGCAAAGGAATTATTTATGCTATTGATGTACTGGGATCCCCTCTATCGGTTTTAGCGAAAAAAGCAAAGGACGAAAAATTATCCAATATTAAAATTATTCAAGCTGACGTAGAAAAAGGATCACAATTATCAGATAATAGTTGTGATTTAGTTTTAATGACCAATCTTTTATTTGCCATAGAAAATAGAAAAAAAGTTTTAAAAGAAGGTATTAGAGTTTTGAAAGAAGGGGGTCATTTACTAGTAATTGATTGGGAAGAGCATGCTCCCATTCGACTTGAAGATCCAGTTTCTTCTATAGAAGTTGGTAATATGGCAGCTGAGCTTGATCTCAAATTAGTAAAAGAACTCCCCGCAGGTATTTATCATTGGGGTTTAATTTTTAGAAAATAATATTATAATAATTCAATGAATAAATTTTTAATTATTTTGTTAAGTTTAGGGCTGTTACTTTTTGGTTCTTTTGTTTATGCTGCTCCGGCCAGTGATTGCGAGCAATACTGTTCTAATACTGATAATTACGATATGCCTACAGGTTCTGTTTGTTATTGTAATCCTTTAACAGGAGATGGTTTAGAGTCTATTACAGATCCTATTATTAGTTTTATTTTTAAGCTTTCTATTGTTATTGTTCCAGTTTTGGTTACATATGGTGCTTTTATGATTGTTACTGCTGCTGGTGATGCGGAAAGGATAAAAAAAGCTAAAGAGATAATATTTTGGACACTTATAGGATTTATTATAGTTTTACTTTCAAGAGGTATATCCGATTTAATAGAAGTTATAATAGGTATTTAATTATAAAAAATATGAATAAAGTTTTAAAAAGTTTAGTATTACTACCTGTTTTATTATTTTCTTTTTCCGTTGCTTTTGCTGTAGACATGGATCAACCCTTGGATTGTTGTATTTTAAGGAGCGATGTTACTTTAGAGGGGACGTCTTATGAGAAAGACGATACTGTTGGAGATGATGCTGTATGTTCTTTAACTGGAGCGGCAACCGACAATATAACAAAAGAATGGGGACTAGTTTGTCTTTTAGGCTCGGTAGGAGCTGTATCTCATTGGGTTTTTATTGCTCTTATGATCGTAGCTCCTCTAATGATTATACTGGGGGCTTATTACATAGTGACTGCTGGAATGAAACCTGAAAGGGTGACAACTGGTAAAAATTATATTATTTGGGCTACAGTTGGCATACTAGTTGGTTTGTTTTCAAATGCTATTCCGAATTTTATTTCTTCTCTGATTACTGGTTAATTGGTTTTACGCTTGTTTTGTTGTATAATAATTGAATAAAATTTAAAAGGTCGTAATTAAAAACAGAATAAATTAAAATGAGTAAGATATTGGGTTCAGTTTTGGTCGTTAGTTTATTACTTATTACAACCTCAAATGTTTTTGCTGCAGCACCAGTTAGTGGCTGTGAACTTAAGCATGATATTTCTATTGGTGACGTTGTAACAGCTAAAGGTACTGAGCTTGTCGAGTCAGATGCTAATTGGGGAATGCTTTGTTTATTGGACACAGTTTATAGTGTGACAGACTGGATTTTCTATGGTTTACTATCTCTTGTTTCAACTCTTACCATTTATGGTGGGTTTAAGATTGTTACGGCTGGAGGTAATGCTGACCAAGTAACGGAGGGAAGAAATTATGTTCTTTATGCTACAGTTGGTTTAATTGTTGCATTTTTATCTAAAGTTATTCCTTCGATAGCCGAGGGAATTGTAGGAGCATAAGAGAATTAATTTAAAAAATTATTGAAATCAACCTTGTTTTTGAGGTTGATTTTATTTATTATAAATTAATTGCGGATGTGGCCGAATTGGCATAGGCGCATGATTTAGGATCATGTGAGGCAACTCGTGTGGGTTCGACTCCCACCATCCGCACAATTGTTTGACTTTTTTATTTTTTCATATAATCTTTTAAGAGAACAGTTTAACTGTTTGTTCTTTAAAAATAAGACGTGATTAAAAATGAAAAAAGTATTAAACACAAAAAACTTGTCGCTAGAAATAATTGAGGAAGCAAAAAAAAGATTGATTTTTGCTCTAGACGTCAAAACTTTAGAGGAAGCTATAAAACTCCTAGATATTTTAAAAGGAAAGGTTCAAATTATTAAGGTAAACTATATAGCTTATGCGCACCCTGAAATTGTTGACATAATAAAACAAAAAGGGTTTGATGTTTGGAGGGATTTCAAGCATCACGACATTCCTCGGAGCGCAAAAGGTTTTGTTGCATCCGACGTTAAGGGGTCGGCAATAACAACCGTCCATACCTTGGGTGGTTTAAAGATGATGCAGTATGTTGCCAGCTTAACAAAGGATAGTGATTTGAAAGTGCTTGCTGTGACGATTTTAACTAGTCATGACCAGGCTAGTCTTAATCAGGAAGTAGGAATTCCTGGAACCATTAAGCAAAATGTTGTCAGGCTTGCCCTGATGGCAGAAAGAGCTGGTCTAGACATTGTTTGCTCTGCTAAAGAGGCAAAAATCCTGAGAGGAGTATTGAAGCCAGACACTATAATTGTTACCCCAGGGATTAAACCAGTTTGGGCGGTTCAGGAAGAGGACCAAAAGAGGGTGAAAACACCCACAGATGCAATTAAGGATGGAGCGAATTATGTCGTTGTTGGAAGTGCTATTTATAAAAGCAAAGAGCCTGTTGAGGCAGTAGATAAAATTATTACTGAAATAGCGGAAGCTTTAATAGCTCTCAAAAACACAAAGAAGGAGTTATTGTCAAGAAGGGCATTATTTATGAGCGAAGTTGCTATTAAGGAAATATTTCGAAAAGAAAAAGCGATTATTCTTGGTGACCACTTTGTTTATAACGCAGGTAATCATGGCTCAGCTTATATAGGTAAAGCTCGGATTTTTCTTAATCCAGCAATAATATCTTCTCTCGGTTTTGAACTGGCCTATCGCTTTATTAACGACAATATAGACATTGTTGTTGGTCCTGTTGTAGGTGGGGTTATTCTTTCTCAATGGACAGCCTATCATTTGTCCTCTCTATCGGGAAGAAAAGTATTAGCTATTTTTGCCGACAAAGACGGAGAAGAATTTGTTATTAAGAGAGGTTATAATGAGCTTCTTGAAGGAAAAAACGTCCTAGTAGTGGAAGATATTGTGACCACTGGAGGATCAATCAGAAAAGTAATTGAGCAGACCCTTTATCATAAAGGTAAGGTTGTTGGACTGGGAGTTCTCTGTAATAGAGGAAATGTTTCTTTTTCTGTTCCGAAATTTGAGGCTTTGTTAACGATAAACCTTGAGTCTTGGGATGAAAAAGATTGTCCTTTATGCATAAAAGGAGTTCCGATTAATACGGAGTTTGGAAAAGGAAGACAATTTCTTGCTCGTCAACAGAAATCCTAAATTTTAATTTTTTAATTTATTTTTTTTATATCTAAAAACCACTTCAAAGAAGTGGTCTTTTTTATTGTTGAACAATAATACGTCTTTTTTGTTCTTTTATTTTCTTAGGTATTTTGATTGTTAAAATGCCCTTTTTTAAAATTGCTTGAATCTCATCGCAATTTACTTCTACGGGCAAAATTATTTTTCTGGAAAAAATTCCCCAATAACATTCTTTGCAAAAATAATCCCCTTTTTCTCTACTTGGTCTATTTCTTTTTCCTTTTATTAGAATAAGATCTTTATCTATTGAAATGTCTAGATCTTTTAATTCTACTCCAGCTACCGCTGATTGAATAATTAAATCTGAGCTTGTTTGATAAATATCAACGGTTAATTGTCCGCCCGTTTCTAAATTATCATCTGATTCTATTGATATTTTTTCTTCAGGAATACCTTGGTTTTTTTTGGTTTTTATTTGGCTTTCATTTTTTTCTTCTCCGTTAGATTCTTTTTTAATTTTTTCTAAAAATGGTTTTTCCATGAGTTATTTTTTTATTTGTTTTAATTTTTTAAAACAGAAAGAGACAAACAAGTACAAGGTTATCAAAAGAGAAAAAGGAATAAGAATGTTCCACCCTTCCTTAATCTTAATTATAGAAAAGTTGTACAGGGCATGCAAGATAGTTGCTAAGAACAAGGCTGGTAAAATTAGCCTTTCTTTTTCTTTTTTGAAAAAAGAAAGACCAATAAAAAAACCAATAATTGCTCCACAAAGAGCGTGTAAAAAAGTAGCTCCTACAAATCTTACTAGGGCAATTTGAAGAACGTTTCCCCAAATAATTTCTTCTGTTATAAGATAAAAGCTATTATTAATTAAACCTTGGTTTGCTGAAAAAATTAAAATTAGAAAATTTTCTGCTGCAGCAAAGCCTAATGAAGCAGTAATCATATAAACCATTGCGTCTATTGGTTCGTTAAATTCAGAGTGATTTAAAATGTTACTTTTTACAATTAAAAACTTGGACATTTCCTCAATAAAGGCCATTAGAAAAAGAGTTGTAATTAAAAAACTTAAAGGGGAAGGAAAGTAAAAGGTTTGTATTTGATTTAAAGTAAATTCTTGAATAAAAATAGTAGGTATTGTTACCAGTCCCCCATAAAGAAAAATCTTAGAGAGTAAAAGCCTAGGTTCGGCTTCTTTGTCTTTTTTTAAATAAAAACAGAGCCATAAAAAACTAGGCAATACTCCAAAAAAAATATAAACCAAATAACTAAAAATATAATTCATCGTTTTTTTTCTGTTACCCAAAACTCCAAATGTTTTCCCATAATTAGTCTCGTTTGTGCGTCTAAAGAAGGAATGCTTCCAAAAATAACTAAGCTAATAGGTAATAGCAACCATTGGAAAAGCAGAGAAATGTTTTTTGATTTACTCATATTTTTTGGTCTAGGAGGCAGGGTTAAAAAACTAATTGTAGCGGAAATAATCATTCCTATCATTGATACTCTCATTAATGTTCCAGTTGCCCGAGGAAGGTTATAAGATAAAAGAGTGATATTAAACCTTTCTCCTCCCAAAGTTAATGGTAGCCATCCTAAGAAAAAGATTAATAAGGAAACTGTTGCCCAAGACCAAAAACCGTCCAGTACATTCCATGAAAGATATAGTTTTTTTGAAAGAGCTATCTTAGTATCTTTTAAAAAATTAAATAACAAGAAAGGAATATCTACACATCCCCAAGCCCAACGTCTTTGTTGTTTGTATTGATTGGTAATTGTTTTTAATAAAGTACTGGATAAGACTGCATCCATAGAAACAGGATAATAAAGAGGAACGACTTTATATTTTGAATTGTAAAAAAGAAAAGCTTTCCAAAAGATTCTTGAATCGTCCGGAACAACATTTTTGGGATATCCTACTTCTTCTAAAACGGTAAAAGGAACAGAATGAGAAGAGTAAGTGACTAATACTTCGGGTCTTTCTTGTTGCATCATTTGCCAGAAAGTGTTTGATGTGGCTACAATTCTTGAAAAGCTAGGTGCAGACCAAATATTATTATTGTAAATAGGAATTGGCTGATAAGAAGATTTCATAGGATCTTCTGCGGTTAAAAAATGATAGGTCAAACAAGAAAAATATTGGGGGTATGGCTTTGTGTCAATATCAAAACTTGAAACAAGAACATTTTCTTTATTTGTGTTTAGGTCTTGAAGAATATTTTCTTTTGCTATTTTTAAGCCCCAGGCTATATTTGATCCCTTTCCTATGACTTCTCCAGGGATATTGGCTGGATGAATTGTTGTCACAAATTTAAAAAACTTATTTGAAAACTTATCTTTGATTTTTTTTGCTACTTCTTGAGCTTTCTTACCAGCTCTTTCCTCTGTGGATAGAATAATTGTTATTTTATCCTTGGGGTATTTTGTTTCATAAATAGACTGGCAAGATTCTCCTATTATTTCAGCCGACTCTTTATAGGTAGGTAAAATAATTAAATGATGCACTTTTTTCCAGTCTTTAATTTCTTCAACTTTTTTTAGCCAATCAATTTTTAAATTTTTTTGCATTCGTTTAAAGCTTGTTATCTGATGTAAAGACAGATAAGCTATTTTAAGAAGCCAATACAAATCAAAAACGATAATAAAAATGGCTACGACAGCAGGGGCTAGCCAAGATAACAATAAAGCTCCAATTAATGTTCCCCAAGATAAGAGTCCAGGGAGAATTTCTAAAAATTTATATAAAGCTCTATCTTTTGAAGATTTTAGATCTTTGTAACCTGATAAAGAGATATAATCTTTGTTTTCGTTTGACATTTTATGGTTTGTTTTTGAAAATAACTATGTGATCCCAAGGGGAATCGAACCCCTATTGGCAGGTTGAAAACCTGCTGTCCTGACCGTTAGACGATGGGACCTTTAATTCATAATATCTAAGAATAAATAAAACACAAGACTTATGATTATTTTTTCTATTGAGACATCTTGCGATGATACTTGCGTCTCTTTTATTAAGGTAAATGAGAAGAAAAAATCAAAAATTAAAATCTTATCTAATTTAATTTCTTCTCAAGTTGAGCTTCATAAAGAGTATGGAGGCGTTTATCCTTTAATGGCTCAACGAGAACATCAAAAAAATCTACCCTTATTATTTGAGAAAGCAAAAAAAGAAGCTGGTAGTCCTAAAATCGATTTAATTGCTGTTACTATTGGTCCAGGACTGGATCCTTGTCTTTGGGCTGGAGTAAATTTTGCCAAGAACTTATCCGAGAAATTAAAAGTTCCCATTCTTCCTGTTAATCATATTGAGGGACATATTTATGTAAATTTTATTGAATCAGATTTAGATTTTCAAGAAGTATTTCCTGCTATTTGTCTTATTGTTTCTGGAGGGCATACCCAATTAATTTTAGTGAAGGATTTTGGAAGTTATAAAATTTTAGGAGAAACTAGAGATGATGCAGCTGGAGAATGTTTTGATAAGATAGGTAGAATGTTAGGCCTTGGTTATCCTGGTGGTCCGGCCATTGAAAAAGAAGCTCGTAAAGAAATAAAAAGGAGAAGAGGAATTAAGCTTCCCAAGCCAATGATGTTTCAGAAAAATTATGATTTTAGCTTTTCTGGCTTAAAAACAGCCGTTTTATATAATTATAAAAATCAAGATTTAAAGACTCAAAAAGATAAGGATTATATTAGAGAAATTTGCCATGAAACTCAAAAAGCAATTATTGATGTTTTACTTTTTAAAACTATTAAGGCTATAAAAGATCATAATGTAAAATCAATTATTCTAGGAGGAGGTGTAACAGCTAATAAGGAGCTTAGAAAAAGTTTTCAAGAAAAAATAAAAAAAGATTTATCTCGTGTAAATCTTTATTTGCCCGATATCCAATATTCTACAGATAATTCCTTGATGATTGGATTGACCGCCTATTATTATTGGCTAAAGAATGATGTAAAAATGTCAGAAAAAATCACAGTAAATCCTAATTTAAGAATATAAGATTAAAAATTAAAACGAAACTTTTAGTTTTGATTTTGGTATTTCTAGTTCAGCTTTTGTGCCGAAATAATCAATGAGAACAGTTACTTTTTCATCTTCTATCTTGGTGATGGTTCCACGAACACCCTCCTTTAAAATAAAGTTTCCAAATTTTCCACCTTTTGTAATAATAACACTTTTTCCTTCTCCAAATTTCTCTAATTCATCAAAAGCTTCTTCCATAGAAGACTTTCCCCATTTTTTTCTAGACTCTATAGACATATTTTTTTGATATTATTTTATTGATTTTATTATATCATGCTTTTTTATAATTTTTAAAACTTGAAGGACATGCAGGTAAATGTTAATTTAAGAATATGAAACTTGAAATATCGAAATCGTATAATTTCAAAGAAGTCGAAGATAAAATTTATAAAGAATGGTTGGATTCTGGTTTTTTTAATCCAGATAATTTACCAGGAGATCGTAAAGAATCTTATGTTACAATGCTCCCTCCTCCTAATGTGACAGGAAGTCTTCATATGGGGCATGCTTTAAATTCAACGATTCAAGATATTTTAATTCGATGGAAAAGATTACAGGGTTATAAAACTTTATGGGTTCCAGGAACTGACCATGCAGGAATAGCAACTCAGGTTAAGGTTGAAAAGAAATTACAGAAGGAAGGAAAGACAAGATTTGATTTGGGAAAAGAGAAATTTCTTGAAAAAGTTTGGGAATGGAAAGAGGAATACGAAAATATTATTTTAGGACAATTTAAAAAAATGGGGGTTTCTGCAGACTGGTCAAGAAAAAGATTTACCATGGACGAAAAGTATTCCAAGGCAGTCAAGGAAGCCTTTTTGCATTATTATAAAAAAGGAATTATTTACCAGAAGAAAAGACCTATTAACTGGTGTTCGCGGTGTGAAACAAGTTTGTCAGATTTAGAGCTAAATCATAAAGAAGAAAAAGGTAAGTTCTGGTATATTAAATATCCTTTAGCCGAAAACCCTGATAAGTTTATTGTTGTAGCAACAACTAGACCGGAAACAATGCTGGGAGATACCGGTGTTGCTGTTAATCCAGAAGACGAGAGGTATAAAGGTTTGATTGGTAAATTTGTTATTTTGCCTTTAGTTAATAGAAAAATACCTATTGTTTCTAATGTTTTTATTGATAAAGAGCTTGGAACGGGGGCTGTGAAAGTAACCCCTGCTCATAGTATGGATGATTACAATATAGGAATTGAAAATAATTTAGAGATTATTTCAGTTATTGATAAGAAAAGTAAGATGGTTAACACTTTGCCTGATTACGAAGGACTTTATACTTTAAAAGCAAGAAAGAAGATTGCTGAGGATTTGGAAAAATTAGGATTAATGGAAAAAATAGAAGATTTAGATCATACAGTTCCTTATTGTGATCGTTGTGGACAAATGATAGAAATTATACCTTCCAAGCAATGGTTCTTAAAAATGGGAGAATTAGCAAAAATAGCAAAAAAAGAAGTTGAGAATGGAAATATTGAATTTACTCCAAAAAGATTTGAGAAAACTTATTTTGATTGGCTAGATAACGTTAGAGATTGGTGTGTTTCTAGACAGCTTTGGTGGGGCCACAAGATTCCTATAGATGGCGTAGAGGATGTTTTAGATACATGGTTCTCTTCTGCTTTATGGCCTTTTGCAACATTAGGATGGCCAGACAAAACAGAAGATTTGAAAAACTTCTATCCTACTAGTTTTTTATCTACAGCTAGAGATATTATTAATCTTTGGGTTTCAAGAATGATTTTTTCTGGAATGGAGTTTATGGAAAAAAGACCTTTTCAGAAAGTGTTTATTCATCCAACAGTTTTAACTAAGGATGGTCAGAGAATGTCTAAATCTTTAGGTACGGGGATTGATCCATTAAAATTGATTGAGCAATATGGAGCTGATGCTACTAGGTTTGGTTTAGCTTGGTATTTAACCGGAGGACAAGATATTAGATTTAATGAAGACACTATTATAATGGGGAAAAAGTTTTGTAATAAAATATGGAACGCTGCCAGATTTATTATGCTTCAAGTTTCAGATGATGAAATAGAAGTTCCTAGTAAAATTGAAGAAAAAGATCTTACCGAAAGTGATAAAAAAATATTAAGTTCTCTAAAGAAAACAGTTGAATCTGTTAATAGCGACTTAGAGTCTTTTAGTTTTGGTCAAGCAGCTCGAACAATCTATGATTTCTTCTGGCATGATTTATGTGATGAATATATTGAAAAATCAAAAGATCAAATTAAAAATTCTCAATCTGAAACTGAGAGAAAAAGAACAGAGAATATTTTGGTTTATGTTTTAATTTCTTCCTTAAAACTTATTCATCCTTTTATGCCTTTTGTTACAGAAGAACTTTATCAGAACTTACCTCTTAAGAATAAAAAGAAATATTTAATGGTTGAAAATTGGCCCTTTATTTAATCTTGGTCTTCAATTTTTGGTTTTTATCTAAAAAAAGTAAAAAAAAAGTTAAAGCTTAAATTCAAGTTTTAACTACCCCAAAAAAATAGGGATTTTAATTAAGATTATTTCTTTTACTTCCTTCTTTTTAAGAATATTATAATGCCTGCTACTGCAAGAATTGCAATTCCTGTACTTATTGAAATTAATAAGATTTTTTCTGTTTCGTTTTCAGTAATATCTCCATTTTCAGTTTCGTCTTCACTTCCAGGTAAACTCCACTTAGCGAGGTATAAATCAGAACCACTTGTCTCGTTGTAAGTTCTCCCAGTAGTGTAGAGATAGGTTCCATCACCCCAAACAGAGCGTCCAACAGAGCGTCCAGAACTAAAATCTCCACTATCCTGCGCATAATTCCATAGAACGTTTCCATCTGTGTCCCATTTTATAAGGACTAAATCGTTACTAGTTCCATTCCAAGCCACTCCAGTAGTGTAGAGATAGGTTCCATCGCCCCAAACAGAATATCCAGTATTACCATCTATGCCTCCCCATGTATAATTCCATAGAATGTTTCCGCTTAAGTCCCATTTTATAAGGACTAAATCGCTCCAGGTAATAAGCATATCACGAACTTGTCCAGTAACATAGAGATAGGTTCCATCGCCCCAAACTGAGAGTCCAGAACTAAAATATCCACTATCCCACGTATAATTCCATAGAACATTTCCGCTTAAATCCCATTTCACGAGAAGCAAATGGTTATAAATTTCACTTACATTATAAGCTTTTCCTGTAGTGTAGAGATAAGTTCCATCTCCCCAAACAGAGCATCCCATGAAATCATAATCTCCACTATCCAAAGTCTGATCCCAGATGATATTTCCATTTGAGTCCCATTGCATAAGAGTTAAGCCAAATCTATTCGTCGATGGGTTATAAGTATTTCCAGTAACATAGAGATAGGTTCCATCACCCCAAACAGAATATCCAATATTAGAGCCTCCACTATCCCACGTATGATTCCATAGAATATTTCCATTTGTGTCCCATTTTATAAGGACCAAATCACGTCCACATATTTCATTGTAAGCTTCTCCAGTAGTGTAGAGATAGGTTCCATCGCCCCAAACAGAATATCCAGCATTAGAGTCTCCACTATCCCATGTATAATTCCATAGAATGTTTCCATTTGCGTCCCATTTTATAAGGACCAAATCGTGATCAGCTCCATTATAAACTCGTCCAGTAGTGTAGATATAGGTTCCATCACTCCAAACAGAGAGTCCAGTATTAGTCCTTTCACCGTCCCATATATTATTCCATATTATTTGAATGTCAGGATCCGAAGCAGCTGAAATTGTAATTTCTAACTCTTTGGTATTATCAATATCCTTGATTTGATAGTTTATCTCTTGTGTCAAGGAAGTTATTACTGTGCCAACAAACAAAAACAGAACAATTACAGTAATTCCAATCATTCTTTTTCCTTTTTTTATTCTTTTCAATTTTTTTCATCTCCTAATTTATTTTTTAAAGAACAATAAATTACTCATATTATCTAATAATCTGACCTTTTTGTCAATAGTTTGAATAAAACATTAATTAAGCCTTAAAAAAATAACTCAGAAACTACCCAATAAAACTCCCATAAGCATTAATCCTTATTCAAGGTGAGTATTTTTCTCTATATATTTAACCCTTTCTTTTAGAAGAGGGTATTTTTTTAAATCAGGACTATGCTGGATGATTCTTTTTGCCCAATTTCTGGTTTTTTCGACCAAGAAAGGATTTGTTAAGGATTTTGTTATTGAATCTGGAATTCCAGATTGTTTTATTCCAAAAACATTTCCTGCTCCCCTAATTTCTAAATCTTTTTCTGCCAACTCAAATCCGCTTTTAGAGCTTACAAGAGCTTTTAATCTTTCTGAACTTTTTACCTCAGATGATTCTGTAAAAAGAAAACAATAAGACGATTTTTCTCCCCTGCCAATTCTTCCTCTAAACTGATAAAGTTGGGCTAATCCAAATCTTTCAGCTCCTTCAATTACCATGACTGTAGCATTTGGAATATCAATTCCTACTTCAATAACGGATGTGGTAATTAAAATATCTATTTTCTTTTCTCTGAATTTTTTCATTATTTTTTCTTTCTCTTTCACATTCATTTTTCCGTGAAGAGTTGCTATTTTAAGATTAGGGAATATTTTTTTTGATAGTTTACTATATTCTTCTTTGACCGCTTTTGCTCCAGACCATCTTGTACTTGTATTTTTAGCTTCTATTCTGGGACAAAGAATAAAAGCTTGTCTTCCTTTTTTAATTTCGCTTTCAATAAATCTATATACCCCTTCCCTTTCCTTCAGGGAAACTATTTGAGTTCTTATTTTTTTTCTTCCTTTTGGCATTTCGGTTAATAAAGATAAGTCTAAGTCTCCATAGACACTAATTGCCAGCGTTCGTGGTATTGGAGTTGCTGTCATTGATAAGAAGTGAGGGATGGGACCTTTCTTTTCACAAAGACTTGCTCTTTGCTTAACTCCGAAACGGTGCTGTTCGTCTAATATTACTAGAGCTAATCTTTCGAATTTTACTTTTTTCTGAATTAAAGCATGAGTACCAATAACAACATCTAACTTTCCATTACTTATCTTTTTTAAAAAGGTTTTCTTGAGAGATTTTCTGTTATTAATTTTACAATCTTCACTTGTCAAAAGTCCTATATTTAATTTTCTCCATTTTTTAGAGGAGAGAAGGTCTTTGATTGTTTCAAAATGTTGTTTTGCTAATATTTCCGTGGGAGCCATTAAAGCTGTTTGTTTGTTTGATAGGGCAATATTAAGAATAGCCATTGTAGCTATAACTGTTTTGCCTGAACCCACATCTCCCTCTAAAAGCCTATTCATCGGCTGATTTTTTTCTAGGTCTTGTAAAATTTCCCAAGCACATTTTTTTTGGGATTTAGTAAGTTCGTAAGGTAATGAATCTACGAATTTTTTAAGAAGATTATTATAAGGAATAGGGAAAGCTTTTTCTCTTTTTAGTTTTATTCTTTCTCTTAATACATATAGCTGTACTAAAAAAAGTTCTTGAAAATCAAATCTTTTTTTTGCTTCTTCTGCTAATTTTAAAGAACTAGGAAAGTGTATTTCTTTTAGTGCTTTGCCTACTGGAAGAAGGCTAGTTGTTTCCTTTATTTGTTTTGGAAGTAGGTCTTTAATTTCATCTTTAAGTTGATTTAATAAGGGTTTTAAAATAGATCTTATCCATCTAGAAGAAATACCTTCTGTTGTTGGGTAGATGGGAATAATTCTTCCAGTGTGCATTGTATGAGGATCTTCTTGGTTAGATATTTTTTCATGAATTGGATTTGACAGGTAAAGCTCGGATTTCTTTTTTGATTTAGTTATTTTCCCAGCAAGATAAACAAAAACACCTTCTTTTAGTGTATTTGTTAAGTATGGCTGATTAAACCAAGTAGAGCTTATTCTTCCAGACTTATCTTCAATAATTGCTGTGGTAATGACCATTCTTTTTTTCCAGGTCATAATATTTTCTATTTTTATTATCTTCCCTTGAATGCAAACAGTTTCTCCTTCTTTGACTTCTTTAATGGGAATGATGTTAGAAAAATCCTCATATCTATGAGGAAAATGAAATAAAAGATCTCTAACAGTTTTAATTCCTAGTTTGTTAAGTTTTTTTTGATATTTTATTCCAACTCTAGGAACTTGTTGTATGGGCGTAAATAAGTTCATGTGCCCTCAGAAGGATTCGAACCTTCATCGGATGCTCCGCAAGCATCTACTCTATCCATTGAGCTATGAGGACTTTTATTCAAAATAACACAAAAGATTAAATATTTCTATTTTCTTTGTTTAAGAAATTTAAACAAAAATTTAAGTTTTTGTTTTTTTGATTGCTGATATATTTTCAATGATATTTTTTTAGAGAAAAAACAATAAAATTTCTTCTTGAATTAATTTTTACTAGGTGATATTTTTAATTGATGAAGATTACAGTTTTAATACCGGTGTTTAATGAAGAAAAAACGATTGGTCAGATTTTAAGTATGGTTCTACAAGAAACAGCTTCTTTTGAAACAGAGATTATTGTTGTTAATGATGGCTCAACGGATAAGACTTTAGAAAGAATCCAAACTTACCTTTCTGATATTGTCTTAGTAAATTTATCTGAGAATCAAGGAAAAGGAGTAGCCTTACAACAAGGTTTAAAAAAAGCAACTGGTGATATCGTAATAATCCAGGATGGAGACTTAGAATATAATCCAAAAGACTATTCTAGGCTTTTAGATCCAATTTTAAAAGGAGAAACAAAAATTGTTTATGGTTCAAGAACTTTAGGCAAGAATAAATACATTTATAGAAGCTTCTTCTTAGGAGGTCTTGTCTTAACAAAATTAATCAATCTTTTATTTAAGGTAAATCTGACAGATGTTAGTACTGGGTATAAGGTTTTTGAAACAAAAACTTTAAGAGAAATAGGAATTGAATCTAAGAGCTTTGAAGTTGAGGAAGAGTTAACAGTAAAAATTTTAAAAAAAGATTTAAAAATAGTTGAAGTTCCCATTACATACAAACCAAGAAGTTTTGAGGAAGGAAAAAAAATGAACTGGTTAGACGGCTTAAAAGCAATATGGGCGATTTTTTATTTTACTTATCTGAAAAAATAATGTTTTAATTTATTTTTTTATTTTTTTAAAAATATAATTTAAAAATCAGTAAAAAGATAAATTTGTTCTCTTTCAGAAATATTTTTTATAAGTTCAAGAGAATAATTATTTTTTACAAAATTACATAATTCTTGAAGTGATGGCAACATATCACAATACCAGCTACGGATAAAATAATTATCTTCCGTTTCTTTTAAAGGCAGAATTATTTTTTCCGGGTCAAATTCTTTAGTGAGACCTTTTTGTTTGTCTGGCCTTTCTAGATTAACAAGAGAAAAAGCTTGGTGTCCTAAAAATTTTAAAATTCTTGCCTCGGTATTATGAACAACAATTAGATTAGCATTATCAGTAGGAATGTTTTTAAGAATATTCTTTATTTTGATATAGTCGTCAGTAATTGTTCTTGTGAAAAAATGATCGTAATAAGTTTCTTTAAATAGGTAGGCTTGATAATGATTAATCCACCAATCTGTAGCAATTAAGAAAATAATTATTAATAACAGAATGTTTAGAGTTTTTGATTTGTTGTCAATAATCTTTACAATCTTTTTTAAGATTGTATAGAGTCCGAAGCCAGCAAAAACAACAAGAATTCCATAAGTAGGAATTGCATACCTTGATTCAAAGAAAGCACAATCTATTAAGTAAAAAGTATTAATTAGGAGAAATGTTAAGAAAAGGAAAGAAAACTCTTTCCGATATTTTTTATATCCAAATATAAAGCCTACTAAAGCAAGAATAGGAATAATACTAAAAGAATTTATTGTCCAGAATGCAAAAAAGTTTGGTAAGTCGTAAATTAAATAATTTATAGAAAATCGCTCATTAGTCAAAGATTTTAAAATGGGGTCAATTTGATCAGCGATAGGTGAGCTATAAGAATGTTCTTCTCCTTCATAGTAAACTTGAGAAGGGGTGCCACACCAACCAAAACTAAAACTTTCTTTAAATTGAGCATTTTGGATAAAGTAAGGGAAAGAAAAAACAAGAAATAGGGAAAAAACGATCAAGATTTTTTTAAAAGAGATTTTTTTATATTCTTTAAATAATAAAAAACAAAATATAAAAGGGAAGATTAAGGCAAAATACTCTGGTTTTATTTGACTAGTTAAGGCGATTAAGGAAACTGATAAAACGAGAAGATCAATTGTGTGGTGTTGAAAATAAAGCACGCATGCTAAAGATGTTAAAAGTAAAAAAAAGCTAATTATTGTTGGATGCCCCATCTGAAAAGAACTAAACACAAAAACCAAAGGAGTAAAAGTATAAAAAAAGGTAGCGATTAAGCTAATTTTCTCTTTTTTAAAAATTGCTTGAGATAAAGCAAAAACCAAAAAAATAGAAAGGACAGACAAAACAAAATTCATTATAGAGGCTACTAAAAAATTAAAACCAAAAATCTTGAATAGAAAAGATAAAAGTAATGTGTACACTAGGCCATAACGAGAATGACGAAGTATTTGTTCTCCAATAGTTAGTTTTTGAGCTTGTTCTAAAATCTCCCACTCCTGATCCGATGGAATAAAAGATTTAAAATTAAACCCTTTGAATATACATAATAAAGAAAAAGCAATAATTATTGCTAGCAATCCCAAGAAAATAACATTATTGGTTTTTTTAAATAATGCTAAGAATTTTTTTCGTTCTCGCCACAAAAAAATAATTGATATCAAAAATATTATTGTTATTATAGCGATTGAAATGGTCTGAGTGCTTTCTGCAATAAAAGAGAAAGTCATAATTTTGGTTTTATTTTTTTTATCTATTAAATATAATCTTAGAGTTAAAAAACAGAGCGTTATGAGAGCTTTTATTAAGGTAACATAAAAGGCCGAATATTTCTATTTTCTTTTTATTGAAAAGATGCAAGTATTAGGATATTATGAATGCTAAAAGGAGAGGTGGCTGAGTGGCCGAAAGCGGCACACTGCTAACGTGTTAAGAGGTAAAACTCTTCCTGGGTTCGAATCCCAGCCTCTCCGCTTCTTTATGTGGTGGGGTGTCTGAGTGGCCGAAGGAGCCGGTCTTGAAAACCGGTGTAGTCGAAAGATTACCCTGGGTTCGAATCCCAGCCCCACCGCCAATCGGAAAAGATTTAGATGTTTTGTATATAATAAGTCGTTAGAAATATTTTAATAATTAATTTTAAATAATCACAACATGATTTTATCGGACAAAGATATTAAAAAAGCAATTGATGCAGGGGATATATTTATTGATCCTTTTGATGAAAAATTTTTACAACCAGCTTCTGTTGACCTACATTTAGGTAAACATTTTTTAGTTTTTGATACTAATAAAAACCATGTTATTGATCCTAAAAAACCGCTTGATGATATGATGAAAGAAATTACTATTGAAAAAAACCAACCATTCGTGCTCCATCCTGGTAGCTTTGCCTTGAGTCTTATTTATGAAACAACAGGCGTTTCTTCAAGGTATGTTGGCAGATTGGAGGGCAAAAGTTCTGTTGGGCGAATGGGAGTATTGATTCATGTTACTGCAGGCTTTCTTGATCCTGGTAATTCTTTAAAAATGACGCTTGAATTACACAATACAGCAAACCTACCTGTTTTACTTTATTATAAAATGCCAATTGCACAAATGGCTTTTGAAAAAATGTCATCTGAGTGCCTAAAACCATATTCAAAAGCAATTGGCAGTAAATATGTTGGTGACATGAAACCACGAGCAAGTCAGATGTGGCGAAACTTCATTTAATTGTTTTAAAATTGAAAAAAATAATAATTGCTTCTAAAAATCCAGTTAAAATTAAAGCGACAAAGATGGCGTTTGAAAAGGTTTTTCCTGGAAAAGATTTTGAATTTAAAGGAGTGTCCGTTCCTTCCAATGTTTCTGACCAGCCAATTGGTGATGAAGAAACAATGATTGGCGCTAGTAATAGAGCAGAGAATGCGATGAACTTTATCTCCGATGCTGATTATTGGGTTGGCATTGAAGGAGGTGTTGAGAAAACAAAACATGGAGTAGGCTCTTTTTCTTGGGTGGTTATTAAATCAAAGAAGAAAAAAGGAAAAGCCAAAGGAAATATTTTTTTTCTTCCTAAAAAAGTGGTTGAGTTAATTGATCAAGGAAAAGAACTTGGAGATGCTGATGATATTGTTTTTGGAGATAATAATTCTAAACAGAAGAATGGTTCAGTGGGAATATTAACAGGAAATATTATTAATAGAACCGATTATTATTACACTACTTTAGTTTTGGCTTTGATTCCTTTTAAAAACCCTAATCTCTATTAAAAAAAAGCCTGTTTTTGCAAACAAGGCTGTGACGATTACCTAATAAATTTCTAAAAATCTCTTATATGAGTCCTTTTCCTCTTAATATTTCTTTTGCTACAAGAATTCTTCTAATAATTTCTTCGGCATTTCTAGGAATAGTTTTAAAGATATTCAGAATTATGTTCTTTGCTTCCTTATCTTCTACCGCGAAACTTAAAGTCTCGAAAATATCGGAAGAAAATGCTTCTTTATGACTCTTTAATATTTTAAGCATTAAAGAGTACTCTTCTGGAGAAACTTTTCCTTGGAATTTTAATTGGAACTGTTTCTCTCCAATAATTATGTTTTCCATTATTTTTACCTCTTACGAGCTAATTATATTTTACATATTTTTTTATGAGTGTCAATCTTTATTGTTTGGCAAGTATCCCATTTTCCATATTTACAAGACAGGTATTAATATTGAAAGAAAGTTAATCAACCAATAAAAAATCAGCTATTCTTTGTTTTTTATATTATTGGCACGGTTGACAATATTCTCAGTATTCTCTATTTTTAAACTAAACATAGATCTTTAATAAAAATGTTAATGGAGGGATGTCTGTATGGGCAAGATTATATTTTGTGGCAGGTGCGATAACATACTCACGGCTCCATCCTTTTTAAAGGGAAGATTTTTACGGGATAAAAAAAATAATCTTGTAAGAGATGAAAAAGGAAAAGTTATAGTGAAGTGCGGATGTGGGTATGAAAACCACCTATCTTTATCGTTTTTTAAAAAAGAGTAAACTGTTAGGTTTTTCTATCAACAAGATAAAGAAGAAACCTAACAGTATTTTTTATATTTTTTTTGTTAATTTAGGATTTTTTAAAAAATTTTCTTAGTCTTTATTTCTGTCTTGTTTTGATAAACAAATTTGACGAAAGGCTTATTTTAAACTATAGTCATTGCGGTATATTAAAAATATGAGAAGATGAAAAATAATGGCAGAAGAACTATTAGCATTTTTAAAAAATGCGAATGATAGCACTACTGAGAATAAGCTTAGTCTATTTCTTGGCATTTCAGAGAAAATAATACTTCTATTGTTTGATGTTGAATCTAAAAACAAACTACTGGAAGAAAGACTTAACAAGCTTGAATCTCTCAATAAAACAGCAGTTCCACTCGTTACAGTACCAGAGCTTCCCCCAGCATTAGTACCACCAGTTAATACTATGCGTCAAAGTATAATGGGAGAACTTAAAACATTATTTAAGAAAAGAGAAGCTGTAGGGGAATAACATATTTTATAAATTTTGAGACAGTGTTAATTTTAAACTCTGTCTTTTTTTATTTTCCTGATTAATATCATATTGCCTTGTTTGAATTAATTTTGTTAGTATAAAATGAAGTTTTGATTAAATAAAATGCAAAAAGTAATTTTAGTCGACGAAAATAATAAAGAAATTGGAACTGAAGAAAAAATAAAAGCCCATAAAGAAGGTTTGCTTCACAGAGCTTTTTCTATTTTTATTTTTAATTCAAAAGGAGAATTGCTTCTTCAGCAAAGAAGTAGAAATAAATATCATTCAGGCGGCTTATGGTCTAATACTGTTTGTAGTCATCCAAGAATTGGTGAAAGTTATAATCAAGCAATTCATAGAAGAATGAAAGAGGAAGTTGGGTTTGATTGCGAACTAAAAAAAATATCTAATTTTGTTTATAGAGCTGAGCTGGAAAATGGCTTGGTCGAGAATGAACACGACACAATTTTTATTGGAGAATATAATGGTAAGATAGAGCCGAATCCCGAAGAAATAATGGATTATAGATGGGTTTCTTTGTCTGATTTGAAAGAAGATGTTAAAAATAATTCAAATAATTATTCTCCTTGGTTTAAAATAATTTTAAGTAAAATAAATTTTTTTGAAAAATATGAAACAAAAAATAGCAATAATTTCAAGAAATTATTGAAGATGTAAAAGGTAATGATTCAGAAGGTTTTTTAAAAAGAGAATAACTTAATTTGTTTTTGCGATTGTTATTCCTATAATTTTTCTTGTTCCGCCCATTTTTAATGTTTTGGCGCATTCTTCCATCGTAGAACCTGTTGTGTAAATATCGTCCACAAGTAAGATTTTCTTGTTTTTAATTTGTTTGTTTTTTAAACAGAAAGAGTTTAAGAGATTTTTCTTTCTTTCTTCTTTTGGGAGATTAGATTGAAAAAAAGTTTCTTTATTTTTGATTAAAACATTATTTAAAAAAGGTATTTTAAGATACGTTGAAAGGTTTTTGGCAATTTCTTCCGCTTGGTTAAAACCTCTCCACCTCAATCTTTTTTGACTTAAAGGAGTAGGAATAATAATAAAATTATCTTTTTCTTGAATGAAAGGAATTGGTTTTTCGCATAATTCAAAATGAGCTATAATTAAAGAGGAAAGAGGTTGGGATAAACTTTTAACAAAAGGGTTATATTTGAATTTTTTGATTAGTTTTTTAATTAATAAATCCTCGTATTTAAAAGAATGGTTTTTATAGCTTAACGCAAAATATAAGTCATCTAAATTTCCTGTCTTGAATTTTTGGTGAGAATTAATGATATCAAGAACGCTAATGCAATCTTCGCATAAATACATTCCTTCCTTTTGACAACCAAAACAATTTTTTGGAAAAAAGAGGTCAAGAACAAAGTTTTTAAGTGTTTTCATAATTTAGCATTATGCTACAATAACACAAAATGCAATTTTTTGGGTTAATTCCACAAAGATTTTTAGGTGTTGATGTTGGAACTTCTGCTATTAAGGCAGTAGAGATTTCTAGTTGGGCTGGAAGAAAAAAATTGGAAAGCTATGGAGAGATTCCAGCTTCTGTTTTATATAAAAAACCTTTTAGAACTTCTGAAAAAAGCACACTTCTTTTTTCTAACGAAGATATTGCTAGAGCAATTCAGGCCATTATTGAAGAAGCAGGAATAAAATCTAAGCATATCGCTTTCTCTGTCCCAGATTTTTCTACTTTTTTTACTAATTTTGAATTACCTCCAATGACAGAAAGGGAAATTTCTCAAGCTGTTAAATCTGAAGCTAGAAGGCATATCCCTTTGCCGCTCGGAGAGGTGACTTTGGATTGGCAAATCATTCCTCAATTACCAACCGTTCATCAGAGTAAAAATATTAGGATTTTATTGGTGGCTGTTCCTAATGAAACAATTAATCAATATAATATGATTGCAAAGGAGTTGGAGCTTGAGATGATTGCTTTGGAAGCAGAAGTGTTTGGCACGATCAGATCTCTTGTTTCAGAAAAGGAAAGAATACCAATTGCCTTGATTGATATTGGGGGTAAAAGCACAAGTTGTAGTATAATATATAGAGGGCTTTTAAGATCTTCTCACAGTTTTGATATTTCGGGTGGAAATTTTATAGAAAGATTGTCTAAAAGTTTAGATATTGATTATTTAGAGGCGAGAAAATTAATGATAAGATATGGAATTTTAGGAGAAGAAACAGACCCAAAAGCAGTTAATATTAGAGAATCTTTAGAGCCTGCGATTCATTTGATGGCTAATGAAATAGAAGATACTTTTGAAACTTTTAAATCGAAGGAAAAGGCTGATGTTGAAAAAATAATTTTTGCTGGAGGAATTTCTTGTATGCCTGGTTTGTTAGGTTATTTTAAAAAACGTTTTCCTAAAAAAGATGTGGGGTTAGCAGATCCTTTTGCGAAACTTTTCTGTCCACCAATTCTTAGTGAAAAATTAAAAGAAATGGGCCCTAGCTATGCTATAGCTACAGGAATGGCTTTAAAGGGTTTAGAATAAACAAAAATGGTTAATCTTATTCCGAAACCAATTAAGAAAATAAGTAAAAATCAGAAAGTTTTGCTTTACTTTTTGGTTTTTTCAGTGTTTTTCTTAACAATAGCTTATGTTTTTTTGATTTCTTTGGAAAAACAAGCTCAAGCTAGCCTTCAAGCTGTAGAGCAGCAAATATCTGAACAAAAAACACCAGAAATGGTTAGCCTAGAAAATACTATTAAGTCTTATAAAAAAGAAATTGATGAATTTGTCCCTTATTTTAATGACCACGTTTTAATAACTAAATTCTTTGATTTTTTAGAAGGAAATACTCATCCTCGTATTTATTTTAATCAAATGAGCCTTAAATCATCATCTGCAAGTGTTAGTTTGTCTGGGAGATCTGACAGCTTCTTGTCTTTGGGTCAGCAATTAATAATTTTTAATAATAATTCTCTAGTAAAGAGTGTTTCTCTTTCTAATATTTCATTGAGCGAAGAAGGAAGCATAGTGTTTAGTTTGAGTCTTTCTTTAGATTTAGGTTTATTTAAATATTAAAATGAAAAATTATTTAATTTATACTATTACCACTTTCTGCTTATCTCTTTTGTTGATTTTTGTTTTGGTATTACCTGCGTCTAACGACCTAAGCAATTTAAACAATCAGATTTTTGAAAAACAAATTTCTTTACAATCTCAACAAGAATATTTTTGGGAATTAGAAGATATTGCAGAGAGAGTCGAGGACCAAGAAGAGTCCCTTGAAAAGATAAGATCAGCAATACCAAAAGGTGCTGATTTGGCTAATTTAATGAATTATTTCCAAAAATCAGCTTCTAAGGCAGGGGTTAGTATAGAAAATGTTAGCCCAGCCCTGATTGCTTCAACTAAAGAAAAGAAAGTGCGTGCTAGTAGAGTGAATCTTATTATTGCTGGCGAATATCCAGCTTTTAAAAGTTTCCTTGCAATAGTAGAGAAATCGTCTAGATTGATTGAAATTGAAGATGTTAGTTTTCAGTCTCCGAACGAGCAAGACGATCCGTTCAAATTTAACATATCAACAAAAGTTTATTATTATTAATATGGCAATAAAAGAACAATTGGAAAAAAATAAAACATTGATTGTCGGTATCGCTGTTTTTGCTGTAATAATAGGTTTTGTTTTTTGGAATTTTTATTTATCTCCTCAAAAAGAAGTTCAGCAAGAGCAAAAAAAGGAATTAACTTCTGAGCAATTCGAAAAAATAAATATTAATTTCGATGTTTTAGAAGGAGAGCATTTGAAAGAATTAGAAAAAATTGGGACTATCTCTGAATATCAGGGGCAAATAGGCAGAGATAATCCTTTTATTAGATAATATGTCATTAATAAAAAAATTAATTGAAAAGGAAATAATTACGAAAGAACAAGGGGATTCTTTGACTAAAGAAATAGAAACTTCTAGGCAAAAGGAAGAAGAACTTCTTTTGTCTAAAAAAATACTTGAAGAAGAAGAATTATTTAGATTAAAATCAGAAGTTTCAGGTATCCCTTTCAAAGATGTTCTTCCTATTGATGTCTCCCTGGATGTTTTAAAGCTTATTCCTCAAAGAACAGCTGAGCATTACAATATGGTTGCTCTAATGAAAAGTAATGGGCTTTTAGATATTGGAATGCTTTACCCGGAAGATTTAAGCTCTCAAGAGGCTTTGAAGTTTTTATCTAGAAAATGGGGTTTTAGATTTAAGGTGTTTTTAATTAAACCTAGTGTTTTTAATCAGATATTGAAGCGTTACGGTTCTTTAAAGGAAGAAGTTTCTGAAATTTTAAGTGACGAGGGCAAAGAAACTAAACAAGACAAGAAAAAAAAGAAGGCCAAGGCTACGATAGAAGAAATGAAAAGAATGGTAGAGGAAGCTCCTGTTTCGAAAGCTGTAGCATCTATTATGCAATATGCTGTTGAAAAAGGAGCATCTGATATTCATATTGAGCCAGAAAAAAAGGAATTAAGGGTTCGTTTTAGAATGCTTGGCTCCTTGTATTCTTCAATTCAGCTGCCTCTTAGGTTCCATAAACCAATAGTTTCAAGAATTAAGATTTTATCATTCTTAAAACTTGATGAGCAAAGAATACCTCAAGACGGTAGATTTTCTATGATTATTAATGATAGATCAATCGATTTTAGGGTTTCTACATTTCCAACAACTTTGGGAGAGAAAGTTGTTGTTAGGGTTTTAGATTCAGCTGCAGGATTTAAAACTTTTAAAGAATTAGGTCTTTCTGATAGAGATATGAGTATTGTTAAAAGGGCAATTGCAAAACCTTATGGTCTTATTCTGGCTACTGGTCCTACTGGTTGCGGTAAGACTACTACTTTATATTCAGCTTTAAGAGTTTTAAATAAAGATGACGTTAACGTTATTACCCTTGAAGATCCTGTGGAGTATTTTATTAAAGGGGTTAATCAGTCTCAAGTAAGGCCGGAAATAGGCTACACTTTTGCTCGAGGATTAAGACATATAGTTCGTCAAGACCCAGATATTATAATGGTTGGAGAGGTCCGTGATGTTGAAACAGCCTCTTTAGCTATTCATGCTGCTTTAACAGGACATATTGTTTTATCTACATTGCATACTAATGATGCTTTAGGTGCTATTCCAAGATTGGTTGATTTGGGAGTCCAGCCGTTTTTGATTCCCGCTACTTTAAGTTTGGTTATTGCTCAAAGACTGATAAGGGTTTTATGTACTCATTGCAGGCAGAAAGTTAAACCTAATACGGAACAAAGAACTGTTATTATAAACACTATTAATAGTTTACCTAAAGATGTCAAAAAAGATTTTAAAATCCCTAAACCTCTTTATGTTTGGGAGGCTAAAGGTTGCCGTTACTGTTCTAACAAAGGGTATAGTGGAAGAATTGGTCTTTTTGAAACTTTTGAGATGACAGATCGTCTTTCTAATACAACATTAGCTAGTCTTTCTGAAAATATTTTGAAAGAAGAAGCAGATAAACAATCAATGATAACTATGAGACAAGATGGAATATTAAAAGTCTTAAAAGGAATTACCACTGTTTCAGAGGTAATAACTAGCACTCAATCCAAAACATATTAATTAAAAGATTATGAAATATATTGATAAATTTTATAAATTACTTGACCTAACTATTAAATCACAAGCTTCAGACTTGCATCTTTCTGTTGGTCATCCTCCTGTAATACGAGTAGCAGGGAGTCTTATTCCAATAATTAAAGAAAAAAAATTAACCTCTGAAGTGTCACAAGGACTTGCTTTTAGTTTGATGAATAAAAAACAGCAAGATAGATTTTTAGAGAAAAAAGAACTTGATTTTTCCTATAACTTTCAAGACAAAGCTCGCTTTAGAGTAAATGTTTTTTTCCAAAGAAACAGCGTTTCTTGTGCTTTGAGATTGGTTCCAAATAAAATTAGAACAATCAAAGAATTAAAATTACCTTCAATTCTTCGTTCTTTTACTAAAGTCAAGCAAGGATTTGTTCTGTTGTGTGGACCCTCGTCTCAAGGAAAATCAACTACTCTAGCAGCCTTAATTGATGAGATTAACCATACTAGAGCAGATCATATTGTTACTATTGAAGATCCAATAGAGTATGTTTTCCAAGACGATCAATCCATCATAGATCAAAGAGAGGTTGGGGAAGATACTTTAAATTTTGCTAACGCCCTTCGCTCTACGTTTAGGCAGGATCCAGATGTTATTATGGTTGGCGAAATGAGAGATTCAGAAACAATGGCTACAGCAATTACTGCCGCTGAAACAGGACATTTGGTTTTTACTACTTTACATACTAATTCTGCTTCTCAAACAATTCACAGAATTGTTGATTCCTTTGATCCAAAAGAACAGGGTCAGATTAGGTCTCAATTATCCAGTTCTCTTTTAGGGATTGTTTCTCAAAGATTGGTACCTAGAATAAAAGGAGGATTAATCCCTGCTTGTGAAGTTTTAATTGCTAATCACGCAATCTCTAATTTAATTAGAGAAAACAAAATTCATGAAATTCCATCTGTTATCGAAACTAGCTTGGAACAAGGAATGATTTCTTTAAATCGTTCTTTGTCTGATCTGGTTAGAAGAAAGGAAATTTCTTTAGAGAATGCTCTTAATTATTCTTTGAGGCCTGGAGAATTAAGATCAATGATTAGATGAAATTTGATTACAAGGTAAGAACAAAAAAGGGAATAATGCAAACAGGGGTTATAGAGGCTTCTTCCAGAGAAGGAGCCCTTAGTCTTTTACAAGACCATGGTTTTTATGTTACTGAACTAAAAGAAAGTAAGGAGCCTTTTTGGAAAGAGATAAAGTTTTTTCAGAGAATTAACTTAAAAGAAATTTCTTCTTTTTCTAGACAGTTGTCAATGATGTATGATGCAAAGGTTTCTTTGATAGAGTCTTTGAAAGCTTTGGGAGAGCAAACAAAAAATCCAGCATTTCAAGACAAGATTTTTAGTTTAGCTGAAGAGGTGGAAGGAGGAATGGCTTTTTCTAAAGCTCTTTCCATACACCCTGAAACTTTTTCAATTTTTTATGTTTCTATGGTCAAGGCTGGAGAAGCCTCTGGTAAATTATCTGATTCTCTTAATTATTTAGCTGATTATTTAGAGAGAGAGCAAGATTTAAGCTCTAAAACCCAGGGAGCTCTTGTTTATCCGTTTGCAATTTTATCACTGTCCACTTTGGTGATAGGAGCTATGATTTACATGGTGATTCCTCAGCTAAAAGGAGTTTTGGAGGATAGTGGAACTGAAATACCAGATTTAACCAGGACTATTTTAGACGTTTCAGACAGTATAAGAGCCAACGGTTTTCTTATTGTGGCTTTTTTGGTTGTTGCGATTTTTGGCGGACTTAGATACTACAAAACTGAAAATGGGAAAAATACAATAGACTCTTTTTTATTGAAAGTTCCTATTATTGGGATGTTTTTAAAGACAAGTTATCTTGCTCGTATTTCGAGGAATCTTTCTACTTTAATATCAGGAGGACTGATGATTACTCAGTCTATTGAGCTTTCAGCTGAAGTTGTGGGGAATATTAGTTATAAGGAAGCCTTGCTTGCAATCCGAGACGGGGTAAGGAAGGGAATGCCAATGTCTTCTGTTTTGTCTTCGTTCCCCAAGTTATTTCCTCCTATCTTTATTCAAATGACAATGGTTGGTGAAAAAACAGGAAATTTAGATGAAAGTTTAATGAGAGTTTCTGATTTTTATCAGAAAGAGGTTGGTGCAACTATTACAAAAATGTTAAATCTTTTAGAGCCTATATTGATTATTTTTTTAGGCGTAGTTGTTGGAGGATTAATGTTTTCTATTCTTATGCCCCTTTATGAAGTGATGAGTGTTTAGTTTTTTAAAATATGATATTATTAATCAAATGATTTTTTATTAAAGGTCGTTAGTTTAAAGTATTTTTACTTACCATGTTAAAAAAAGAAAAAGGTTTTACGTTGATTGAATTATTGGTTGTTGTTGCCATTATTGGCACTCTTTCTGGTTTAGTTTTAGTTGCTATGGGTGGAGCTAGGAAAAAAGCAAGAGACTCTGTTAGGAAATCAGATATGAGGCAAGTGCTTTCAGGTCAAGAAATGTATTATGGTGACAATGAAGCTTATTTGACTAATGCTGAGAAATTGACAGGAACAGTTGAAATTCCTAGTTATTTACGTATTATACATGATCCTTTATGTCCAAACGGCTCATGTAGTTCTGGATGGGCAAATAAGGATTATACTTGGGAGGCGAATACTGGAGCCTTAGACTGCACGGATAATGATTATGATGCAGTTGCCGGTCAGTGGTTTTGTATTTGGGCTGAATTGGAAGTTAATGATTCTTCTTGTGCTACAACTACTTATTGGGCATCCTCTCACAAAGGAACTTTATTACACTGTGATGCAGAGCCAACAATCTCAAGTGGTTGTACCTGTTTAGTTGAAAGTTAATTATTAGCAAAACTAACAGTATTTTCTGTTAGTTTCGCTAAACTTCTAATAAATAATTGAATGGCCACCTTAATTTTTGTAGATATTTTTATTTTGGGTTTGATTTTTGGTTCTTTTTTGAATACCGTTATTTATCGTCTTCATAAAAAGAAAGATTTTGTTTCAGGGAGATCTATTTGTCTTGATTGCGGACATGATTTAGCTTGGGATGATTTAATCCCTGTTTTTAGTTTTTTTATATTGGGAGGCAAGTGTAGGTATTGTGGAAAATCTATTTCTTGGCAATATCCTTTTGTTGAATTAATGACAGGTATTTTATTTCTTGCTGTTTTTTATCGAAACATTGATTTGATTTTTGATTTTTTATCTTTTGGGACTTTAAAGATTCTTTATTTATTTTTTGTTGTTTGCTGTTTGATAATTATTTTTGTTTACGACCTGAAACATTATATTATTCCTAATAAAATAATTTATCCTCTTATTGGAGTAACAGTTTTTTGGTATTTAGTGTCTTCGTTGTTTTTCCAAACTTATAATTTAGCTGAATTATTAGGTTTTCTTGTTGCCGCTTTTTACTCAGCTACTTTCTTTTGGATAGTTCACACAATGACAGATGGCAAGGGAATGGGGATGGGAGATGTTAAATTAGGGTTTTTTATGGGGTTGTTTTTTGGTTCTCCTCAAATCTTGATAGCTTTGCCTTTAAGTTTTTTTATAGGTTCTATTATTGGAATAGCCTTAATTATTTTTAAACGCAAGAAATTTAAGAGCGAAGTTCCTTTTGCTCCATTCTTGGTTTCTGGAACTTTTCTTGTTATGTTGTTTGATCAATGGTTTCTAGGTTTTAATTTATTTAATTTTTAATAGTTAGTTTAAATAAAGGTTTATTTTAAGGTATAGATATCAATAGTTTTAATTGTGTGGAAAATATTAACTTTAGAAATGTTTTGTATTATTCCTTAATTTTTATTAAAATATAAGTAGAAAAATGTTTATGTTTTTAAATAAATTTAAACGGGCTAAAAGAATAAAGAAGTTTATTTTATTCGTTCTTGTTGTTTTAATTAGTTTTTCTTCTGCTAAGAGTGTTTTTGGTTGGACTGCGCCTAGCGCAATACCTCCTAATAGTAATGTTCCTACTCCTTTAAATATTAGTAGTACTGCTCAAACAAAAACAGGAACTTTAACTGTCGGAGGTTTTGATTTAAGTGGTAATGGAAATGAGGGCGATATTTCCAATCTTAATTACATTAAAGGTTACAATGATCTTATTCTTCAAGGAGATACAGGTGCTTCAGAAGAAATTTGGATTGATAGTTTTAGTGCAAATGATCATAAGCTTGTTTTTAAAACTACAAGTACAGTTAGAATGACTATAGACAAGGATGGAAAGATAAAAATAGGAACTGGTAGTCCTTCTTATACTCTTGATGTTGCTGGCGATATTAATTTAACAGGAACTTTAAGTATTAATGACTCTCCTATAACTACAGGCTATTGGAGTCAGACAGGTTCCGATATTTATTATAATACTGGTGATATAGGAATAGGGACAACGAATCCTGACCAACCATTGCACATTGGCGATACAGGTATTCCTGGAAGCAGAGGAGTTATTCGTGTTGCATCAGAAATTACTGGTGGGGGAGCTAATAGGGCATGGGAATTTGGTACAGCTCATGATGCTGATGCTCCATATGATTTTTTTATAAAAGATGGTAGTTTGGCAACCTCTTCTTTTATGATTGAATACGGTACAGGTAACGTTGGAATAGGAACACTAAGTCCTGATGCAAATTATAGATTAACGGTAACTGGTGGAGGAATTAAGTCAGACAGTACTAGTAATCCAGCAGGTTATTTTAGTTCTTCTAGCGGATATGGATTAATAGTTAATTCAGGAAATGTAGGAATAGGGACGGCGAGTCCAGCGTCAGAATTGCATATATATAGAGAAACAGATGATTATGGTACCGCTGGATTAACTATAGAAGGGGCACATTCAAGGAATGACGCCAGACTTATTTTAAAAACTGTAAATGCAGGTAGAGAGGCGATGGTGGTTCATACCGATGGAACAAATATTTGGTATTCAGGACTACCATACAATGCAGGCGGTGCTACAAGCGAATATATAATATCGCCAACGATAAACAGGGCGGATGCAAAGTTGTTAATAACAAGCACGGGTGATGTAGGAATAGGAACAACACCAGGTTATAAACTAGATGTTGCTGGAACAGTTAGGTTTACCGGCAAACTAACTGTTCCAACCATTGACCCTCAATATGAAATTAATGGTAATATTTATGGCTATTATATCTCTGATTATGCAGGATCAGTAAGAATGAATGTAACAGGCAAGGCTGAATTAGTAGACTCTATATATATTATTGATTTTGATAATTTAGAAGAAGGTTCAGAATTATGGTTGTTTGCCCAAAAAACAGATTTAGGAGAAGAAATGGAAAAACTTATCGTCTTACTTACTCCTGAAGCAAGAAAGGCTATTTTATGGTATGAAGTAGTCTATTTAGAAAATCGATTAATAATATACGGAGATAAGGATACGGTGTTTTCTTATAGATTGAGTGCTCCTAGATATGATTGGCAAGATCATTCTGTTTTAATAGGTCCAGCTAATTAAAATAATTTATTTTATAAACAAAAATGTCACAAAAAATATATATAATTATAATTGCCATTTTTCTCTTAATAGTTGGTTTTGGTTTTGCTTGGGCAGGCATAAATGTTGAAGATGTTTTAAGTTTTGATTTAGCCCAAGACGATATGATTCTTTTTGATCCACCAGAAGCTTTGACTCCCTATTCTTTAGGAATTAATAGTAGTGGAGATTTTATCATTGAACAGAATAGTGTAGAAAAATTTAGAATTACCTCTTCCGGCGATATTTATATGGCGGGAAGTATCACAGAAGGAACTATCCCTTGGACTAGTGTTTCTCCTCCAACAGATTGCGCAGGAGGAACGTTTTTAACAGGAATAGACGTTAATGGTGATTTAACTTGTAGCGCACCATAATGAATCAAAATTTTAAAAAAATATTAGTATTAATCATTGTATTACTTATCTTTTTAGGGCTTAAAATTATTCAAGCAGCTTTGTATGTTGAAAATAAATTAATTTTCGACAGATCAGCAGATGATATGATTAGCTTAACTAGAGGAGAAGATAAATATACTATAGCTGTGGGAACAGATGGTAGTTTTGTAATAAGATATGCAACTTCTACTGTGATATTTAAAATTGATAACTCCGGTAATATTTATTTTCCTGAAGGGAGTATTAAAGAAGGAACTATTTCCCCAAGTAAAATAACAGATTTTCCAACAGATTGTGTCGCGGGAAAATTTATTTCTGGTATTCAGGCTGGGGGTGATTTAATATGTAACACTCCATGATTTTATGATTATAAAAGATATAACAATTTTAATTATTGTCCTGTTGTTGTTTTGGTCTGGTATGGTAATAGCTGATATTTCGGCTGGAGATAATTTTATATTCGAATGTTCAGACTGTTCTTCCTTGGGAGAAGAAGTTTTAGATTTTATTCGTAGTGGTGGTTCTCAAACTTATACAATCACTATAAATAGCGTAGGAAGTTTTAGTATTGACCAAGGGGAAGCTTATAAATTTAAAATAGACTCTTCAGGAGATGTGAATTGGGTAGGGAGCTTATCGGGCGGAACCTTTGATTTAAAAATAGTACCAGATTTAACTTCTTGTTTCGAGGGTCTTGCTTATGGTATAGATTCTGATGGTTTGCGTTGCGTTGAAGATTGTAATGATGATTGTCTAGAATATGGTTCGAGCGGAGGCGATAGAACTTGTAACCTTCTTCCTCTAGGTGATCAAAACTGTTGGCCATGCTCTTATTGCGATGGTGTTAACGATGCTTGTGTCGTAAAAGATGCGGGTGTAAATGACAGGTGTCCTACTTGTACTACTTGTAATGCTAGCGGAAGTTGTATTGCTATTACTGATGGTTTTCAAGATACGGCAGGAGATAATCAGTGTGATGGTTTTTGTCAGGGATGTTATGGTGGGAGTTGTACGAATGCTGATGGCGATGATCCAAGAGGTGATTGTGATACGGGAAGCACAAGTGCCTTAGGTTGTGGTATAGGATATTGTAATGCTTCAGGAACTTGTCAATATTATACTAGTGAAGAAAGAGAATGTCCTACATGCTATACCTGTAGTGGCGCTACTAGTCCTTCTTGTGTAGCTATAGGTAATGACGTTCGAGATCCAGAAGGAAGTAATCTTTGTAATGAGGCTTGCCATGGATGTAATGGTGTAGGAGATTGTGTTCATGAAAATTGGACGGATTATAATGACAGTTGTCCATCAGTAGGTTGCTTTACTGGTATTTGTGATACTGGTGAAGGTAATTGTGCTTATGATACTACTGGTGAAGGAAGTTGTGGAGTGTGTAAGACATGTAATGCTTCAGGAGATTGTGTAGCGTATTCTGATAATACCCAAGACACATCAGGAGCAACTTCTTGTGATGGACCTTGCGCAGCCTGTGTTGGGGGAGAATGTGATTATGCTCCTGGTGGCACTGATCCAGGAAATACTTGCGGGAAAACTCTGTGTTATACAGGAAATTGTGATGGTACAGGAACTTGTGAGGCTTATAGTGGCGGAAATCAACAAGGGTGTTCTACGTGTTCTTATTGTTCTGATGCAGATACTGGATGCGAATATCGTGCAAACAACTATCGAGATGAGGGGTGTGGAGTGTGCAAGGTTTGTAATGGATCGGGTTCTTGTAAGTCAGCTACCACAGCTTGGGGTTCTCGACTCTATGGTTGTGATGGTGACGATAAAAGATGTGTTAGTGGTACTTGTCGTACCTGTAGTGGGGGGTTTTCGGCTGTATTCGACGATGGCTGTGAAGGTTGTGCTGGGCAGGGAGGACAAGCTTGTTGGCGTCGAAGTACTGTCCCACAAGAAACCTGCACTGAGAAATGCTCCAGTTATGGAGGCTGTGTGGCTGCTAGCTGGAACGCTAACCCTTCATGTGACCTTTATCCATTGCTGGATATTACTTGTGGCACTTGTACTAATGCTGGTGACCAAAACTTCAGCCCAGCCTTCTATCCTGGTGGTCCGTGGTGTTCTTTCAGGTCGTCTGGTTCTCAAAGTTGTGGTGCGGATGGTGGGAGTGCTTGGTGGAGAGAATGTGTATGTCTATACTAAATACTAAATTAAGCGGGTCAGACCTGTTTAGTTGAGATTTATTAATTAAACAGGAAATAAATAAGTGACCAAAAATGTTTTTTCTAAAATCTGAAGTTTTTATTTTTTTCTTTCTAATTTTAATTTTTTCTCTAGATTAAACCCGTTTCGGTTATCTTTTTAAATGTCCCAACAAAGGATGTTTCGGTTACATTTTAGATGATTTGCTTTCTTGCTTTTATTGGTTTAATGAATTATTATTAGGAAAAATCTTATGAAAAAAGAAATTATTATATCTATTAATCCAAATTTTTATTCCTTAGAAGCTGTTTATGGAGCGGCCTACGTTTTTTTAGATAGCTGCTATGTTTTTCTAGATGGAGATATTAAAAAAGAAATAAAAGTCCATTTAAAGAATAAGGATTCTTCTTCAATAAAAATAAATAAACTTAAGGGAGAGTTTTTAAATGAATTATTAAATTGTAGCCTGAGATATAAAATTTCTCATAATAATAAAAAGATAAGAGAATATATAATAGCTACTGCCTTAATCGGCTCTTCGAAAAAAGAAAACATAGAAGATTTTCAAGAAGAAAATGATGAATGGCAGGAAGACCCTTTATCTATTGCGGTTCCTTGGGAAGAAAAGTTTGGCAAGAAAAAAGACTAATTTTTAAAATGATTGTTGTTTTTAATAAAAATTTTTATAAAATTAAAGCTGTTAAAAGTTCTATTAAGGCGTATCAAAATTTAGCCCTTTTTAATATTGAAGAAACTATAAGTGATATTAAAGTAAAGATTAGTAAAATAGATCAAGATGTAAAAAAAATCATTAAAGATGAATTTTGTAATTATGTTTTGGCAGAAACTAAAAAAATAAATCAAAAATGTCTCTAGGTTTGAAGAAAATTAAATTTAATAAGGAAAAGGTTGCTTTTTGTCGCTTTAAGAAATTGGGCAATCAATATTTATTGACCAATGAACCAAACTCCCATATTTTTTTAAAGGAGTCTGATTTCAAGAAGTTTTTGGAAGGAAAACTAAAAAAAAATAGTAAGATTTACAAAGAATTACAAAGCAAAAATTTCATAAAAGATGATTTGGATTTAAGCCAAGTCGCTAAAAAATGTCATTGCTACAATGATTTTTTATTTCAAGGACCCTCTCTCCATATAATAGTTGTGACTTTGAGATGTAATTTTAAATGTGTCTATTGTCAGGCTAGTAGTTGTCCTGTTGATCAAAAAAAGTATGATATGGACATTAAAACTGCTAAAAAAACAGTAGATATAATATTTGAAAGTCCAAATGATGTTATTAATATAGAATTTCAAGGAGGAGAGCCTTTATTGAATTGGTCAATCCTAAGTTTTATTGTTAAGTATGCTAAAAAGAAAAACAAAGAAGTCAAAAAAGATTTAAGTTTTTCTTTAGTCTCAAACTTTAGCTTGATGACAGAGGAGAAATATAAATTTTTGACAGAACAGGGAGTTGGCTTATGTACTTCTTTGGATGGACCTGAAGAGCTTCAAAATAAAAATAGACCTTGGTCAGGGAAAAATAGTTATGAAGCTACCACTGGATGGATTAAAAAAATAAAAAAGAAGGAAAAGGAGCAGATGAAAAAAGATAAAAAACCTTTTTTTCTTTCTGCCCTTACGACAATTTCTAGGTTTTCCTTAAAATATCCAAGAGAAATTATAAAAGAGTATGTTAAATGGGATTTTATTGGTATACATTTAAGACCTTTAAGTTTTTTAGGTCTCTCTGGAGGATCTGCGAAAGGAAAAGTGGGATATTCTGCTGAAGAATTTATAGATTTTTGGGAAAAAAGTATGGATTATATTATTGAAATTAATCAAAGAGGAAAGTTTTTTTATGAGAGGGGGACAAGGATAATGCTTAGAAAAATTTTAACAGATCAGAATCCTTCATTTGTTGATTTGCTTTCTCCTTGCGGAGCAGCTATTGGTCAACTTCTCTATAATTATAATGGTAAAGTTTATACATGCGATGAGGGAAGAATGGTGAAGGGCGATACTTTTATGTTGGGAGACGTTAAAACTGATAATTATGAGAAAATTATATCAAATCCAAAGGTTAAAACTATGATTACTGCTTCAACATTAGAGAACTTGCCATGTGATAATTGTGTTTATAAGCCATATTGTGGCGTCTGCCCTGTCTTGTCTTATGCTCTTTATGGCACTCTTTTTCCTCAAATTAAAAATACTACTCAATGTAAAATACATCAAGCGATGCTTGATTATATTTTCAATGGATTGCAAAACAAAAAAGTAGAAGAGGTTTTTCTTAATTGGATTAAAGGGTAATTAATGTTTAAGCCAAAATCTTTTCACCTTCAGTGGCATATAACAGAACGTTGCAATCTACATTGTAAGCATTGCTATACTACTCCTTCTTTTTTAAAAGACGAGCTTTCTTTCAAAGAGCTTAAAAATATTTTTGAAAATTATTTAAAGCAGCTAAAAATCTGGGACTTATCAAGAGAAGACTCTAGAATATCTTTAACAGGAGGAGAACCTTTTCTTAGAGATGATTTTTTTGATTTTTTGGAGCTTTTCTATAAAAATAGAGAAAATACCCAATATGGTATTTTATCTAATGGCATTTTATTAACCGATGAAAAAGCTGATAAGCTTAAAGACTTAAATGTTAATTATTTCCAAGTAAGCTTAGAGGGTCCTCGTAAAATTAATGATGAAATAAGAGGGAAAGGAACCTTTGATAAAATAATAAACTCCATCTTCCTTTTAAAAGAAAAAGAAATACCAGTTTATGTTTCTATGACAGTTAGTAAAATGAATTATAAATACGTTCCTTTTATGGTTCGTCTTAGCCAGAAATTAAAGGTTGATTTTTTAAGTATTAGACAAATTATTCCTTTTGGTAGAGGCAAACAGCTTAAAAAAAGAATACTAAGTCCGCAAGAAACAAAAGATTTATTTCTCTATTTTTTAAAAATTAAAAGAAATAAAAATTTTCATATTGGGATGGGTTGCGAAGATGGTATTTTATCTCAAGAGATGCGTTATAGCCCAAAAGGGTGTTCTGCTGGCTATACTAGTATGACCATTCTTCCTAATGGAGACGTTTATCCTTGTAGGAGACTCCCTCTTTTTTCTGGGAATTTATTGAAACAGCCCTTTCGAGAAATATATTATAATTCTGAAATTTTTAAAAAAATAAGAAACTTAAATAATATCAATAAAATTTGTTCTACTTGCCCTTTTGTTGATAATTGTAATGGAGGCGCAAAATGTATTAACTACGCTTATTTTGGAAATGTTTTTTCTCCTTCTCCTCAGTGTTGGAGATTATTGGATAGTTTACCAGATAGAGATTGTTATAATGAAGATATTAAAACAAAACAACAAGAAGAAAGGTTAAATGAAAATTTTATCAAAAAATTTTAAATACATGTACTTTTTTTATTTAAGTTATAGTATAATAAAGTATTAATAAATCCTTAAAAATGGCTTTAAAGAAACTACCCTCCATTAAAAAGAATATAGAATCTTTTTTAACAAGCGAAGAGGGTAAAATTAGTAAAAAAAGTATAGTAGATCTTGGTGTAGGTATAACAATATTGGGAATGTCTTTGGC